>JABLTK010007560.1_pt1 | contig 19052 bp, 17 predicted proteins | sample 7160131 | NCBI WGS metagenome assembly JABLTK01 (sample SAMN14651221, study PRJNA627086) | human gut metagenome | isolation source: feces | host: Homo sapiens
ATATGCGCCAATAGCTCAGCAGGATAGAGCAACTGCCTTCTAAGCAGTAGGTCGGGGGTTCGAATCCCTCTTGGCGTGCCAAAATTAAAATATGGTGGGTATAGCTCAGCTGGTTAGAGCACCGGATTGTGGTTCCGGGTGTCGAGGGTTCGAATCCCTTTACCCACCCCACAAGTCACAGAGGCCGGACAAAAGCCCGGTCTCTGTGTACAATAGAATAGATTTAGATGGTGGGATGTAGTGTAATGGTAACACCTCAGACTTTGACTCTGATATAGTGGGTTCGAGTCCCGCCATCCCAGCCAAAAATTAAAGACATGCCCCAGTAGCTCAGTAGGCAGAGCACCTGCCTTTTAAGCAGGGTGTCCGGAGTTCGAATCTCCGCTGGAGCACCAAGAAAAAGCCTGTAAGTTCAATGCTTACAGGCTTTTCTGCGCTTTTGCAGGTCTATGCAACAATTCACATTTTCACTCGAAAAACAGAGCGTTTTTTCAAGCTAAACGACTGCTCTCAAGCTATTTTTCAAGCTAACAAGCCAACATAAAACAGGGGGCATTTGCCCCCTGTTTTATGTTGGTATTAAATGCAGGTTGAACTTGACATTACAATCTCAACCTGTTGCAATGCCGACGGCATTTCGCATTGAAGCTTCGGGAAAAACTCTTGATCAGTAAATTTTTCGCCTGAATTTTCAAATAGTTCGTTATATACCAGTTCAATATCCTCAATAGCCATATTTTTCTCCTAAAGAAGTCTATTTACCAAGCGTTATGAAGGCTTTTCCTTCCTGGTTCTCGATTATCTTTAAAGCGTTAGTTGCCGCAAATGTATGAATACAAGAATGATGGACACTTAGAACTAGGTCTTGAAGTTCTTGATCGCTTTCAAGAGGAATAATATCAAGGCCAATTCTCTGGCAGAAGCCAATATCAAAATGACGAGCATGCACTTTTGAACTTTGATGCTCGTTGAGGGATTGACACACCCTGTTTAATTTGTCATCATTCACCTCGTTTTTAAACATGCCAGTTTTTAGCCATTCCCGAAGCAAAGTGTCAGACAAAGCAATTGCATCATCCGCCAACTTTACAAAAGCAGCGGGGTATTTCCCTAACAAAAGCCGCCAATAATCAAAATTGCTCTTGTTCTGAAGCAAGTCCTGCTTTGCTTCAGAAAATTCACTCACAATATTATATGCAGGAATTCCGTTAAATTGAGGATCAATCGGGCCCAAGCTTGACTGCTTACCCATAATTATTTTTTGCGCGGAACAAGCAATCATTGTCCCAGCGGACATTGCTAATTGCGGCACAATTGCCCGAATGTCATTGTTAAATTTCGTTCGTAAATACTTTACGATGGCCTCGGCTGCGGTTGGGACACCTCCCGGAGTATGTAGTATTAAGTCTAAACCTTTAGAGCAATCAAGATTTCTAACAGCGGTCATAAAACCATTCATGTCATAGTCGACAATATCTGTTTGCTCTGCAGATTTAGTTAACCACGCTGAATAATAAATAATCACATTGCGGTTGGTATACTTAGACAGCTTCTTATCGATGATGTGATTATAAGCGCTCCATCGTTTGACGATTTTTTCGGAACAAGCGCGGATGTACGGAATTATTATGAATTTGTCGTTAGGGAACTTTTTTCTCGCCTAACAGGCTCCAGCGAGTTGCTGTGCGATCAAGACATCTTTAGCTTTTGGAGCAGGGGGAATAGCCTCGGGGAAGTTCATTCGATTGCTCTCTGCGTGTCATGTGGCTGCGGTATGTTTCTTTCAGATGATAGAGACTCAAAATTGTTAGTGTCGAAAGCCCAAGACTATTGTCCGGCTAAATTCAAGGTCTATAATAGAGCGGAAGTAATAGATAGCCTTGGGGATAAAAAATATGAGGTGTTTGAAAACCGAAAAGATAGGAAGGCGTTTACCCATACTCCATAAAAAGATGGCTTGAAGCTAAATATCAAGCTAAATAAAACCCTAACAACAAGAAATGCTTGAAAATGCAATGCTTTTCAACAACGAGGCTATGCCTTTTAAGCAGGGTGTCCGGAGTTCGAATCTCCGCTGGAGCACCAAGAAAAAGCCTGTCGCAAAAGCGGCAGGCTTTTTTCAAGTAATAGGTAAGGGTGAATAGTGAATAGGTGTAGAACTCCGGACACTTGCCGTCGTCGGCGGTTGCCATGCAAATGGCGAGCCGACGGGCAAAATCAAATCAAAAAGGTTTTACCGCCCAAGGGGCGGATAAAAGCCGGAGTTCGAATCTCCGCTGGAGCACCAAGAAAAAGCCTGTCGCAAAAGCGGCAGGCTTTTTTCAAGTAATAAGTAAGAGTGAATAGTGAATAGGTGTATTTTCGGGAAAAACGCGTTCAAAGAAATGCCGCAGTTGAAAAATAAGCCAAAATATTTTATAATAATTCATCAGAACATTAAAAATATTCAGGCGGTGAGACTATGCCCCTTATCATCGTTCGCAACGATATAACAAAGATGCCCGTGGACGCCATTGTCAATGCGGCAAACGAGACTCTGCTGGGCGGTGGCGGCGTGGACGGCTGCATCCACCGTGCGGCGGGAGCGGAGCTTCTGGCCGAGTGCCGAAAGCTGGGCGGCTGCCGGCTTGGCGAGGCAAAGATCACGGGCGCATACCGCCTGCCGTGCCGCTACATCATCCACACCGTTGGACCAGTGTGGAACGGCGGTAAGCGCGGTGAGCGGGAACAACTCGCCTCCTGCTATCGCACCAGCCTTGCGCTGGCGAAGAAGCACGGCTGCGAGACGGTGGCATTTCCGCTGATCTCCTCTGGCGTTTTCGGCTATCCCAAGGATCAGGCGCTGCGGGTGGCGGTGGACACCATCAGTGAATTCCTCGCAGAGAACGACATGACGGTGTACATCGTCATTTTCGACCGCGCGGCGTATGCGATCGGCAACAAGCTTTTAGCGGACATCGCCGCCTACATCGACGACCACTATGTGGATGCCCACACCGACTCCCACCGGGAGCGGATGCGCCGGATGGGCGTCGTTGAAAGCCGGATGCTGACCGCCTACGAGGACGTTCCCATGGCGGCCTCCGGGCTGGACGAGGCGCTTGCGCATCTGGATGCCGGATTTTCGGAGACGCTGTTGAAGCTCATCGACCGCAGCGGCAAAAAGGACGCCGAGGTCTACAAAAAGGCCAACATAGACCGCAAGCTGTTCTCGAAAATTCGCAACAACCCGGACTATAAGCCCTCCAAGCCCACGGCGGTGGCTTTCGCCATCGCCCTGGAGCTGAACCTGGACGAGACCTGCGACCTCATCGCCCGGGCGGGCTACGCACTAAGCAACAGCAGCAAGTTCGATGTTATCATCGAGTATTTCATCATGCAGCGGGACTATGACATTTTCAAGATCAACGAGGCGCTGTTCGCCTTCGACCAGAGCCTGCTTGGCGCTTGACTATATGGAAGCGCTTAAATAGCGCAGTGCCCGAAAATGTCGCCCGACAGGCGACCAAACCCTCCTCCGGCTGCGCTACAATGGGAGCGCAATCAAACGAAGGAGGGTTTTCATTATGACAGAATTGGTTTTCATACTAGATCGCAGCGGCTCCATGTCGGGGCTGGAGGCAGACACCATCGGCGGCTTCAACTCCATGATCGCGAGGCAAAAACAAGAGGCAGGCGAGGCGCTGGTCTCCACTGTGCTGTTTGACAATGAGAGCGTGGTCATCCACGACCGTCTGCCCCTTGCCAAGGTGCCGCCCATGACCGAGAGAGAGTATTACACTCGTGGCTGCACGGCACTGTTAGATGCCGTGGGCAGTACCATCCGTCACATTGCAGGCATCCACAAATACGCTCGCCGTGCGGATGTGCCGGAAAAGACCCTGTTCGTCATCACCACCGACGGCTGCGAAAACGCCAGCCGCAGCTACGATTACGAGACGGTGCGGCGCATGATCGAGCACGAAAAAGAGAAGTACGGCTGGGAGTTTTTGTTCCTGGGCGCCAACATCGACGCCGCCGAGGAGGCAGCTCGCTTCGGCATCGGCGCAGACCGTGCGGTCAACTATAAATGCGATGAGACCGGCACGGCGCTCAACTACGAGGTCATCAGCGAAGCCGTGTGCAGCGTCCGAGCGGCACGACCGCTAAGCGCCGACTGGAAGCAGCGCATTGACGAGGATGTGAAGAAACGAGGTAGATGAAAGCATGTACGGTGCGATTCTGGGCGATATCGTGGGCAGCCCCTATGAGTTCGATTTCAACAACTATAAGGCGAAGGATTTTCCGCTGTTCAGCCGCCGTTCCGACTTCACCGACGATACGGTGATGACGCTGGCGGTGGCGAAAGCGCTGCTGGACACCCGTGGGCAGGATGATGCCGCCATCAAGGCGGCGTTGGTGCAGCAGATGCAGCGGCTGGGTCGTGCCTATCCCGACCGGGGCTATGGCGTGCGCTTTGGCAGCTGGCTGAGCAGGAAGGATCCGCAGCCGTACCATAGCTATGGCAACGGCAGCGCAATGCGGGTCTCGGCCGCAGCGTGGCTGGCGGTGGATATGGCGGAGACGCTGCATCTTGCGCAGCTTACCGCCGAGGTAACGCACGACCACCCAGAGGGCATCAAGGGCGCACAGGCCACCGCAGGGGCGATGTTCCTTGCACGCACCGGCCACGGCAAGGCGGAGATAAAGGCGTGTGTTGAGCGCAAGTTCGGCTACGATCTCAGCCGCACCTGCGACGAAATTCGCCCGGATTACCGGCATGTCGAGAGCTGCCAAGAGACCGTGCCGCAGGCGATAACGGCGTTTTTGGAGAGCACCGATTTTGAGGATGCCCTGCGCACTGCGGTTTCCCTCGGCGGCGACAGCGACACGCTGACCGCCATCACCGGCAGTATCGCCGAGGCCTTCTACGGCGTTCCCGAAAATTTAAAGCAGCAAGCTCTCCGCAGCCTTCCCACAGACTTGATAGAGATTTTGCTCGAATGGGAAGCAACTATGAATTGACGCTTGGAGTATAAAAAAGAGCTTTGCATCTTGCAAAGCTCTTTTGTTGGTCCGAGTGGAGGGACTTGAACCCCCGGCATCCTGCTCCCAAAGCAGGCGCGCTACCAACTGCGCTACACCCGGATATGGTGCGCCTTACGCTTTCTTGGCGGTCGACTTTACGATTATAACCCAAAACTGGGAGGTGCGCAAGAGTATATTACCGCAAAACTACCTTTTAAATTTGAAATGTTGGGTAAATTTCGCCGTTATTATCGGTGAAAAGTGCAAAAGTGCATCAGCTAAAAACAAAGAAGGGAGAGATAATTATGCTTAGCGGAATTCTCGAGCATGTAGCAAAGATCCTCGGTTGGACCAACGACGGCTACGAGCAGAACATCATCCTTGCAATAGCTCAATGGCTGGGAAACAAGGGCCTCTGAGTCGTACATAATAAAGAACTAGGAAAAATAGGCGCAACAGGTAAAATCCAATACGCAGCAGGGGGAGTGTGAGGGGTTAACGAAGTGTCGGTGCGGTAGTGAATGACATGCCGGGGGCATGTCAGAGCCGCACCGTGACCGAGCCGCAGCGAGAAAGGTCCCGCCTCAAGTTCGATTATAGCCATCAAAAACGCCTGTTAAGGCTTTTTGACGAGCGTAGCGAGATTTTTCGTGAAGCAAAGCTTCACAAAAAATGTGGCGTGTTTTGAAGCGTGTAAAAAAGTCACAAGACTTTTTTACACGCCGAAAAAACCCGCAGGAGCTTTCATTCCTGCGGGTTTTGCCGGGCTTTTGCTCAGCAGTGCTTTTTGCAGAGCTTTTCGAAGCACTCGCCCATGCGCCGCTTGGTTTTTTCAAGGTGGCGGTAGGGGTCGTGACCTGCGAGCTTGTCGCCGCCGAAGCCGCGGACAAAGCCGCTCTCGACAAAGGGCAGCAGCTTCTTGATGTCCTTGCTGTGGTGGATCTCCGACAGATCGACCACCGATTGGAACCCTAACTTCGTCAGTCTCAGCTTATCCTCATCGCTGAGAGAGTCGGCGTCGGATGCCATGAGCCTGTCACCGAAATAATCGTGCAGAGCCTTGAGCTCCTCGTCACTCGGGAGCTTGCCGCCGAAGTCGACGAGCAGCACGGGAGTTTCCTTGAGAAGCTCCACACCGTCGGTGTCGAGTATCTGCTTATCGTACTTGAACTCCGTACCGAGCACAAGCTCCGGCATATCCTCGCCGACCAATCCGCGCACGGAGGCGAACGCCTCGTCACGCATTTCGATGAACTGCCTCAGATCGGTTCCCGCCTCGTAAAACGGCATTGCGACCAGCTTGTCAACGCCTGCTCTTTTTGCGTAGATCATGAGCTGGATGGCCTTGACATGGCTGTCGCATTTTCTGTCGAGACCGGGCAGGATGTGCGCTTTCCAGTCAATTATCATAGCATGATTTCACTCCTGTTCTTGCTTTTTGAGATCATTTTATTAAGCTTAAGGCAGGGATAATAAAGCGCAATACCGAGGATGACCGAGCCCAGCGTTATGCCGAGCAGCACGAGTATGTTTTCCCAATAGACATTGGCATACATGCCGCCGATTGTCTCACGCATTGCATTCATGGCGTAGCGGAAGGGCATGAACTCGTAGAGATCCCGGAATATCTCCGGCAGCACCTCAACGGGGTAAGTGCCGCCCGAACCTGCGACCTGCACGACCATGACGATGACCGAAACGGCCATACCGATATTATCCAGCGCAAATACCAGCGCATAGTTGATCATTGAAAAGCACAGACCCGTTACCACTGCCGTCAGCACGAATTTGAACGGGTACAGGCATTGTACCTTCACATACCACAAGTCGCCGAGCGAGACGATTATCGCCTGCGCCATGCCGACAAGGAAGAACAGGGCGTAGCGCCCGAAGAAGCGCTCAAACACATTGGGCTTTTCGATAGGGCAGCTGCGGCCGACCTGCGTTTTGAGCATAACTGCGCACAGCAGCGCACCGACCCACTGCGCAAGCACGGTGTAAAACGGTGCGGTGCACGAGCCGTTGGAGGTGACATCGTACTCACGCACGGTCTGGCACTGTATCGGCGATGCAAGGTAGCTGCCTATCTTGTCGCCGTTTCCGTCAACGGCCTCGACTATCTGCTTGAACTGGTCGGAGTTTTTGAACACCGTCAGGAACTCTGCTACATCGTTGAGCTCGGTCACTGCGCTCCGGGCAGCGGATTTTGCGCCGCCGAGACCGTTTTTGAGCGAAAGCACGGTGTTTATATAGCCGTCGAGCGTTTTGGATATAGAGTTGAGGCCGGTCTTGGAATTTGAAAGTATCTTGCCCAGACCGTCGGACGCCGTGTGCACGGCATCGACCGTCTTGTTGACGGCGGGGGTCAGATCCTCGTTGACAGCCTTTTGCACGGTCTTGAGGGTGCTGCGAACGGAGCTTATCTCGTCGAGAACGCCGTTCTGCGCCGACTTTATCTCGTTGAGATTATCGTCATTTGCGGTCTTGAGGCTCTCAAGCTTCGTGCACAGCTCGCCGAGCCGGTCGCACAGCTTCTGCACCTGATTTGCAAGCGTGGTGAAGCCTGCGTTATTAAGCGCCGTCGCCATCTCGGAGTAGCTTGCCTGCATGCTCTTTACAAGGGCAATGCGGGAGGCAAGGTCTGCCGAGACAAACTCGTTGTACTTGTTAAGATCCTTAAACAGCGACTTCATGCTCGTCTGCATGGAAGAAAGCTCTGCGTCCGTCTGCTTTATCGCCGCCGTGACGGCATCGGCCGTGTCGGAATAGCGTGCGTTTGCGCCGTCGGCGGAGTTATCTATCTTATTAAGATAATCCTTTGTCGAATCGAGCGTGTTTGCGGTCGTGCCCATGAGGGTGATGGTGGCTCTCATGAGGCTCACCGACGAGTCGGAAAGCTGCGTGCAGCAGTCGATGGTCGAGATGGCAAAGCCGAGCTTATCGGCAAGGGAGTTAACGCCGCTTATTATCTTATCAAGGCCGCTTTCGGCGCTTATGCCGTTTGCCTCGGCAACGGAGATGAGCTTGGTGGCGGAGTCTGCGATAGTCTCAAGGAACACGGAGTTTACCTGCTCCTGCACCGAGGTCTGCGCCTTGCCGGTTATCTTGGGTGCGATGGCGTTTTTCTTTTCGTTTTCGTAGTATTTAAGCTCCGGGTTCTTCGGGTCACCACGGAGAATACTCAGAACGCCGGTGGTGAAATCCTCGGGCACGACGAGCGCCGCATAGCAGTCGCCGCTGCGTACTTCGGCGAGCGCATCCTCGGTGTCGTCAAAGAACACCCAGCCTATCTGATCGTTGCTCTTGAGGGCGGAAATGACCTGATCGCCCACACAGATATCGAGACCCAGAATGGTCTCGCCCTTGTCCTCGGAGGCGACGGCGACCTTTATCCTTGAGGTCGATTCCGTGCCGTAGGGGTCCCAGTTGGAGAAGATGTTGAACCATGCATACAGGCACGGCACAACGCACAGGCCGAGCACGACGACGATTGCGACGACGCTGCTGAACACACGGCTGAGGTCGTTTTTGCAGATACGAAGTACATTTTTCATTTCTCATCCGCCTTTCCGTCAGCCTGTTCGGGCGCATTTTCCTCGGTTTTCTCGGTCGCCTGCTGTGCCTGACCGGTCGCCTGAGCGACGGCCTTTTCGACCGCCTGTGCAACCGCTTTCTCCACCGCCTGTGCAACGGCCTTTTCGACCACCTGCTCCACGGCCTTTTCAACAGCCGATGCAACGGGCTTTTCGACCGCCTTTTCTATCGCCTTTTCGATAGGCTTCGGCTCGGGCTTTTCCTCCGGCTTCGGCTGCTCGACCTTCACGACCGCCTTTTCGGCGGGCTTTCTGCGGGGCTTTGCAACGGATCTGCCTCTGATCTCAAGCAGACTGTCAAACTCCTTTTTCTCGCTTTCGGCAAGCGCGTTGAGCGTATCCTGCAATTGCCTGTCGACATAGGCAACGAAGATGAGAAACGCCGCTGCAACGAACATCGTGAGTATCCAGATGATCAGGAACACGACACGGGAGCTGTCGGTCAGAAGTCTTATTATAATGAGCAGCACCGGCAGCACCGCAAGACTGATAAAGCCGTTGCGGATGCGGCGCTTGTTGCCCATGTGCAGCTCTTCGGCGAATATCAGCAGCTTTGCGTAGAGCTTGTCGGTGTTGGACTTTCTTGCCATCACAGCACCTCCGTTTCTTCAAGCTCATGCTCGACAAATGCGTTGACCTTGATAAACGGCTTGCGCACCAGACGGCCGACCAGAACGCCGACAACGCCGAAGATGAGAAGCTCGCCTATGTAGATCCAGTAATCCATGCCGTAGAAGCCGCACAGCGCCTCACGCATGGCATTGATGCCGTACGGGAACGGGAAGAACACATAGATGTTGCCGAAGACATCGGGCAGAAGCTCGATGGGGTAAGAGCCGCTCGAGCCGGCGATCTGCACGACCATGATGACAACGACTATCGCCTTGCCGATGTCGCCGAAGGCCAGCGTCAGCGAATAGATGAGCGTTATGAACACCAGCGAGGTGAACGCACCGGCGCCCCAGAACGCAAGCAGATTGTCACAGCTGCAGCCTAAAAGGTACACATCGCCGAACACGATGACCGCCGACTGGATCTGGCTCAGTATCGCAAACAGCAGCCAGCGGCTCCAGTATTTCTGCCCCTCGGTGATATAGCCGAGCCCCTTGGGATCTGCCTCGACCTTGACGATGGAGACGAGGATGACGCAGCCGACCCAGATCGCAAGGCAGGTGTAGAACGGCGCCATTGCCGTGCCGTAGCTGCCCACGGGGTACACGGCGCTTTCGACGACCTTGACGGGCGCTGCGAGGAACTCCGCATAGCTTTCCGTGTCGCCGCCGAGCAGCGTGATAAGTGCGTTGAGCCTGTCGTCGCCCTTGAGCTTGTCTATCTTTGCGAGCGCCTCGTCGAGCGCATCTGCGCCCTTGTCGGTGACGACCTTGAGGCGGTTGAGTACGGCGGCAATGTCCTTGACGGTGTCGCCGGTGGTGCTCAAAACGGGGGCAATGCCGTCAATGGTGACGGAAAGACTGTCGAGCACCGGACTCATGGATTTGAGCAGCGTCTGCATGGAATCGGTCATGGCCTTGACGGCGGGCTGCAAATTATTTACGAGCAGGTCATCCATGGTGCTCACGATGCTTGAGCAGGAGTCTATAATTGCGGCAGCGTTGGAAATGGGCGTGCCGGTCTTAAGCATTTTAAGCTGCGACTGCAGCTGCTCGGTGCGCAGGATGAGCCCGTCGAGCGTCGAGCGGACATATGTAGTCGCCGAGGTCTCGGGCAGAGCGTCCTTGAGTGCCGTGAGCTGGTCGTGCAGCTTTCCTGCGGCGTCCTCGGCATCCTCGAGCATCGCATCCCACTTTTCGCCTGCCTCGATGAGCTTCTTGTTCTCGGCAAGGCGCTTTAATGCAGTCGACAGCTCGTCGAGCTGCTTGTTTATCTCGGTCAGCTTGCCGTCAAGCCCCTTTTCAAGCACGCTTAGGGCGTTGGCGGCGGAATCAATGCTCTGCTGCACCTGCGAGACGCCGGCCTGGCCGTTTTCGACCAAGCTGCCGACCGTACCTGCGGCATTGCCCACGCCGTTTAAGAGACTGTCGATATTCTCGCTTTTTGCCGTGAAGCTGTCGATGGCCGTGCCTGCCTGACGCAGGCTGTCACGCAGCGTGGTCAGCTGCGAGATGACCGAATTTACCGTGCTCTCGGGGTCGGTCTCGTCGGCGACCTGCTGGGCATTTTTAAGCACCGTCTTGAACAGCTCGTCAAGATACTGCACCTGCACCGAGTGCTGCACGGTCTCCGCCGCCGTCTCGACTATCTTGTTGGCAACGGGGTTTTTCTTCGTGTTCTCGATGAAGCTCATGGCGGCGCCGCTGTTTTCAAGGGCGTAGTTGAGGTCGAGCATACGGCGGCTGAAATCGTCGGCAAAGACGATGGCGGCGTAGTATTTGCCGCTACGCACGGCCTGTCTGGCCTCGTCGCCGCTGTTCATCACGACCCACTTGATGCTTTTGGACTCCGTAATGGTCTCTATGGCCTCTTGGCTGAGGTCTCGTTCATTGTATCCCTTGTCATCGGACGCAATGGCTATGGCGACATTACCGGTGTTCCCGTACGGGTCCCAGTTGGCGTAGATGTTGAACCACGCATAAAGTGCGGGTATTATCATGATGGCGATAATGATAACGAAGGCGAAAAAGTGCCTCGTTATCGCCCGCACATCACCTGCGAACAATTTAAAAGTATTTTTCAAGTGATCACCCTGACAAAATATTTTATATTTCATTCTATCAAACTTTTCACAAGATTGCACGCACAAATCTCTCCAAATGCACAAAAGGCGCAAAAAATCACCGACCGAGCCCTGCTCAGCCGGTGATTTTCCGCTGTTAAGCTGCCGTCGGCGCCGCCGGTGCGGGGATAAGCTTTTATTTCAAAAGCTTATCCCAAGTTTTTGCGCCGCAGATGCCGTCGGCGCCGCCGAGGCGGCTTTTCTGGAATTTGCGCACGGCATAGTCCGTTGCGGGGCCGAAGCGGCCGTCTATCGACAGGACACGCCCGTTTTCGTCCTTGTAGCCTAACTGCTTCAAAAGCCGCTGGAGCGTTTTGACCTGCGCTCCGGCGCTTCCCCGGCGCAGCACCTCAAGTGCGACCTCGGTCGTGCGCACCGGGGGCTTTTCCTCGGTTTTTGCGCCGTCAAAGCTCACGCCGAAGCAGCGGCACACGCCCTTTGCTATCGCCTCGCCGATGGCGGTCGTGTTGTTCACTATCCACTTTGCTATCTCGGCGTTGTCGTGGAAATCGACCTCGAGATAAACGCACATAGCCGTGGTGTAGCGCAGCTCGTAGTAGCGGGCGGTTTTCACGCCCCTCGACGAGCCGTAGGGCGCTATCGCCCTGACCTCGTCGTAGATCGACTGCGCTGCGGCAAGGCGGCGTTCGCTCTTATCGAGGACATACGCCTCTGCGCCCTTGCCGCCGCCTGCGTTGGTGTGGATGCACAGGTGCAGATCCGCACCCCAGGTGTTCGATTCCGCCACTCGGGTGTACATGGCATTCGTGCCGTCGGCAAAATTCGTGCGCACGGCAAAGCCGTTTCGCTCGAGCGCCGCCTTGCAGGCAGACGCTATTTTGCGGCACTGCGCCGCTTCGTTCGTGTCGCCGTAGGCATAGATGTTGCGCACCTGATCCGACGGCGAAAGATATATCTTTTTCATTATTTCACCTCTCCGACATTATCATAATATTAAGCAAACCAGAAGCCCGTGATATAGACATCGTAGTTTTTGATGCCGCTTTCGAGCGGGCGCAGGGAGATAACTCCGCTGCTTTTTGCAAACGCCTGCGCCGCTTTGCTGCTCTTGACCGCCAAGGCTGCGTGGGAGTTTGGCAGCCGTGCGCCGATGTTCATGATGTCGTAGTCGTAGCCGGTGTTCATGTCGGCGTTGACCGTGCCGTAGATGCGCACGAACACCATGCCGAGAAGCGAGGAGTACCGTGCGGTATACGACGCATTCGTGAGTCTGCCCGACGCCACCGTGAGCGCCACAGTCTCCATGCCCTCAACGGCGGCAAGCCTGCTTTTGACCGCCGTATCGTCGTACACGGTGTCGGTGTACTTGGGGTTTGCCGGTATCGCATCGACCTTCGCCTTTGCTGCGGCGGTGTAGTCATTTGTCGACAGTCCCTTGCCCGTGACCTTGTCGACCTTGCCGCTTATGTCCTGATGGCCGGTCAAAAAGCCGCTGTCGTTAGTCAATTGGCTTGTTTTCTTGGGGATGTCATCCGTCCTTGCAAGCGGGGTCGAGTAGAAAAACCACTCGCCGCCGAGGCTTCCCGCCAGCTCGGCAAGAACATAGCTGCCTTCATAATATACTATGGTCTGCGAGACTATCATCATAAACTCATCGGCAACATTGAAGTTCGTGAAAGACAGTTCGCCGTAGGTGCCATCCGTATATTTGACCACGACCGGCGTTCCGGCGAGAATGGCTTGATGCACCTGCCTCGGCGTGACATCGGCTGTCGTGCCGGTCAGCGGAGTGATCCCGCCTGCCACGGAGACGGTCTTGCCATCGGCGGCTATAGTGATGTTGGTGCCGGCGATAAGCTTGTCCTGCTTGGCGTTCCACGCCGTGCGCTCTTCGTCGGTGAAGTGCCTTGTTTGATTTCTGGTGTGCGCCTCCGCTTCGGCGGCCTGCTCAAGTGCATACAGCACCGGATATGCAAGGTCATCCTTGGGAATGCCGCCAGTAGGCTTTGAATATGTGCCCGTATTCTTGGTAAACCCCCAGCCGGAGACGGTGGCCTCGGTCACGGCGGTGCCGGATTTGAGCTCGTTTATCGCCGCAACGAGCTGGGATTTATCGTTCGTCTCGAGCTTCGACAGGTCACCTATCTTCGCCGCCGTCTCGTCGCAGACATCGGGCGTGGGCGTGCCGGTGCCGGGGACATTCCCGTCGGTGCTCCCGAGCACCGTGCCGAGGTTTGCTTCGTTCGTGCGCAGAACCAGCCTGCCGTCGGAGCCGATGCCCCGCACATAGCAGGTGATGTCACCCTCGGCCTTGAGCAGCTCCCACGGCACGGTGCATACGCCGACCTCGGCGCTTATCCGGCGGGTCTCGCCGCTTTGCTCGTTTGTGAAATCTATCTGCTTTGTGAATATCGCCCATTCGTCGGAAAAACTGAGGCTTATCTTATTGAGCCCCACCGTGCCCGCCAAAAGCGGCTCACGCTCCGAAATTTTGAGCTCTACGCCGTCTATTCTTGCTTTTATCATATCATTTTCCTTTCCTGTCACCTGCGTCGTCGGCCGCATCGCGCAGCCCCGACACGAGCTTTTTCAAAAAATCCGGCATGGGTGCGCCGAGCTTCGCAGCATTCTCAATTACGCTGCCAAGCTCCGTGAAGATGTACCACGCCGCAACGACCGGCGTTATGATGCAGCCGCAGTCGATGCTTATAAAGCCGTCGCCGAGCTTGCCTGCAATGACGCCGAGAGCGATATCGCACAGGGCGGCGACTAAGACCGCCGCAATGCTGCCGAGCTTGTGCCACAGGCCCTGACTTGCCTTGCGGCTCGTCCATTTGCCCATGTAGATCGCCGCAAACGAGCCCGTGAGGTAGTCGAGCACCATGGCGCATATCCATATGACTATCACCCAGCCGACCCAGCCGAACAGCGCCGTTCCGAACGCTATCGCCGCCGAAAATGCGGCTTTTATCCGAACAGCCCTATCGTTTACTTCCATTGTTGTCACCTCCAAACAAAATAGTTGACGGGAGCCGGACACTGTCGTCTGTCAGCGTACCCTTGCGCTGCTTTCCGTTGCTTCGCCTCGGCGGACGGCTGGTTTCGCCCCAAAAAGCAGCCCTGACAGATGCCTTGCAGTTTTGAGGGAGCAGATTTTTGCTCAGGCAAGACGAAGCGTGAAGGGAATACTCCCGTATTGGCAAGGGCTTCAACGCAGCATGAGTGAAAAGATGCCCGTCAAAACCGACAGGCGTTCGGCTCTCGTCAGCTAAAGCCCTTCACTAATAGGCTGCATTGAGGCGAAAGTTGTACGTTTGCGTACAACAAAAAAGTTCTCAAGGCAAAATTTTTTGAAAATTTAGCTGTTTAAACAAAAAAAGCTTGTGGGATATGACGAAAAGTGATAAACTAAACAGGCAGTTTGTCTGCGGAATAGAGAGAGGAGTTTCCATATGGAAAAAAGATACGGATTGCCGACCGCCATATCGATGGTCGTCGGTATCGTCATCGGCTCGGGCGTGTTTATAAAGGGCGGTAAAGTCCTCAGCCTGACCGGCGGCAACCTGCTGCAAGGAATTGCAGTCGTTGGCATCGTTGGCCTTATTTGCATCATTTGTTCGCTCGTTTTTGCCGAGCTCGGCTCGAGATACGAGAAGGTCAACGGCATCGTTGACTACGCCGAGGTCGCACTCGGACCCAAGTATGCCTACTATGTCGGATGGTTCACCACCGTCATTTACACCCCCGCAATCGTCGCCATGCTCGCATTCTTCTCGGCGATGATGTTTTTGCAGCTGTTCGGCATCTCGGCCATTGACTTTGCGACAGGTCAGGTAAATCCCGTGGCCATCGGCGTCGGCGCAGGCTTTATGATGATCGACTACGGCATCAACGCACTCAGCCCCAGGATCGCAGGCAAGCTTCAGGTCGGCATGACCGTCATAAAGCTCGTTCCCCTGCTGCTCATGGGCATCGTCGGCACCATCGCCGGCCTCGTAAACGGCACGACCCTTGAGGTGCTCAACTATGTTAATACCCCCGAATACACTCCGGTCAGCGGTGAAGGCTTCTTCAAGGCGATCGTCGGCTTCGCATTTGCGTACGAGGGCTGGATACTTGCGACCTCGATAAATGCCGAGCTTAAAAATGCCAAGCGCAACCTGCCGCTGGCACTCATCATCGGCTCGGTGTTCACCATTCTTGTTTACGCACTGTATATCTTCGCAATGAGCTGTGTCGGCGATGTCAACACCATCATCGGCACCTGGCCGTTCGGCGAGACTCTGCCCCGCATCGCATTCTCGAAGCTGTTCGGCAATGTCATCGGCACCATCGTTTATGTGTTCATCACCATAAGCTGCCTTGGTACGATGAACGGCCTTACCATGGCGTCCTGCCGTGGTCTGTACTCGGTCTCCGCCCGTGGTCTCGGCCCCAAGCCGGAATTTTTCGGTCACATTGACCATCAGAACAATTTCTCCATCAAGTCCGCCGTGTTCGGCATGATGACCGCCGGCTTCTGGTACGCATGGACGGTCATGATGTGGATGGGCGGTCCGGAGCTGTTCGGCGCCGTGCACACCTGCGAGTGGCTTGCGTGGGAGCCCGACGAGATCGGCATCATCTGCCTGTATGTAATGTATATCCCGATGATGATCGGCCTTATGGTCAAGGCAAAGGATCTCGGATTCTTCCGCCGCTTCCTGCTGCCGGGTCTGGGTCTGCTGTGCTGCCTGTTCTTCTGCTATGCGATATGGAACGGCTACGGCGCAAAGACCTGCTGCGGCTTCCTGATCTTCTTCGCCGTCGTCATGTTCATCGGCTACCTCGTCAAGGGCAAACCCCCCGAGAAAGTTGAAAACACAGAGAGCGCAGAACAAACCGAATAAACTAAAAAGCCCTCGACGGAATATCCGTCGAGGGCTTTTTACCGCAACGACAGGTTGACGGTCAGCCGTAACTTCTGCCTGCATTCACCGGTCCGGCTGACGAAAAAGCGATAAGCGGAAGAGTAAAAGCGGATTGAAATGTTGACGCAGCTATATGCTCTGTGATATAATAAGCAGACTTTACTATTAGGAGTGTGTTAGTCCGAAATGGATGATGGCAGTCGATTGTCACTGATAATCGTAATTGTTCTTTTAATGTGCGCCGCTTATTTTGCGGTTGCGGAAACGGCGTTTGCCTCGGTGTCACGGGTCAGAATAAAGGTCCGTGCCGAAAAGGGCGAGGCCAAGGCTCTTCAGGCGCTCGAAGTGCTGGATAACTTCGACCGAGCCATCAGCAGTATTCTTATCTGTACAAACATCGTGCACATCGCCGCGGCGAGCATCGTCACGGTCAATGTCACCCGCATCTGGGGACTGAGTGCCGTCACTCTGAGCACGATAATCATGACCATCGTGGTCTTTTTCGTGGGCGAAATGCTCCCGAAAAGCATTGCTAAAAAATACAGCGAGCGACTGTCCTTGGCAGTGGCCGGTTCGCTGTGCTTTTTTATGCGCATTTTGCGGCCGATATCGGCAGTTCTGTCGGCCATCGGCAACTTTGCGGCCCGCTTCGTGAAGGCCGACCCCGAGATATCCGTCACCGAGGACGAGATATACGACATCATTGAGGACATGACCGAGGACGGCAGTCTCGGCGAGGAGCGGGGCGAGCTCATCTCCTCTGCGCTCCAGTTCGGCGAGACGACCGTTGAGAGCATCCTCACGGCCCGTGTCGACCTTGCGGCGGTGGATGTCGAGGAGCCGCCCGACAAGGTGCTGGCTTACATCCGTGAGCAGAAGCACAGCCGCCTGCCGGTCTATGAGGGCAGCATCGATAATGTCATCGGCATTCTGTCGATACGCAAGTACATAAAAGCCTACCTGCGTGAGGGCGAGAACATCGACCTGCGCACGCTTTTGGACGAGGCGTATTTCGTGCATCAGAGCACGAATATCGACGACCTGCTGCCCATTATGAGCAAGAAGCGGCTGAATATGGCTATCGTCACCGACAACTACGGCGGCACGCTCGGCATCGTCACCGTGGAGGATATCCTTGAGGAGCTCGTGGGCGAGATCTGGGACGAGGACGACGATATCGAGGAGCCGTACATCGCTCTGGACGACGGCAGCTGGGACTGCGACGCCGAGATGAATGTCGGCGATGTGTTCGAGCTTCTGGAGTTCGACGACCCCGAGGAGGACGACGAGTTCACAAACAAGCTCTTAGGCGAGTGGGCGTATGAGCAGTTTGCCGCCATCCCGACCGTCGGCGCAAGCTTCGACTATCACGGCCTGCATGTGACCGTGAGTCAGATGCAGCATAACCGCATACTGCGGCTGAATGTCCGCAGAACGCAGGGAGGTGACGAGCAGTGATATACCTTTGCTTGGCGGGACTTCTCCTGTGCATCATAGGCTCAAACTACTTTTCATCGTCCGAAATGGCGTATTCAAGCTGCAACCGCCTGCGCCTCGAAAGCGCCCGTGACGGCGGCTCGAAAAGGGCGGCTATCGCAGTCAGGATAATCGACCGCTTTGACGACACGCTCTCGGCGATACTCATCGGCAACAACCTTGTGAACATCGCAGCGTCGTCGATAGGCTCGGTGCTCGTGATACTGATCGCCGGCGACGACAGGTACGCTTGGGTGTCCACCGTGGTCATCACGGTGCTGGTCATCATTTTCGGCGAGACGATGCCGAAGATAATCGCAAAAAACAGCGCAAATCGCATTGCGCTCAGCCACGCTTATTTTGTCCATGGTCTGACGATAATCCTGATGCCGCTTATCTGGGTCGTTGTGGGGCTTACAAAGCTGATAACCTCCGGCTTCAAGGGCGAGGAAGCAGACAGTGACGAGGAAGCGGCGGCGATGGAGCTTTCATCCATCATCGAGACCGCCGAGGACGAGGATGTCCTTGACGAGGATCGCTCGGAGCTCGTGCAGGCGGCGATAGATTTCTCCGATGTCATGGCATCCGAGGTCATGACCGCCCGTGTCGATGTCGTGGCGCTCGACATTGACGACGACTGGAACGAGCAGCTTGCCACGATAGACTCTGCACCGTACTCACGCATCCCCGTGTACGAGGACAGCATCGACAATGTCGTCGGTGTCTTGTATCTCAATCACTTCCTGAAGGCGCTCACGGACGAGAAAAATCCCGACATACGCAGTATGCTGATGCCGCCCTGCTATGTGTACAAGACGATGAAAATGCCCGCCGTGCTCAATGAGCTGCGCCGTGCCAAGCAGCATCTTGCCATCGTCACCGACGAGTACGGCGGTACCTTAGGCGTGCTGTCGATGGAGGATGTGTTAGAGCAGCTCGTCGGCGAGATCTGGGACGACACCGACGAGGTCGAGGAGGAGATCGTCGAGCGCCCCGACGGGCAGTATGAGCTTGACGGCGACATGGTCATTTCCGATTTCCTTGAGCTTGTGGGCATCAAGGAGAAGGATTTTGAGGGCGAGAGCGAGACTGTCGGCGGCTGGACGATAGAAATGTTCGGCGCATTCCCGAAGCCCGGCGACAGCTTTGAATACGAAAACATGTCCGTGACCGTCCTCGAAATGGACGGCCTGCGAGTAGAAAAAGTCTTGGTGAAACTCCACCCGCAGGACGAAGAATAAAGCAAAAGGCAGCGCAAAGGGCGGATTCAGATAAGGATAATTCGCCCTGTAAAGAGCCTTTTTCCCCGATGCTGCGTTAAAGCTTTAGGCCATATATGTCCATTATGCCCGTCAAGCTTTGCCTTGCCTC
>JABLTK010008902.1_pt1 | contig 19045 bp, 21 predicted proteins | sample 7160131 | NCBI WGS metagenome assembly JABLTK01 (sample SAMN14651221, study PRJNA627086) | human gut metagenome | isolation source: feces | host: Homo sapiens
ATGTCCGGGTACGCCACGGCAAGACAGAACGGATGGATGAGCGCAAACGACATCCGGGAACTGGAGAACCTCGACCGCATATCCGAAGAGGACGGCGGCGATCTCTATCTCGTGAACGGCAACATGCTCCCGCTTTCGAAGGCGGGTGCTTTTGCAGATACCCAATCCGATGGAAAGGAGGACGGAACCAATGAAGAACAGGAAGTTCTGGAACTGGATAAACCAGGCGGACGAAAACACTCCGGCAGAGAGAGTTCTTGAGCTCTACGGCACGATTGCCGAGGAAAGCTGGTTTGACGATGACGTCACCCCCGCCATGTTCAAGGATGAGCTCTTCTCCGGCGAGGGGCCGATCACCGTCTGGATCAATTCACCCGGCGGCGACTGTATCGCGGCAAGCCAGATCTACACCATGCTCATGGACTACAAGGGCGACGTCACGGTCAAGATCGACGGCGTCGCGGCTTCCGCTGCATCCGTTGTGGCTATGGCCGGAACGAAAGTGCTGATCGCGCCGACCGCGCTCATGATGATCCATAACCCGGCGACGATGGCGTTTGGCGATCACGCGGACATGGAAAAAGCGATCGATATGCTCTCCGAGGTCAAGGAAAGCATCATCAACGCGTATGAGCTGAAGACCGGGCTTTCCCGGGTGCAGCTTTCCCACATGATGGATGACACCACGTGGATGAATGCAAAGCGGGCCGTGGAGCTTGGCTTTGCGGACGGCATCCTCACGGATGAAAAGCACAGCACCGACGCCGAGGGCTATGCGTTCTCCGCATCTGCGGTGGAACGGGCTCTGATCAACAAGATCTCCGGCAGGAACAAGCCGGAACCGAAACCTGCCGGACGCTCCGTACAGGAACTGAAGGCTGAACTCTACAAAAAACTACTGTAACAGGAGGATTCTTTTCATGAACATTACTGAACTTCGCAACAAGAGAGCCGCTCTGTGGAACACCATGGAAGGTTTTCTCAACACCCACAGAAACGATATGGGCGTGCTGTCCGCCGAGGACGATGCGACCTATTCCAAGATGGAAGCGGAACTCGACGCCCTGACCAACGAGGTCAAGCGCATGGAGCGCCGTGACGCGCACGAGGCCGAACTAAACAAGCCCATGAGCAAGCCCCTGACTGCCGCTCCTGAAAAGACGGCGCAGATGGACAGGAAGTCCGGCAGAGCATCGGATGCGTATAAGGAGGACTTCGGTCGTCACTTGCGCGGCAAGACCCTGCTTCACAATGTTCTCTCCACCAGCCCGGACGTGGACGGCGGATTCCTCGTTCCGACGGACTTTGAGCATAACATCGTGACAGCGCTGGACGAGGAGAACGTGATCCGTCGCCTTGCCAAGGTCATCACTACGCATCATGAGCGCAAGATTCCCGTGGCGGTCGGCCACTCCACTGCGCAGTGGACCGCTGAGAACGCGGCATACACCGAGAGCAATCCCACCTTCGGCCAGAAGCAGATCGATGCGTTCAAGCTCACCGACCTCTGCCGTGTCAGCGTGGAACTGCTGCAGGACGCCGAGTTCGATGTTGAGGACTACCTCATTCGTGAGTTCGCACGTGCCTTCGGCATTGCCGAGGAGCAGGCATTCTGTATCGGCACCGGCACGAACCAGCCCACTGGTATTTTCACCGCAAACGGCGGTACCGTCGGCATCACCGCTGCCAGCCAGACCGCGATCACCGCTGACGAGGTCATCAGCCTTGTGTACGCACTGAAGTCCCCGTACCGCAGGAACGCCAAGTTCCTTATGAACGATGCGACCGTGTCTATTCTCCGCAAACTGAAGGACGGAAACGGCGCATATCTTTGGCAGCCATCCGTTCAGGCCGGTCAGCCGGACAAGCTCCTCGGCTACGAGCTCTACACGAGCCCCTACGTCCCGACCGCTCAGTCCGGTGCGCTCACCATCGCATTCGGTGATTTCAAAAACTACTGGATCGGTGACCGTGCTGGCCGCACCGTGCAGAGGCTGAACGAGCTCTATGCCACCAACGGCCAGATCGGTTATGTTGCGACTGAGCGTGTGGACGGCAAGGTCATCCTGCCCGAAGCGATCCAGCTTCTGCAGCAGGCGTAAGTGAGGTGCGGTATGCCAGTTGAATGGGCACCCCGTGAACCGGAACCGACCGGACATAACACACTGAACTACACCGAACAGGGCGATGAAGTAACGCATATCGGCGGAACTTTGATCTTTGAGGAAGACGCCTGTGTTGAGGGTCTTCCTCTTCCTTACCGGAAAATGGATCATCAGGACCAAAGCACAGCAACGACTGTGGCAGCTCTCAAAGATGACTTCAACGATCTGCTCATGAGATTGGTAGCGTCCGGTCTTATGGATGAGGGAGAAGTCACAGAGGAGTGATGAAAGGAGGCGGCAGAAATGAACACGCTGCTTGAAAAAGTAAAAGCGAATCTGATCCTTGGTCATTCGGTAGACGATGAACTGCTTCTGATGTACATCTCTGCCGCCGTATCCTATGCGGAAAGCTACCAGCACATCGAGGCAGACTACTATTCCACCCACGATATGCCACCGACCACAGAACAGGCAGTGATTATGCTCTCCTCGCATTTCTACGAATCCCGCGACGGGTCTACGGGCGGTTTCTTTGCGGATCGCCCGGAGGCAGCGCGGCAGGTATGGAATACGGTCAATCTGCTCTTACGGCTGGACCGGGATTGGAAGGTGTAAGCATGAGCTACGGCAGAATGAACCAGCAGGCAAGCATCATAGAAGAAATCGTAGATAAGAACAGCGAGGGTTTCGCGTCCAAGCAGGATGTGACCCTCGCTTCCGTTTCTATGTACCGGGAAGGCAGACACGGCTCAGAACGCTGGGCGAATCTTGCCACGTTTTCCGAAGCGACGGATCTGTTCCGGTTCCGGACGATTCCCGATGTGACCGTTACGACCGGCCAGTACATCCTTTGCTATGGCGAGCGATTCGACATCATATCGGTGGAGAACGTTGGCGGCAGAGGCATGTACGTAGAGGTGCTGGCAAAAAAGGTGGTGAGTTCCCGTGGCTAAAGCAGATATCCAGATGCCTGAGAACTTCCTGAAAAGCATCCAGCGCCTTGGCTCCGAAGAGGACCGGATCGCGGAGAGCGTTTTGGAAGCCGGTGCCGAGGTCGTCGAAACGAACGTCCGTTCCCGGCTTTCCGGTGTGATCGGTAGCGGAACGAAACTCCCCTCCCGGTCAACGGGGCAGTTGCTCTCCTCGCTTGGCGTTTCCACAGTGAAGCTTGACCATAGTGGAAACCACAACATCAAGGTTGGCTTTGCGGAACCGCGCTCCGGTGGCAAGAGCAATGCGAAGATTGCAAACATTCTCGAGTACGGACGCCATGGACAGCCTGCAAAGCCGTTTCTGAAACTGGCGAAAACGGCGTCCAAGTCCGCGTGCATCGAGGCAATGCGGCAGAAGTTCGATGAGGAGGTACAGAAGCTATGAGCATACTGGAAGACTTGACCGCTTTGCTTCCCGTACTAGATGTTCCTATGGAAACTGGTGTGTTTTCCAACATGGCTCCGGACCAGTACCTTGTGATCGTGCCCCTGTCGGACAGCTTTGACCTGCATGCGGATAACGAGCCCGGCGTGGATATTCAGGAAGCACGGCTTTCCCTTTACTCGAAAGGCAGCTATACGGCTGTGAAGAACCGGCTGGTCCGGCTGCTGGTCCAAAGCGGATATACCATTACCGACCGGCAGTACTTAGGCTTCGAGCCTGAATCCGGCTATCACCACTACACCGTGGATGTGGCCCAATACTACGAATATGAAACGGAGGAACGATAAATGGCAACAATCGGCCTTGATAAACTCTATTACGCACCGATCACGGAAGACGCGAACGGTAACGAAACCTACGGAACGCCTGCGGTCCTTGCGAAGGCGATCTCGGCAGAGCTTTCCGTTGAACTGAATGAAGCGATCCTCTACGCGGACGACGGTGCAGCGGAGGTCGTGAAGGAATTCAAGTCCGGCACGCTCTCCCTCGGCATTGACGACATCGGCGCGGAGATCGCCAGTGCACTCTCCGGCGCGACCATAGACTCAAACGGCGTGGTCGTCTCCGGTTCGGATGATGGCGGCGATCCTGTCGCTGTGGCGTTCCGTGCAAGGAAGTCGAACGGCAAGTACCGCTATTACTGGCTGTACCGCGTCAAGTTCGGCATCCCCGCCACTAACCTGCAGACGAAGGGCGACTCGATCAGTTTCCAGACGCCCACCATCGAGGGCACGATCATGCGCCGCAACAAGGTAGACTTTAACGACAACCACCCGTGGAAAGCGGAGGTCACTGAAGGCGCGGAGGGCGTTGACGACAGCGTGATCAGTACCTGGTACGATGCCGTGTATGAGCCTGTCGGTGATCTGAACCTGTCGCCCGGTCATCTGCCCGGCAATGTTTCAACCACCTAAGGAGGCGCTGTATGGAAAACGATCGCAGCGCGTTCATCAACATTGGCGGGGATGAGTACGAACTCATTCTGACCACAAAGGCTACCAGGGAGATTGCCGGAAGATACGGCGGCCTCGAGAATCTCGGGGATAAACTCTTAAAGGGAGAGAACTTTGAGATGGCGATCAGCGAGATCGTGTGGCTCATCACGCTTCTGGCCAATCAGAGCATTCTGATCTACAACCTGAAGCACGCCGACAAACCGAAGCATGTTCTCACCACGGACGAGGTCGAGCTTCTGACGGTGCCTTCCGACCTTGGCGAATATAAGACGGCCATCACGGAAGCGCTGTACCGCGGTACAAAGCGGAACATCGAAAGCGAGACAAACCCAAAAAACGCACAGGTCGGGTAAGCGACGAAGAGTTGTTTACCCGGCTGCTTTATTTCGGCATCGCCCAGCTTCACCTGACGCAGGATGAGGTCTGGACGATGCCTTTTGGCTTATTGCTGGACCTGTTCGAATGCCACAAGCAGTACAACGGGCTGGCAGAGCCCAAGCGGGAGCATTTCATTGACGACATTATCCCGGACGGGATCTAAGGAAAGGAGGCGGTCCATATGGCGGACAATTTCGGATTGAAGATCGGTCTGGAAGGCGAAAAAGAGTTCAAGAAAGCGCTGGCGGACATCAACTCCTCCTTCAAGGTCCTCGGGTCCGAGATGAAGCTGGTCGCGTCCCAGTTTGATAAGAACGACAAATCGGTCGACGCGCTCACCTCCCGGAACACGGTCCTGAACAAGGAGATCGAAGCGCAGAAGCAGAAGATCGAGGTCCTACGCGCCGCGTTGCAGAATGCAGCAGAGTCCTTTGGCGAGAACGACCGCAGGACGCAGGCGTGGCAGATCCAGCTGAACAATGCGGAAGCGGCGCTGAACGACATGGAGCGTGAGCTTGCCGATAACAATGCGGCCTTGGATGAAGCCAACGCCGGATACAGTCGAGCCGAAGATGCGCTGGACGGCATGGATCGGGAGATGGACAACGTCACCGACAGTGCAGACGACATGGGTGACGAGATCGACGAAGCCGGGGACGCCGCCAAGGATTCCGAGAGCAAGTTCGAGAGCCTCGGCAACGTTCTCAAAACGGTCGGAGCCGCTATGGGTGCGGTGCTCGTTGCCGCTGGCGCTGCCGCCGTGAAGCTGGGCAAAGAGGTCATTTCCGCTTTTGCGGACTATGAACAGCTGGTCGGCGGTATCGACACCCTGTTCAAGGATTCCTCCGGGAAACTGCAGGAGTATGCCGAGGGCGCGTACAAGACGGCGGGGCTCTCTGCCAACGAGTATATGGAGACGGTCACGTCCTTCTCGGCCAGCCTGATCTCGTCCCTTGGCGGGGATACGGAAAAAGCAGTCCAGTACGCGGACATGGCCATTACGGATATGTCGGACAACGCCAACAAGATGGGTTCCGATATGTCCGCGATCCAGTCGGCCTATCAGGGGTTTGCCAAGCAGAACTATACCATGCTGGACAATCTGAAGCTGGGCTACGGCGGCACGAAGACTGAGATGGAGCGTCTGCTCAAGGATGCGCAGGCGATCTCGGGCATCGAGTACAACATCGACTCCTACGCGGATGTGGTCGAGGCGATTCATGTGATCCAGACAAGCATGGACATCACCGGCACCACTGCAAAGGAAGCCGAGCACACGATCTCCGGGTCCGTCAACTCCATGCAGGGTGCGATCAAGAACCTGATCACCGGCTTTGGCCGTGCGGACGCGGACATGGGAAAACTCTGCAAGGACGTGATCGACGCCTTCAAGAGCGTGGTCAAAAACATCACGCCCGTGATCCAGAACATCGTAGCCGCGCTGCCCTCTGTGGCCGGTGCGCTGATCGAGGCTGTCGGAGAACTGCTCCCCGTGCTGCTGCAGACGGTGACAGGGCTCTTTTCCGAGGTGCTGACCACCATTGTGAAGCTGCTCCCGAGCCTGATCCCCGCAGCGGTGCAGGCGATCATGACGATCGTGAACGCGATTATAGAAAACCTGCCGCTGATCATTGACGCAGCAGTCCAGATGATCGCAGCCCTGGTTCAGGGAATCGCGGACGCACTGCCCACACTGATCCCGGCGGCGGTACAGGCGATCGTGACCATTGTACAGGGGCTGATCGAGAACCTGCCCATGATCCTCGATGCGGCGCTGCAACTGATCGAGGGGCTGGTGCAAGGCATTATCGAGGCGCTCCCGATGCTGATCGAAGCACTGCCGGAGATCATTCTGGCGATCGTCAATTTTCTCCTCGATTCCATTCCGGAGATCATCGATGCGGGGATCAAACTGCTGACCTCGCTGGTGAACGCGCTGCCGCAGATCATAGCGAAGATCGTCGAAGCGATCCCGAAGATCATCGACGGCATCATCAAGGCGGTGATCAACGCGATCCCGCAGATCATTCAGGCGGGCATCAAGCTGTTGGTAGCACTCATTCAGGCGCTGCCGGAGATCATTACCACCATCGTGAAAGCCGTCCCGGAGATTGTTTCCGGTATTGTGGACGCGTTCATCGGAAACATCGACAAGATCATTCAGGCGGGCGTCGATCTCTTTGTAGCCCTAATAGAGAACCTGCCAACGATCATTGTGGAGATTGTAAAAGCGGTGCCGAAGATCGTGACCGGCATCGTGGACGCGATCGTTGGCCTGACCAGCAAGATGGCCGACGCCGGTGCAAGCCTGCTCAAAGGCCTGTGGAACGGCATCAGCAACACGGCAAACTGGCTGTGGAACAAGGTCAAGGGCTGGGCAAACGGCCTGCTCAAGAACATCAAAGGTCTCTTGGGTATCCACTCCCCGTCCACGGTGTTTGCCGGAATCGGTGAGAACATGGGCCTCGGTCTTGGCGAAGGCTTTGTCGACGCCATGGAGGATGTGGAGAAGGAGATGCAAAAGGCGATCCCGACTGACTTCGATCTGGAGCCGGTGCGTGCTGCGGCGAACTTCGATGCATCTGCGGTGCTGCCCTCTGCGAATCTGTCCGTGGCCGCTACGGTTTCGGCCATGTTCGACCTTATGAAAGCATACCTGCCTCAGCTGGGTGTAAGGCAGATCGTGACGGATACCGGCGCTGTGATCGGGTGGCTGGCCCCTGAGATGGACAACGCACTCGGACAGATGCAAAAGCTGAAAGTGAGGTACGCATGAGCTACATCCTGTTTGGAAACAAGAACACACATACGGATTACGGGCTCATCGTAGCCCCGTATGAAATCCCCATGCCCACGGCACAGACGAACTTCGTACCCGTTCCCGGGCGAGACGGGTCGTTGGACCTGACAGAGGCTTTTGATGCGATCCGGTTCAACGACCGCATCATCCTTCTGACCCTGTACGCGACCGGCGAATACGATGCACGGGTTTCCGCTTTCGTGAATGCGGTACACGGCAAACGAATGCAGATCGTATTTAGTAAGGACCCGGATTACTACTACACGGGCCGTGTGGATGTGACGTCCATCTCAAAGCGTGACGGGTATTGCGAGATCGCCGTAACCATCACAGCAGAGCCGTTCAAGCTGGATATACAGGAAACGGCTGTCACCGTGACCGGCAACGGGACCGCGATCCTGAGAAATGCAAGGATGCCGGTCGTCCCGTTCGTGAGCAACACGGAACAGGCAACACTGACCTTCACGGTTTCCGGAAACACGGTGCGGCTTCAGATGTCCCCGGGCGGCCACCTGAACGGGCAAATGTACCTGCCCGGTGATGAAACAAGGTCTGTGGCGGTCGAGTCTACAGGGACGACCATCTTCACATTCCGGAAAGGGCGGCTATGATCTATACCATGTATTCTGATTCGGATATCCTGTATGATCCGAAGTTTCCCAGATATCTTGTAATCGACCCGATTCTTGACCTAACCGTCAATGAACCGGGTCTTTTAACGTTTTCAGTCCCGGACACTCACCCAGCAGTGTTCCGGATACGGAAGCTGGTCAGTGTGGTCAAGGTGTACCGTGATGGACGGCTGGTCTTCAAAGGCCGGGTCATTAAGGACGAACGGAACCTGTCCGGACAGACGAAGTACACCGCAGAAGGGTGCCTTGCGTACCTGATCGACAGCGTGTGCGACCCGTATGAGTTCACTGGAACACCTGCGGAGTTCTTCGCGTTTCTAATCAACCGGCACAACGCATCCGTTTCTGCAAACCAGCAGTTCCTGATTGGAAACTGCACGGTGACAGCAGACTCGGAGATCGAGTCGCATTCCGCCCTTTACGACTCCACATGGCAGGTGCTAAAGGAGCGTCTCGTCAAACGGTATGGCGGATACCTGTACGTCACATACAACTATCTTGAAAAGCCAGTCCTGAATTGGCTTGCTGATACGCCGGATACTTCGACACAGACGATCCAATTCGGGGAGAACCTAATCGACATCGTTGTTACAAAGGATGCGGATGAAACCTACACGGCCTGTGTCCCGCTGGGCGCACGGATGTCGTCGATCGATCCGGCGTATGAATCGGAAGCCCGGCTCACAGTAGCAGACGTCAATGACGGCGATCCGCATCTTATCGATTCTGCAAACGCTGCGATTTACGGAACCATCTACGCGCCGATGTCGCTCACCACGTGGGACACGATCAAAACGCCAACGAACCTGCTCCAGAAAGGGTTGGTGTGGCTGGCTTCTTCCGGGGCACGGCTGAAGGAGACGATCTCGCTCACTGCCGTGGACCTACACTCGCTGGATGCGGATGTCGAGTGCTTCCAATTCCTTGATCGGGTAATCGTGACCTGCGGAGATATCTGTCCGCAGGCGGAGTTCGTGCTGACGAAGATGACGATTCCGCTGCAGGACCCGGCGAACATGCGTATCACGCTGGGCGACAGCCGAATCTCGCTCGTTGCAGAGAATACGGGCAAGATCGCTGATGCGGTCGACCGGATCGAGAGCATTGAGGCGGATTATGTGACAAACAGTGAAGCGACCGAGATCGTACAGCATGAGATCACGAACAACACCAGCATCCTGCAGTCGGCGCAGCAGATCCTGCTTTCCGCGCTGGAGGACTATGTGACGACCTCTGACTTCAATGCGCTGCAGAGTTCGATCGAAACAACCCTGTCCGTTATGGCAGGGACCATCGAAGCGAACTTCACCGAAACGACATCGGACATCTCTACCCTCAACGGGGATGTTTCTCAGCAATTTGAGGTGATCCGCGGATTCATTCGCATGATCGCATCGGGCATCGTGATCGGCAAGAGTACATCACAGATCAAACTCAAGCTGGAGAACGATATCCTTTACTTTTTCACAGGCGATGAAGACTCCGTTTCCACGGAAAACGCGATCGCGTACTTCTCTTCCGGAAAACTGTATGTGAATACCGTACAGATCCTGACGGGTATGCGCATCGGGCCGTTCGCGTGGATGCCGGAGTCGGACAACCTGAACTTTAAGCTACTGGAGTGATGATATGGCAACAATCTCAACCCCGATTCATTCGGGTTACACGATCATAAACGGGTCCATCTCGGGCGGCTCTTCTTCCAAGATCGGCACGTGGATGGAGTACAAGGTGGTATCGCAGTCGATTACGAACAATACTTCCACGATCCGCTTCTATGTGTTCCTTGCAACGCTGTCCGGTTCTTACAACGTTTATGCCAACAATCATTCGGGCACGAATCGTGGTGCCATGTCGGTCGCGGTCGGCGGGTCTACGGTCTATACACGTGAAAAGAACGGCTTTGCAACCGGTACAGCGGTATCCGCCAGCAACTATACGACCCAGTACAGCACCGGATATAGCAGCGCGTCCGGAAAACCCTTCCTCACGGTCCTGACCGATAACGCCTCTACCGAAGCAGCAGCTTACGGCGAGTGCACGGTCACTCACAACGCAGACGGCACAAAGAGCGTAACGCTGGCATGGTCAGGTGACTGCTCTTTTTCCTCGTCGATCGGAGTTATCACCGGGTCGGCAACGATCTCGCTTCCGACGATCCCCCGGGCAACAACGCCCTCTGTTGGCACCCTGACGATGGGAACTGCATCCACCATAACGCTGAGTCCGGCGTCTTCCACGTTTACGCATACGCTCCGGTACACGGTCGGTTCCGCTTCCGGGACGATCATTACGAAGACGGCGAATACCTCTGTCAGCTGGACGCCTGCATTGACGCTTGCCAATCAGGTACCGAATGCGACGACGGCGGTCGGCACGCTGTACTGCGATACGTATTCCGGCAGCACGCTGATCGGGACCAAGTCCGTATCGATCACGCTGAACGTACCGGCATCGGTGATCCCTTCAGCTACGTATACGCTGACGGACTCCAACTCGGCAATCGCAACAAAGTTCTCTGCGTTCATCCAGTCAAAGTCCAAGGTCAAGGTAGCGATCACGGCAAGCGGAGCTTACGGGTCCACGATCGCATCTGTGACGACAACCATCAACGGCACGACGTATACTGGCACGTCCTTTACGACGGACTTTCTGACCGGAAGCGGGACGCAGTCCATTTCCATTACGATCAAGGACTCCCGTTCAAGAACGAAGACGGTATCGGGCACGTTCTCGGTTCTGGCGTACAAGTCGCCGTCGGTCACGGATGTGGCAGTGTTCCGCTGCAACAGTTCCGGCGTGGCGTCCCATACCGGCACCTACGCGTCGGTCAAGCTGAAGGTGACAGTCACATCACTGAACAGCAAGAATGATGCGTCGATCGTGGTCCAGTCGAAACGAAAGACGGAAACATCGTACTCAAACCTCAAAACATGGACCGGGTCGTATTCGGTAAATGGGACCTATGTGGTGGGCGGCTCGCTCTCCAACCAGTATGCCTACGATATCCGGATCGCCGTTTCCGATTACTTTGAGACAGTATACGCCTACGCGGATATTGCCACAGCGGACACGATCTTCTCCATCCGCAACAACGGTCTCGGTCTCGCGATCGGAAAGATCAGTGAGCAGAACAAGTTCGAGGTCGGATGGCAGTCGGAGTTCCATGAGGACGTCACCTTTGATGGTGACGTTGCTTTTTCGAGCCTTGCATGGCTGCGGGACGCGATCTTCCCGATCGGGTCGATTCGCATGACGACGAGCACAACCGGAGCGACCACGTTTCTTGGCGGGACTTGGGTGCTATGGGGTGCGGGCAAGGTTCCGGTCGGCGTGGATGCCAACGATACGGACTTCAGTACCGTGGAAAAAACCGGCGGTGCAAAGACCGTCACGCTGACGGCGGCGAACATGCCGAGCCATAACCATGCACTGTCCAGCGGTACTGTGACCATTACGGAGGCAGCCGCACACACGCATCAGGCGGCGTCCGGTACATATAAGGTCGGGTCTGGCTCTGGCAGTACATATAAGTACTTCACGAATGGTGGCACGACAGGCCCAGCAACAACAGGTTCAGGCGGCGGGCACACGCATACAGCCAACTTGTCCGGGAACACCGGCAGCAAGGGCAGCGGTACGGCGCACAGCAATGTCCAGCCGTACATCACCTGTTATTTCTATAAACGAACGGCATAAGGAGGAAGATATCATGAAGGAATTTTGGATCTCGATTCAAGTAGCGTTTACTGCCATCGGGGGATGGCTCGGATGGTTTCTGGGAGGATGTGACGGATTGCTGTACGCATTATTGGCGTTTGTCGTGATCGACTATGTGACGGGCGTGATGTGCGCCGTTGTAGACAGAAGGCTCTCTTCTGCAATTGGTTTTCGAGGCATCTTCAAAAAGGTGCTGATATTTGCACTGGTGGGCATCGGGCATATCCTCGACGCATATGTGATCGGAACAGGCTCCGTGCTCCGAACAGCGATCATCTTTTTCTACCTGTCCAATGAGGGCGTATCTCTGATCGAGAATGCGGCACATCTGGGACTTCCTGTCCCGGAAAAACTGAAAGCGGTTCTGGAGCAACTCCATGACCGTGCGGAAAAGGAGGACGAGCATAATGAATAACCTGAAGACGTTTCTCGACTACCTGCATGAGCAGTTCAAGAACCACTCCATCTACGTGTGGGGAGCACAGGGACAGCAGGGCGCGGCGATCACCGACGCGTGGATCAAGCGCCGGGAGACCTCGGATGCGAACTACAAGCGGGCGGTCGCGTTCTGGAAGAAACAGTGCGCTGCCGGGTACGGAGATGTGCTCCGAGCATTCGACTGTTCGGGGCTCGGAATGTACTGGCTGCAGAATGTTTCCGGGATACTGAAATCCGACTGCAACGCCCACGGGCTCTACGGGAAATGCAGAAAGCTGAAGAAAGCCGACCTGCGGGTCGGTGATTTTGTTTTCAAGATCAACAGTACCGGCAGAGCGACGCATATCGGTTATGTGGCGGACACGGACATCAACGTGATCGAGGCGCTGGGCCGCGACTACGGCGTGGTAAAGCGTCCGCTCAGTAAGGGCAGCTGGAACGGCTTCGGTAGGCCGCCTTTCTGGACCGAAGAGGAAGTACGGGAGATCAGCGGTGAGCCCACGCCTGCACCGGTTCCCCCGGAAGGGTTCGTCTTTGATCGCGCGCTGAAGTACGGATGTCGTGGCGCGGATGTCTGTGAACTGAAGAAACTGCTGAAGGCGGCAGGTTTTGACGGGCTCGCGCTTACGAACAAAAACTATTACTCGAAAACAAAGAAGACTGTCAAAGCGTTTCAGAAGGCAGCGGGACTTGAAGTCGATGGCAAGGCCGGTCCGCTGACGATCGCGGCGCTTGGCGGCACATACAGGAACTGACGACAAAGGCTTGTCCGGGATTCCCGGATGGGCCTTCTTTTTTTGTGCCTTTTTTCGTCAAAACGGGTGCGTCACCTCCATTGGGAAGTGAGAGGAACCCTCTCGGAATGGAGACGCATCATATGACAAACGAGCAAATTGAAGCCATCACCCGCCTGCAGCAGGCCGGGAAAGGATATAGAACCATCGCAGCAGAAACCGGTCTGTCGCTCAATTCCGTCAAAAGCTGGTGCAGGAGGCATCCGACAAGCACTTCGCCTCCTTCTTTCTGCCAGCAATGCGGCAGCGCAATCAAGCAGATTACAGGGAAACGCGCCCGTCGGTTCTGCTCGGATGCCTGCAGGATGCTGTGGTGGAGGGAGCATCCGGAAGCCAAGTCGCACAGGGTTGCGTACCGCCATGTCTGCCGTTGCTGCGGGACGGAGTTTATAAACAACCGTGCCATGGCCAGCTACTGCAGCCGGGCGTGCTTTGCCAAGGCCAGAACGCGGGTGGACGCGGATGGATAAGGCGCTGTACGAGAAGGTGAAGGGATACCGGACATCGCTTGCACTGGTCAAAGAGATGCAGTCGAAAGGGATCATCACCGCCGACGACTATGAACAGATAAGCCTTGTTCTGGCCGGAAAATACGGTTTGAAAACATCCACAATATTCTCCGAAATTGACTTGATATGTGTGGAGCGTAGAGGTAATATGCGACACTAACAAGGGGGTGAGGCAGTGGATCGGATCGTGGAAAAACGCAGTATTGGCGGGCCAAAACAGCCGAAAGCGACTCGCGTGGCAGCGTATGCACGGGTGTCTTCCGGGAAGGACGCGATGCTTCATTCCCTCTCTGCGCAGGTCAGCCATTACAGCGACCTGATCCAAACCCACCCCGGCTGGATGTACGTGGGTGTGTACTCAGACGAAGCCAAGACCGGGACCAAGGACACCCGCCCCGGTTTCCAGAGCCTGCTTGCCGACTGCCGGGCCGGAAAAATCGACCTCGTGCTTGTGAAGTCGATCTCACGCCTTGCCCGTAACACGGTCACACTGCTGGAGACGGTCCGGGAACTGCGTGGACTCGGTGTGGATGTGTACTTTGAGGAGCAGAACATCCATACGCTCAGTTACGAGGGCGAGCTGATGCTGACGATCCTCGCCAGCTACGCGCAGGAGGAAGCACGGTCGGCGTCCGAGAACCAGAAATGGCGGGTCCGGAAGAACTTCAAGGAGGGCCGCCCATGGAACTGCACGGTGCTTGGGTACCGGAGCGTGGACGGAACGTTCGTGGTCGAACCGGAGGAAGCGGCCATCGTGCGACGGATCTTCTCCCTGTTCCTTGACGGCATGGGCGTCCAGACAATCGCAAACACGCTGAACGCGGAAGGGCTCCGGACACGGTACGGCGGAGAGTTCAATCACTCCGGACTGCAGAAGATCCTGCGGAACTACGCATACACCGGGAACCTGCTCCTGCAGAAGACATACCGTCCCGACTGCTTGACCAAAAAGGATTATGTCAATTATGGAGAGCGCCCGAAGTACCATGCGGCTAAGACCCACGAGCCGATCATCTCTCCGGAGGTCTTTGAACAGGTGCAGACAGAGCTTGCCCGCCGTGCTGATGTGTACGGCGCGGAGTACCACCCCGCCAACTACCCGTTCACAGGTCTGATCACTTGCGCGATCTGCGGGAAGCATTTTATAAGGAAGCACACGCGAACAGGTCCCACATGGATCTGCGGAACGTTGAAGCAACGAGGCAAGGCGGCCTGCCCGTCAAAGCAGATCCCCGAGGCAACGCTCCTCAAGTTAACAGCGGATATGGATATGAGCCGGATCACCGGAATCACTGCGGATAACGGGAACCGGCTCACATTCTACCTGAACGACGGGAGCACCATTGAAAAGATATGGCTTGACCGGTCCCGGTCCGAATCATGGACGGATGAGATGCGGAATCAAGCCGCAGAACATTCGAAAAAGAGGTACCAGAAATGTCAGAAAGAAATGTGACCGTCATCCCTGCGACGCTGAATCCCGTTCGCCGGATGAACCCGGTCGTCAAGAAGCGCCGCGTGGCCGGATACGCTCGTGTCTCCACAGATAAGGACGAGCAGTTCACCTCATATGAGGCGCAGGTCGATTACTACACGAAATACATCATGAGCCACCCTGATTGGGAGTTCGTGAAGGTCTATACGGATGAGGGCATCAGCGGGCTCGACACCCGCAAGCGCGACGGATTCAACGAGATGATCGCGGATGCTCTGTCCGGTGCGATGGACCTGATCGTGACCAAGTCCGTCAGCCGTTTCGCCCGGAACACCGTGGACAGTCTGGTGACGATACGGAAGTTGAAGGAGAAAGGCGTTGAGGTCTACTTTGAAAAAGAGAACATCTACTCCCTCGACGGTAAGGGTGAGCTGCTTTTGACTATTATGTCGAGCCTCGCGCAGGAGGAGTCCAGGTCCATTTCGGAGAATGTCACATGGGGCCAGCGCAAGCGGTTCTCGGACGGCAAGATCACTCTGCCCTATAAGCAATTTCTCGGATACGATCACGGACCGAAGAAGGACGATCCGCCGGTGGTAAACAAGGAGCAGGCTGCGATCGTTCGCCGGATCTACCGTGACTTCATGGCTGGGAAGACCGTCGGCGCGATATCGAGAGAGCTGACCGCTGATGGCATCCCGAGCCCTTCCGGGAAATCGAAGTGGAGCGCATCCACGGTGAATAGCATTCTGCAGAACGAGAAGTATCGCGGGTCGGCATTGCTTCAAAAGTGTTTTACGACAGACTTTTTGACCAAGAAGCGGAAGATCAATGAAGGCGAAGTGCCTCAGTACTATATCGAACACAGCCACGAGGCGATCATTGACCCGGATGAATGGGAGGCCGTTCAGGAGGAGATCAAGCGCCGGAAAGCCATAGGCCGAGCATACAGCAGTAAGAGCATTCTTAGCGCGAAGCTTAAATGTGGTGATTGCGGCGGATGGTATGCTGTAAAAACATGGCATTCAACTGACAAATATCGGTCCGTGGTTTGGAGATGCAACCAAAAATACAGCGATGGAAAATGTCGGTGTCAGACGCCAGCGGTAAGGGAGGCTGATATTCAGAAGCGCTTCGTTAATGCCTTTAACAGCCTGATCGAATCAAAGGAATCATACCTTGCTGCCTGTGAAACAGCAAAAAAAGTCTTTATGGATACGACCGCACTTGATGCTGAGATCAATGAGCTGAACAGAGAGATGGAGATCGTTGCTGAACTGACCAGAAAATGTATTGCTGAGAATTCCAGCAACGCACAGGATCAGGAAGACTACTCTTCCCGGTACAATGGGTATGTTGAGCGATATGATAACGCAAAGAGCAAGTACGATACTCTTGTCGCCGAACGACAGGATCGAATAAAAAAGGCAAAGGCTATTGACCGGTTTATGCAGACGGTCGAATCAAGGGATGGGCTGCTTACAGAATTTGATCCTCAACTCTGGATCGCTACGGTCGAGTACGTGACAGTAACGAAAAACGGCGACATGCGGTTCCGGTTCTATGACGGAACTGAGGTCATCGCCTGAGCCAAGATTGTAAGGCTGCAAGATTTCGGGTACCCGGGAAATGGCAGCTTTTTTAATTATTTAAGGCGTTCCTTTTTCAAAAACGTCAGCATCTATGCTTATTTTAAGACAACCTTAGGATGCAATTTATCAAAGCTTTGCAATGTATGTAATTACAAGGTTATCACTTTACATGCCTTCATGCATAGATCAGACCTTCCACAAGTCGCGGCATGGTGTTTTGTGTTTTCCTGTTTCCTGTATGCACCCACCATTTCGCATTTCAAAAATTATGGTATTGTCCGGATACAGGGTGGCTTGATTTATTATGATTTCTTTTGCTATGTCAGAAACCGCAAACTCCATATCTTCTGATGCCAACAATCCTGTAACTTGACTTAATACATGGTTCTGACGATCGGGCACTATGTGCTTTTTAATTTCTGTTCTGATAAGTGTTGCTATCCGCTTTTCATGTAGGTGAAGCAAATGAATGATCGCAGCAGAAAAAAGCTCATCTAACTCCTGTTCATAAATGACTGCGTTTTTACACCTGCATTCAGGATCATATTTCCCTCTGCAGTGATAGTAAACAGCCGGAACATCCGGGTATGATGGCCCCCTGCGCACCTTTCGCCGGTAGAATCTTCCGCAAATGCTACACCTAAGTTTATGTGAATAGATCGTGCACCCTGAATACGTTATATCATGTGCTTGTTTCATGGATTGAACCTCATCCCATACAACGGGATCAATTATGGGGTCATGTCCGTGCTTTACAAAATATTTGGGGAGTTCGCCATGGTTTTTCTGCTCTTTTTTGGTCAGAAAGTCAGGAACAAATGTTTTCTGCAACAGCGCATTTCCACAGTATTTCTCGTTCGTCAGAATGCTCCTGATAGTAGATGGCGCCCATTTTTTCCCAGAGCCAGGGCTTGCAATCTTCTGTGAATTAAGCTTTTCAGCTATATAATTGTCTGATTTTCCCGCAAAAAACAAATAATAGATATAGCGAGCTATCTCAGCCTCTTTTTCATCTATCTCTAAAGTGGTGTTTCCTTTTGTATATCCGAGGAATCGGGAATAGGCTACATGATACTTGCCATCTGCCATCCTCTTCCGATAACCCCATTTGACATTGTCTGAGATTGATCTCGATTCTTCCTGGGCCATGCTGGACAGGAGTGTAATCATGAACTCACCCTTTGCATCGAGAGTATTGATGTCTTCCTTCTCAAAATATACGGCAATACCTTTCTCCTTTAATTTCCGGATGTGAGTCAGTGTATCAACCGTATTTCGAGCAAACCGGCTGATGGATTTTGTAACAATCAAATCGATCTTGCCTGCATACGCGTCGTTGATCATTAGGTTAAAGCCTTCACGCCTCAAATACGAAAGGCCGGAAATGCCCTCATCAGTATAGAGCCCGGCGAAGACCCATTCTTTGTGTCTGCCAATGTACTCTTTATAGTATGATTTCTGAGCTTCAACACTATTCAGCTGCTCTTCTGATGAAGTCGAAACGCGTGCATATGCGGCAACGCGCTTAAATGCAGGTCGCTTTGAGATTTGCGGCAAAGAAGGCGCGTCAATCCTTATTACAATTCTTTCTTCCATAGCATGTTTTCAGATTCGAGCAATCCAATAGGAGCACCGGTGTCTTCAGCCAAATGACGTCTCAAGCGGTCATACTCTTCTGATGAAAGTGCATGTTTCATCAAGAGAGTATCCAGTACCACAACCGAGAGCCGATAAACTGTCTCCGCTGCATTTTGCTTTTTATCCATAAAACCTCCAAGCTCTTATTTTGGAGTAGTAATCACTCCAAATCGCTGAATAGTCAAGATAATTCTGCGATGCACCCCGCCCTCTGAAAATGCACCCCACCTGCGCTAAAATGCACCCCACCCGATACCAAAATGCACCCCGGGAAACAAGGTGGGGTGCAGTGGTATTACAATTCGCGTGCTTTGCCAAAACAAAGAACCGTCCCCACGGGGCGGTTTTTGTTTTGCGATCAGGGACTCGAAGCCCCGTATCGCAAAAGCCCCTGTGGGGCTTTTGTAGGGGCCGGGGAGCGCCGCTGCGGCACAGGCGCTGCGCGGAGCGCAAGCCGACCGCACGCGAAGCGCAGAGTCCCACTTCCGGCACCAAAACAAAGGCCGCCCCAGCGGGGCGGTTTTTGTTTTGCGATCAGGGACTCGAAGCCCTGTATCGCAAAAGCCCCTGTGGGGCTTTTGTAGGGGCCGGGGAGCGCCGCTGCGGCACAG
>JABLTK010039251.1_pt1 | contig 19041 bp, 14 predicted proteins | sample 7160131 | NCBI WGS metagenome assembly JABLTK01 (sample SAMN14651221, study PRJNA627086) | human gut metagenome | isolation source: feces | host: Homo sapiens
ATGGGCACCGCACTTCTGACAAGCTCGGCGTGTTTGTTTTGCTTGAGGCGCAAGCTCGTTTAACCTCCAGCGACGCGATTTTTCCTGCTGTCGCGTTCTCTGTTATCAATTATTCTACAGGGGTTTACGGTCGGTGTCAAACGAAAATAACGTTTGCCGTGATATTTTGTTATTGAATTTCACAACTGTATGTGATACAATATCTGTGACAGGTGGATACTCCGGACAAGAACACTCTATTTCACGCCGCAGTAATCCCGTCATCAGGAGGTAGAAACATGACCATCACCAGATTTCCGGGTTCGCAGCCTGACCCGATAGAGCAGAAATCTGCATACGCCTTTGGCGATGTGATCCGAAAATACCGCGCCTGCGCAAAGTACAACCAGCGCGATCTCGCCGAGCTCATGGGGGTCAACCAGAATACCATCTGCAACTGGGAAACGGATAAACGTCAGCCGGACGCTCAGACGCTGCGCAGGCTTTGCCTGCTTCTGGACATCCCATTGTATGAATTCTTCGGTATAGAGGACAAGCACAGCAAACTGTCCGAGCGCGAGCAGCGTCTTCTGGATTTTTACCGTTCTCTGGACGCGAACGGGCAGGAGGATCTGGAGACTTTCGCCGAGGCTATGAGCGGCAATGTGCATAAACGCAGACTCCGCGTGGCGCTGGAGCGGATGAACAGCGTGGCGGATCTGGGGCGCGCCGCGGCGGTCGGCGACGGTGTAGACTGGGAAGACCATCCGGAAAGCGAGCCGTGCATTCTCTATGACAGTAGCGCGGTTTCTGCCGCCGATGAGATCATCACGGTCTGCGGCCAGAGCATGGAGCCGCAGTTTCACAACGGTGATCGTGTGCTGGTGCAGTACTGCTCAGAGCTCAGCTATGGCGATATCGGCATTTTCTATGTTCCCGGCATGGGCGGCGTGATCAAGCAGGTGGCCCATGACCGCCTGCATTCGCTGAACCCGGATTTCGACGACATCTTTCCCTACGAAGACGGTGCAAAGATCATCGGGCGGGTATTGGGAAAGATCACGGCGGACATGATTCCCGATGCGGACGATCAGGCGCTGTATCTGGAAGCGCGTGAAAGCTGCTGATTCCGCTTTGGAGGCGCATGTATGAAAGAAAACAGCTCATTGAGGGGGCAGCGACCGCCGCACATGGAGCGTATCTATGTAAAAGTCAACTCCGACTTTGACGCCACGGGCTATATGCAGCCGCGCTCCATTACCTGGGCGGACGGCAGAACCTTCAGGATTGAAGCCGTGAAGGACTATCGTCCCGCGGCGTGTTACAGGCAGGGCGCGGAGGGCTCCTGCTATACGGTGATGATCAGGGGGCAGGAACGGCATCTGTTCTTCGAATGGACAAGCTCGTCCTTCGCCAGCCGGGTCGCCCGCTGGTATGTGGAAGCAGCAACGGAGGCAAACTGATTGAGCGGAAAGGAGGCCGGCACGCATGGCGGAAAAGGGTCGACAATATGTGGCCATCGACGCGAAGAGCTTTTACGCCAGCGTGGAATGCGTTGAGCGCCGTCAAGGATTTCATCAGCTTCTCTTCTGCATCAGTTCGCAAATTATTCTCGTGGCATTATCAGCAATAGAAAACCTGTGCTTCGTAAGGGCGCAGTTCACCTGGCGTTTTCGCTCTGTAATTGGATATCATAAGTTGCTCAGAATCGGTCATTGCCAACTCGCATTTCTGGAACTGATCTGAAAAATTGCAGATTACGCGCAATCTCTTTCCATCTAATCTACGTTCGAAGGCGAATATGGTATCGCTTTCCTCCAACATTGGGTGAAACGTACCATACACAATAATCGGATTCTCTCGTCGCAATGCAATCAACTGTTGATAGTAGTGATAGATGCTCTCCTGATCGAAAACCTGATCTGCCGCATTGATACTCTGATAGTTCGGGTTAACATTGATCCACGGCTTTCCCGTCGAAAAGCCCGCATTTAATGTTGTATCCCACTGCATCGGAGTCCGCGCATTATCTCTGCCGATCAGATTAAAATAGCGCAACATGTCTTCGGCTTCGATAATTCCGCTGTCCACCCATTCATGCCATGCATTCACCTGTTCTACGTCCCGGCAGTCTCTCAGATCACGAACGACGCAATTCGTCATGCCCAGTTCTTCACCCTGATAGATAAAGGGGGTTCCCTTTTGCGTCATCAATAGTGTTGCAAGCATCTTTGCGTTGACAACGCGATACGCATCTCTCGGATCCCCGAATCTGTTTAAGGAGCGCGGCTGATCGTGATTTTCAAGATACAGGCTGTTCCATCCTTTCCCCTCAAGCGCAAGCTGCCACCGGTTCAGTACATCTCGCAGTTCGCGCATGTTCACGCGCACATCATCATTCCACTTGCCGTGCGGACCGTTCTCATGCATTTTGACATGTTCAAACTGAAATATCATATTTAACTCGCTGCCGGCGGGGTTGCAGTATCGCATGCCCATTTCCGGCGACACGCCGCTTGTTTCACCTACCGTCAGAAGATCATATCTGCTCAGCACGCGTTTATTCATTTCCCGAATATAACGATGTGTCGTATCCGTATTCATACAGAAAGGATAGAAATTGCCAAATAGTGCACCCGGCTGGATTTCTCCGTCACAGAATTGTTCCTTGCCGATGGCATTGATCACATCCATTCGGAATCCATCGATACCTTTATCACACCACCATTTCATCATAGCAAATATTTCTTCCCGAAGCTTTGGATTCGCCCAGTTCAGATCCGGCTGATGCACAGAAAACAGATGCAGATAGTACTCTTCTGTAGTTTCATCATACTGCCAGGCACTTCCCGAAAATACAGATCCCCAGTTATTAGGTTCTTTCTGCCAGATATAGTAATCGCGATAAGGATTATCCTTTGACTTTCTGCTCTCAACAAACCATCTGTGCGCATCCGAGGTGTGATTCACCACCAGATCCATGACCACGCGGATTCCGATGTCATGCGCCGCTGACAGGAGGCGATTAAAATCCTCCATCGTACCGAATTCGTCCATTATTTCCCGGTAATCGGAAATATCGTATCCATTGTCGTAGTTGGGAGACTTATAGATAGGTGACAACCATATTACATCAATTCCGAGGTTCTTCAGATAGTTCAGATGAGCCGTGATTCCATTGATATCTCCGATGCCATCGCCATTACTATCCGCAAAGCTTCTCGGATAGATCTGGTAAACAACCGCTTCTTTCCACCACGTACGTTTCTCTTCCATGCAATGCTATCCTTTCCAAGTATTTATTCGCATTCTCAAATACGGATAAAATTCGACAATGAAATGCCATTGGGAATTTTATCCGTATCTTGGTTCATATACTACTATCTCAGTTTTTCGAATTCTGGAACGGAAATTACCACGCCGCCTTGCATGGCAGATTCATGTGCGCAGATTCCAACACCCGTCCAGTATGCCCCCATGATATCATCCAGCACCGCAGATCGTTCCTCAATGATGGAACTGACAAATTCATGTACCAGATGCGGGTGCGAACCGCCGTGTCCACCGCCCTGCTTAAAGGACAGATGCATATTCTTACTGTCATACACGCCTCTGCGGGTAAAATGACGGATCTCCTCTGGCAGTCGATAACCATAATCCGGTATCTCAATACGCTGTTCGACAATATCGCTGCCCCTGCCATAGCGGAACTTTTCGCCGTCTACCACGCTTACGCTGCCGATGTCTCCGGTTCTATGATAGAGCACAGGTTTTTCCGACGCCAGCTGTTGCCATTCAAAGCTCATGTTCTCACCATAGATGCGGAAGCATTCCGAATAGCTGCGAGCTACACCGTATAGGAAACGTTCCATCTCAATGGTAATATCGCTGTCTTTGAGCGTAATAAACGCCGACTCAAAAGCATAAGGACATCCGTATCTCTTTTCATATTCCGGGTTGATCTTACCCGAACCCCGAGCATACACTTTTTCCGGTAAATGGCCCGCCAACTGCAGGCATGGAGCTACCGCATGCGTAGGATGCATCAGCGGCGGGAACCCCTCCCAGTATTCTGGCCATCCTTCCATATCCTGATAGTGAGCACAGGACATATACTGAAGCCTTCCGAGCTTTCCGGTCTGATACAGTTCCTGTATGTACAGGAATTCGCGCTGGAAAATCGTCGTTTCCATAAACATGTAATTCTTTCCGGATGCTTTTCTTGCAGCAATTACGTCCTTCAATTCCTGAATGGACATACCCATCGGAATCGTGCAGCCGCAGTGTTTACCTGCATTCAGAACGCGAATGGACAACGGCGCATGGGTAGCTGGTGGCGTCACCAGATGTACTGCGTCAATTTCGGGATTATCCAGCAGTTCCTGAATATCTGTTACGCACCGATCCTCCGGTATGCTATACCGCTCATGGGCCAGCTTCAGAAGATCCCGATTCAAATCGCATACAAATACCTTGTCAACATTCGGATGTTCAACGTAAATCGCCGCAAACTCCAGTCCAAAGCTCAGGCCGACCAAAGCAACATTAATCTTTTTTTTCATAGAAATTTCCTTCTTTCAGTGCACACTTCTAGATTTTTGAAGTTGCGTTTAACCAATAGGCTCAAAGATATTCCGAATTGCAATCACCTTGGTATTCATCATTTCCTCCAGTGAATGGAGCAGCCCTTCGGTGCCGATGCCGCTCATTTTGCGCCCTCCGAACGGCGTATGCAAATTTCGATAGTCACCACATCCGTTGACTACCGCCGTTCCACTTTGCAGCCGCATAGCCATCCCTGCCGCAGCACGAATATCCCTTCCGATCACGCCGCCAGAAAGACCAAACTTCGATTGATTTGCGATTTCGATCGCCTCATCGTCGAGATCATACGCAATGACGGGAACAACGGGGCCAAACACTTCCATATCCCTCGCAATATCCATATCACGAGTTACATCTGTAAGAATCGTAGGTTCGAAGTAGTTTTCATGGAAGCGATGACCGCCAAGTGTCAGCTTTGCCCCCTGTGACAGCGTACGTCGTATCTGTTCTTCTACCCGAATCGCCGCTTCGCAGGTGATCAACGGACCCATTTCGGACTTTGAATCCCATGGATCACATACGTTTATCCTGCGGAGCGCATCCGAAAGCTTCTCCACATATGCTTCTACAATGTCACGCTGCACAATGATTCGCTTTGAAGCACAGCAGACCTGACCGGCATTGAACATGCGACCCTGAATGGTTTCACGAACCGCAATATTCAGATCCGCATCCTTGCGAATGATCAGTGGATCATTTCCGCCAAGCTCCAAGAATACCCGTGACAGATTGGCTGCAGCCTTTTCTGCTATTCGCAGACCGGCATGCGTGCTCCCCGTCAAGCTAATTGCATTGACAAAAGGCGAAGCTGCAATCGCTTCCGCAACACGTTCACCGCGCCCCGTGATAACTTGCAGGGCTTCTTTCGGAACGCCCGCTTCCAACATCAGTTCTGTCATTCGGATGGATGCCAGCGGCGTGACAGATGCTGGCTTCACAATTACCATATTGCCTGCCGCCAGTGCGGGTGCTGCCTTGAAGGCATACAATCCCAATGGGAAATTAAACGGTACAATGCAGAATACAACGCCCAGCGGCTCCCTCTGTGTCATTACAATGTCACCCGGGTTGTTTGCGGGAAGCGTTTCACCATACGTGTGTCTGAGTTTTTCTGCATAGAACCGGAAAAAATCTCCAAGGCCGGCTGCTTCACTCAGGCACTGTGCATACGGTCTTCCAAGTTCCCTACACAGAAGATCCCCCAATTCCTCCGAATGTGCCGCAAGCTTTTCAGCCACACGCATCAACATATCGATTCTGTCATCCACCGAGCGATGGCTATACATTTCTTTGCCTCGGTGCGCGCATTCCAGTGCAAACTGAATATCTTCCAGTGATGCATCCGGCACAGAATCAAACACTTCCAACGTCGCGGGATTCATTACATCAATCTTTCTTCCGTCAGATGCCCAGCGCTTCTGACCGTCTAAAATCATCTGCATTACATTTTCTCCTTCAGGTGATGTGTTTTGTACGATGTATCAGATTCTCCTGCATCTGTGGCGACAGCGCGATAAAATATGCCGAAAGCCCACCCAGGCGCACGCGAAGACTCTTATACTTCATAGGATCCTTTTGCGCTTTACGCATCGTCTCCTCGTCAATTCCGGTCAGTGTCAGCATCAATCCACCGAGTTCATTAAAGGTTCGTATCAACGCGACCAAACGGCCAAGTCCCTGACTGCCCTGCACCTCATTCGGACGGAACTGCAAATCCAACGGAGCGCCGATTGCATAGGAAAGCATGTTCGGTTTTGTCGCGGAGCGAATTGCTGCGGTAGGCCCGGAAACATCCATCCCTATTGATGGCGAATAGTTGCTGGCAAGCGCCTCCTGTGCCAGTCTTCCGTCCGCGGTTGCGCCTACATCGTGACCGAATTTTGCAAAGAACTCAAATGTAGCAATGCCGCCTCCTATAATATACTGTGAACCATACTTTTCTCTAATCGATGCCAGTATTTTTTCATAGTCCTCAAGCAGGCGGACGGCGATGCCATCAACCTCATCATCGTCATTGCCGAACTTTGGCGTTCCATTGATGAACATCTGTCGGAGCACTTCGTTTCCCGCAAAATTTTCGCGGAGAACCTTTGAAAGGTCACTCAGTGACAGCTTCTTTTCATCATAGACATATTTTCTGATTGCACACAGCGAGTCCACCGAATTCGAAAAACCAGTAAGCATAAAGCAAAAGAAATTGTATTCGGCTCCGCCATCAGAATACTCAAGCCCCCTGCCAATGCAGTCATCCATCAATGCAGACAGCAGCGGTGACGGAGCAATCCGACTTCTCGCCTTTCGATGTTGTATCTTGTTCTCGATTTCATGCACAGCCGCGTTTTCAAGTTCTTTGAGATAGGCACTGTAGAATGACTCATAGTCAGGAAAATCTTCAAGTTTATATGGAATATCAACTTCTTTTCTTTTCCTTACGAGGCTTCGACCATCCTGAAGCAGATACTCCATCACCTGAAGTATCTCGGTGTTGCAAAACCCAAAATTTGTTTTGCCCGGAATAAGCGTCTCCCAACATCCGTCATTCGAATAATCCCGCGCATCCTCCAGCGGTATGCCGATCTTTACAAGGCCCGGAATGATCGCATCATCGTTGTACAGCACCGGTTCACCAGAACCCCTGCGCAGAATATCAGCGCACAATTCATATAGTTTCTGCGGAGAATTTTTATGTAGACGCACTGACATGACCGGCGCTATCAGCTCAAGTCTCGCCCAGTTGCTCAGAAGGATATATGTCAGTTCATTGGTCGCATCCCTGCCGTTTCTGTCCTGTCCTCCCAGAATCATATTCATCAGCCAGTGATTCGCTGATGTTCCGAAGTTGTATTCCTCATCGTTTGCATATCCTGCATCCAACGCTGATCCTTCTACCACCTTAGGATTGCAGCCATTGAATATCGTATCTTTTTCGGTCATATGCATCTCCATCTGATGGGGATCCAGATGCACACGCTCGCTGAATTTGGCAAGCCAGCTGGCAGTCAGCTCGTTTGCTGTATTCAAATCGATTCTTCCTTCTTCCAGATCCTTCTTCAGATACGGCCAAAGATATTGATCCGCTCTTCCGATGGGCAGGAACTCCATCGTACTGTGAAATAAAACATATGCCATCCATACGGACTGCAGTGCCTCGTGAAACGACTCTGGCGGATTCTCCGGAACCCGCGTGCATATCCGTGCCATTTCAAACATCTCAGCCTTTCGCACAGGATTCGCACATTGCACCGCTTCCTCCAGCAGTAACTGCACATATCGGTCAGAAAGCTTCCGCAGAGCTTCAAGCGAAATCAAGATAGACGCATACAATTCCACTGTCTCATCGGATATTTCCGCACCAAAGCGATTGATGCTTTCGAATATTTCTTTTCTGATACCATTCAGACCAAGTCTGAGCAGTTTATCGTAATTCGCAGGATGATGCCCGAATACAGATTTTTCCGTATAGGACGAACCCTGCGCAAGCTCTTTCTCTTCTTCGGTTGCGTAGGAAGGAAAACACTTTCCAAATCCTACCGACGCCATGGTCGGTATACCCACGATCAGTTCATCATCCCGTACTGCAATTGGCATGTTCTCCGCAACATACCTGACAGCGAGAGATTTTCGGACTATCAAAGGCTTTTTTACCACCTCCGGATTATCCAGAATCGTAGTATTTTCACCCCACCATTCTTTTTTGGACATGAAATCATCATTGAACAGCCGCTGTTTGATTCGTTCAATTCTGTCATTCACCTGAACCACCTCTTCAAATCCTTTCACAGCATACGGTATATTCACGAACGATAGTTTCTTCCGTTTTTAATATCCTGCGCAATTCTGGATTGCTGAATTCAAAGAAAAGGCGGCGAACTCTCGGAACACCGCCTTCTCCGTAAAATTAGTTACTCTGCCAAGACTGCGTCAAGATCAATATAGGAATCCTTGAGGACTTCTTCCATGTTATCCTTCGTAATGACCGTTGCACCAAGAGATACGACCGGAATCTGACCATAACCATTATCGAAGTTATAGTTCGGGAGCTGATGGGGCTTTACATTCAGCACAGCAGCCATGCAGCAGTTTGTCAGTTCCTGGACTACTTCGTTGATATCTTTGTAGATAGTCATGCTCTGCGTGCCTTCCTTGACTCTGCGCAGTGCGGCGCCTTCGCTGTCCATGCCGGTTACAACCACATCGCCTGCCAGACCCTTCTGTTCCAGCACGGAGATAACACCTGAAGCAATTCCGTCATTCATGCAAACGAAAACATCGACGTTATTATCGGTCAAAGCAAGCGCGGACTCAGCATGCTTCATTGCTTCTTCTGCTTTCCAATCGGTGCAGTTCTGCTCCAAGACAACGTTGATATCGCCGCTGTCAATGTAGGGCTGGATGTACTTCAGCTCACCTGCAAAGATCTGCGGTACGTCGGTGATCTGGCTGGCGTCGCCCTTCAGGAAAACGAAGTTACCGGAGGTGATGCCCAGCTGATTTACAACGAAATCTGAGGTCAGGTTGCCAAGAACGGTATTGTCTGTATTTACACAGTATGCAATAGGGCAATTGATGGGAAGACGGGTCTGCGCTACTACCGGAATGCCCATTTCGGCAATCTGGGTAATAACCGGACCGAGAACGGAAGCATCGTGGGCGCCAACCCAGATTGCATCGCACTTCTGCGCGGCAAGACTTTCCAACTGCTGGATCTGACGATCAGCATCATTGTTTGCAACGAGTACCACCGCGTCATAATTTCGGGCAGCGGCATCCTTTTCGATCATATCCAACTGAACCTGCCATGCTTCCTCCTGCACAGTGGGCAGCGACATACCGATCTTATACTTTTCGCCATTTTCCTTCAGCGGAAATTTTCCTTCTGTATCAAGGATGGTTTCGAAATCCGGAAGAGAATACCAAGGCTCGTTGCTGGGATCCTTGATCGCAACAGGTTCGGTGTGGGCTTCCTCAGCAAAGGCCGCTGCACTGATCAGCAGACAGATTGCAAGAAGCAAAGAGATGATGGTACTGTTTTTTTTCATTGTGACTTCCTCCTGTTTTTTATTACAAGCAGCGACGTACTGCCTGGTTTCAGTTTCCAGATCCGCCGATACAGACCTGTATACCTTCATGCGCCATGATCTGCGCTGCGAGTTCAGCGGATTCAACCGTCATTTCCGACTTGCCGGTCATTGAGTATACGTATCCTACATTGTGCCATTTGCTTTCACCGTACTGGTGAAATGGCAGCAGATGCACCTCGGATGCCCCGGCTTCAAGCGCAATGCGCGCTGTCCTTCTGAGGTTTTCCTCACCATCATTGAAACCGGGAATCAATGGAACCCGTACAATCAGAGCCTTGCCCATTCGTTTAGGTATGTGTACGTTGAGCAATATGCGTTCGTTCGGACAGCCTGTGTATTGTCTATGGAGATTGCTATCCGTATGCTTAATATCGTACAGAATCAAATCGACGTCCCGAACAAGCTTTTCAAACTCATCTGCTTCACAGTATCCACATGTTTCAATTGCGGTATGTATCCCTTCACCGTGCAGCGCAGAGAGCAGATCTGATGCAAAATCAATGCTGGCCACCGGATCCCCGCCACTCAACGTGACTCCTCCACCTGAATTCTTATAGAATGCCCTGTCCCTCAACAGTACAGGCACTATGTCTCGCACACTGTATTCCCTGCCCACAAGTTTTCGCGCACCTGTCATGCACGCACTCGCACATGCTCCGCAGCCTGTACATCTTCTCCTGTCGGTTACAGGACCGCTGTTCGACATCTGAATACATCCTGTCTTACACGTACGCATGCACGCTCCGCAGCCGATGCAGCGTTCATTCTGCTGCATGATCAGCTTTTCTTTTGACCGTGCTTCCGGGTTTTGACACCAACGACACCTCAGGGGGCAACCCTTCAGGAAAACAACAGTGCGTATCCCCGGCCCGTCATGTACGGAGAATCGCTGAATATCCGATACAAGCCCGATTCCGGTGCAATCATTAGTCCGCATTTTTCTTACTTGCCACGTCAATGTTGACCGCAATCAGCAATACCATGCCCTTGACAATATACTGCCAGATAACATCCAGATTCATAAGACTCATGCCGTTTTCCAAACTTGCCATCAGCATGGTACCCAGAACAGCTCCAAGCATGGAGCCCGTTCCGCCCAGTGTGCTGACGCCGCCAACGATACAACCTGTAATCGCATTGAATTCAAAGTTTGTTCCAACCGTAGCAGTTGCCTGTCCAACGCGACCCAGAAATACGATGCTTGCGATTGCGTTGATCAATCCCATGGATACATAAATCAGCATTTCAACCAGTTTAACATTGATACCTGCCAGATGTGCTGCCTCTCGGTTGCCACCAAGCGCATAGATGCTGCGTCCAAAGATTGTGTTTTCAGAAACATAAGTCGATATCGCCGAAAGAACGGTCAGCAATACAATTGCGTACGCGATGCCTTTGTAGCCCATCAGAATTATCATTGTACCTGCGGTCACGGCACAAACACCGATAATGATCACCAAATCGATGCGCAAGCTGCGCACTTCAAGGCCGTACTTTCTGCGCGCCTTGCGCTTGCGCAGGGTGATAATCATGAATACCAGAAGCGCAACGACTACAAAGGCAACACCTATCGGTTTCGGCAAGAAGCCTCGCCCGTAAATAGAGAACACATCGCTCACTGGACCTCTGGCCTTGCCTTCACCTACCAGCAGTGTGAGCCCTTTGAAAATCAGCTGACTCCCCAAGGTAGTAATGAACGCCGGGATCTTTCGATAAGAAATCATATAACCGTTGAAAAAACCGATTACGATGCCGATCAAAAGCGTAAGACCAATCGCTCCGTATGCACCCATGTCAAACTTCACTTCCATTGTGGCTGCAAAGTTTGCCAGGAATCCGACTACAGCTCCTGCGGAAAGATCTATGCCACCGCTAATCAGGATCCAGCCCATTCCGATGCCCATGATGGAGAATGTACAGCCCTGCAAAAGCAGGTTGGACAGATTGACACTGGATAGGAAAATTCCCTTTGTAAGGATCTCAAACAGTATGAATATCCCTACCATTTCAATCAACATCGCATACTTCGATATGCTGAATAGCCGTCCCTTCTTACCGCTTTGCTGCATGCCTTTCGCGTTCTCTAATTTTTCCATTCTCCGTTTCCTCCTGCTGCATAGAATAGAATTTTTTCCTGTGTAGCTTCCGCCCTGTTCAGTTCACCCGTAATGCGTCCCTCATGCATAACATATATGCGATCACTCATACCCAAGATTTCCGGAAGTTCAGAAGAGATCATAACAATCGCGATTCCCTGCGCAACCAACTGGTTCATGATCTGGTAGATCTCGAATTTTGCGCCTACATCCACGCCGCGAGTAGGTTCATCCATGATCAGGATCTTGGGCTGGGTGAGAATCCATTTGGCCAGAACCACCTTTTGCTGATTTCCGCCTGACAGTTTCTTCACCTTTTGTTGCACTGAACTGGCCTTGATTCTGAGTTCGTTCATATAGCGAATCGATTGTGTGATTTCAAGATTCCTGTTGATCACACCCAAATGCGTCAGCTTATCCATACTAGCCAGCGACATATTTTCCTGAATCTGCTGCTCTAAGATCAAACCCAGATTTTTTCTATCCTCGGAAACATAGCTGATTCCTCCGTTGATTGCCTGTCTGGGAGATCTGAAAACGCATTCTTTGCCATCGATGAAGAGCTTCCCCTGGTTCTCTATCTTCATCGCTCCGAAAATGCTCATCGCCAGTTCTGTTCTGCCTGCACCCATAAGGCCGGCTATTCCGAGTATTTCACCGGCGCGAACGTCCAGTGAAACATCATGTACAAAATACTTACCCGGAATCGTTTTATTCGGCACGCTCCAATTTCGAACCTTCATAACCGTTTCCCTCGGCTCGTGAAGCGCATACGGATATCGCTGAGTCAGTTCCCGGCCGACCATCAGCGCAATCAGTTTTTCCTCATTGGTCTCTGATACTTCCTGAGTATCGATCGTTTTTCCGTCGCGCAGAACAGTAACACGATCCGCAACAGCAAAAACCTCTTCAAGTTTATGAGAAATGTAGATACACGTAGTGCCTGCTCTCTTTAGTTCACGCAGTATATCCAACAGTATTCCCACTTCAATCTCCGTCAGTGAGGCTGTCGGTTCATCCAGAATGATGATCTTCGCCTTTTTATTCAGCGCTTTTGCAATCTCCACTAACTGCTGCTTTCCGACGCCCATTGTTCCTACGACGGTTGTAGGAGATTCATTCAGTTTTACCCGTCTGATCAGATCAAAAGTTTTGGAATACTGTTCATTCCAGTGAATGATTCCGTGATTATTGATCTCGTTGCCGAGGAATATATTCTCGCAGATCGTCATTCCTTTGATCAGATTCAGTTCCTGATAGATGATTGCAATTCCGGCACGTTCTGCGTCCTTTGTGTTTTCAAAAACCTGTTCTTCTCCGTCAACAAGCATACGACCCGAGTACTGACCATTGGCATATACACCGCTCAGCACTTTCATCAGAGTTGATTTACCCGCTCCATTTTCACCGACAAGGGCATGAATCTCACCCTGCTTTACGCGAAAGGTAACATCATCCAATGCCTTTACGCCGGAAAACTCCTTGGAGATGTGCTCCATTTCAAGAATATATTTCTCCATTCAGCCCTCCCGAACATCGTTTGTGCGTGTCTTCGCTTCAATATATTATAATTATAGAAAAAAAACGATTCAAAAAAAATAGACACTTCCTAGAATATTTGTATTATTCATTGTAATTAATTCCAAGGCGTAGAATTTTCACCATTTGTGTGCTATAATTTAGATTAGTAATTCTGCAATGTGAAACATTTAGACCTGCCATAAAGCTGATACAGAAAATGAATAAGCTTTCCTTAAAACAAAAACTTATACTATTTTTCCTGATTGTTGCCATCGTGCCATCTATGCTGATCAGTGGTACTAATTTTTACCATTCTCAAAACTCGAGACAGCAGAGTGCCGAGCGCGATAACCGTGAGGCGATGTCTCAAGTAATGGAATACATTGACCAGAAGATGCGCCAAGTAGATGATTTTTCCTATTGGCTATGCAGTAATTCCACAATACAAAATTTGATGCTTCTGCCGGAAGATGAATTGACCGATTGCAGGGAGCAGAAGAAAGAAGTAATCGAACAACTCCGACTTCAGTTATCATATCGTCCAATCTCCGAATACATTCTGGGATTGTACATCATCGGTAACAACGGGCTAGATCTGCGGCATGGATCCGAAGCATCGCTTGTAAGTTATTCCACCCTCGCTTCCTTGAGCCAACGCTTTTCCAGTAATTACTGGAGCGGCATAATGAACAATATCGCATCCGTCAGCAATAATAAAAACATTCTCCTATACTGTCATCCGGTTACAAGTCAGCACTATCATGGTACTATCGGCTATGTGATGATTTCTTTCTCCGATACACTGATACTGGACGAACTGGATTATATCACCGGAAGCCATGAGGCATTCGCCCTGCTCTATAGCAATCACGGGCATGTGCTAGGTCTTTCAGGGTGTGATAACAATACCATCAAGGTTTTGAACATATTCAACACGTTCCCAAAGAACAATGGATATCAACTGTTGCAGATAACAGACGCATCCACCCATTTTGTGCTGAAAGGATTGTTCTCGGATGCCGCTACATTAGAACAGATACGGTCGCTGGCGTTTTCATCTTTCCTGCTGACGCTGTTTGCGGTCGGAATCACCCTTTTCCTGGCAGTTTTCCTATCTGCAAATCTGAACCGACCAATACAGTGCATCCGCAAAAACATTGCACACATTTCCGTAGCCAGGTTTGCAGACGTGGAGCGGATCAACGGTGCCAACGATCTTGTCGATCTGAACAACACAATATTGAAAATGAGCTGTGATATTGAGAACCTTTTGGAAGAGCAAAAACAGCGTGAAAACGAAAAGCTAATTCTGGAAATGAAGGTGTTGTCGTCGCAGATCAATCCTCATTTTCTGTACAATACCCTAAATTCGATCCGAATCATGGCGCAGATGCAGGGATTAAACAACATTCGCACCATGATCGAAGCACTCGGCAGACTGCTCAAAGCCAACCAGGCCGTATCCGATGAATGGATTCCCCTGCGGAATGAACTGGAACTTCTGGATAACTATATTTACATCCAGAATGTACATTTCAAAGGCAAGATTGATTACGCCTGGTCTGTATCGGATGACGATCTGCTGAATCAGCTGGTTTTGAAGTTCAGTTTCCAGCCTTTGGTGGAAAATTCCATCATTCACGGAATCTCCATGAAACCCCAAGGCGGCAGCATCCGCATCATCTGTGATGAGCATCATTCTGACCTTCGAATCCGCATCATGGACAACGGTCCTGGTCTTGCACCGGAACGTCTGGCACAGATCCAGCAGCAGCTGATTTCCAATGTGACCGAAAAAGTCGAAAAAAGCCGTTCCCACATCGGTATCAGAAATGTATCCCGAAGAATTCAAATCCGCTGTGGCGAGCACTACGGTATCAATATCGACAATCTCGACGAGGGCGGTGTCTGTACTACGATACTGTTGCCGCTGCAGCGAAAGGAGCTATGAATTATGAATCTATATCGGGTGCTGATCGTCGATGACGATGCCGCTGTCCGATTGAGCCTGAAATCTCTGATTGCATGGAACCTTCATGGTTATAATCTGATTGGTGAAGCTTCGGACGGACAACAGGCGCTTGAAATCATCCGTAATAATCAACCTGATATTATCATCACGGACATGAAAATGCCCGTGATGGATGGTATTGAACTGATTCGCAGAATTCGTTCAGAAAACCTTTCGTGTGCAATTCTGGTTCTCAGCAGTTACAATGAATTTGATCTGGTGAAAACTGCGCTGAAGCTCGGCGCAGCTGACTATCTGCTAAAACTCGAGATGGACGCCAATTCATTGCTGCAAAGTCTGAGCGACGCCTGCAATCGACTAAACTACAGTAATGCCGATCATACCTCCGTCAAAGAAAACATGCATATGCAGCAGAGTACATTCTTTCGGAATATTCTCAGCAATTTTTTCTCTACGAACGAAGAGATGCAGACGAGTATGCAGGAATCCGGTATTGTATTTAACACTGATCCGGTCTACTGCCTGATGATCAAAACCATCAATCAATACCGCTTTGAGGAAGGAACCGAGGAAGAATCCGAGGAATTACGGACCAACATTACAAATGTGATCTATGAAATAGCAGGCGATTGTTTTGATGCTTACTGTACCGAGGGCAATACGGGGAATTTTTATCTGTTTATCTCCGTCCGTCCCGAATTCTACAATGAAGACGTAACCGATCTTATAATGAACACAGCAAAACGAACGCAGAGTATGCTTTGGCAATACCTGAATCTCGAATGCATTATCGGCATTGGATGCGGCAACGCCACGCTAAAAGGATTGCGTTCCGCATGTAACAGGGCCTTTGTTGCGGTTCGAAGTAAATACTATTATAATGAGTGTCAAAGTATAATACTCTATTCGGATGATATGAAGACAAATGCGATGGATATAACGGCGGAAGAACGTACCGAAGTCTTTCAGACCAGTCAGGCAATGAAAAAAGCAATCATTACGCTTCAACAGGAAGAACTTCTGTCCTGTATTGATACCTTTTCGGCTTTCCTGACTTCACATAACTATCATCGCAACTACATCACCTATGTGCTTATTGAACTCTTTATTTGCGTTCAGGAGGCGCTAGACTGGTTTGGCATGCCTGTACAACAAACGCTCTCTAGAAGCTGGCGTACATATTCGGAGATTATCGAAATTACCGATTCAAAGAATGCCCAATTATGGATATCAGATCTGTCCCACGATCTCATAGAGCAGTTGTGTAGCACTATTTCCGCAGGCAATATGCATTTCGTTAACGATGCCAAGGATTACATTGACCGAAACTATTCAACCAGCATTTCACTTACGGAGCTGGCAGCGGAACTACATCTGAATCCATCTTATCTGAGCACATCCATGAAGAAGGTAATCGGAATGTCCTATTCAGAGTATCTCACTCACGTGCGCTTGGAACACGCCAAATCCCTGTTGTCGGAGAGTAATGACAGAATCTCTGCCATCGCGGAAGCCGTAGGCTACTACGACCAGTACTACTTCAACCGTCTATTTAAACGCATCAACAAATTAACCCCCGGTGATTATCGTAAACTCATCAGGGGTACAGTTTCGAAGGAGAACACATAAATGAAACGTGCATTAGCAATCGCAATTCCACTTCTGCTCATCAGCTTCATTGTTATTCTGTATGTTTTTCGCAATGAAGCACCAACAACAGAAACCGGAAAACGGGTTCTGCGGATTGCACTGTGGCAGGATTCTACAAATGCTGTCGATGCAGAAGTCATCGATGCATTCAAGGAAAGCAATCCGAATGTTGATGTTGAAGTAATCAGCCTTCCTGCGTCGGATTATGCTTCCAGTCTACAGGCGTTGATCAGCGGGCAACAGATGGTTGATATATGCTTTATTCAAAATCATCTACAGCTGTCCAAACTCATCCAGAAACAGATTTTGAAGCCTCTGGATTTTCTGCTGTCACAAAGTGCTCTTTCCGATGCTTGTCTGGACGGCGTAGAAACCCTGCGCAGTCCCATCGACAATGCACTTTATGCCCTACCATACAAATCCAAGCGCTACTACCTCTACTATAACAGGGATTTGTTTGACTTTGTCGATATGCACTATCCCAGCAACGATATTTCATGGGATGAATTCATTCAAATCGGCGAAGAACTCTCCAAACGGTTCAGACAGACAGGTATGGAGGATGTTTACAGCATTCTACTGCTGCCTAATATGATTGAACTCAGCGAAATCGGAATATTTGATACAAAATCTCTAATCGACGGAAATGGAGTCATACCAGCTTCCTTTCTTGCGTTAACAGACCGACTGTGCAAAAGCGATGCTCTTTTTCCTTTTTTCGATTGTTATGAAAAAAACTGCTGCAAACAGACTTTTGAAACCGGAACGATTGCAATGTTTGTAACGGACAACGATTTTCTGTATACTTTGGTACAGGATCGCCGGCAGAACAAATTTAACTTTGACTTTGGGGTAGTAAAGCAACCATGTATTCAGAATTCTGATTTGCTAACGTCTACAATTCCCGTTGCTATCTATCGATACACTCAGAATACAGATTTGGCATGGGAATTCATATCCTTCCTCTGTGGAGACAAAGGTGCAGATATTTTGAGCAAAAACATGCTGATCCCTTCCTATCACAATGAATCCGTAGAAAAATCCCTATCCAAAATGGCAGTAGCCTCTGGCATCTCGTGCGATTTGTTTGCCGTCTCTGCAGATTCATTCACATTTCGTTGCCCAACAGAAGTACAGTCGCTGTTAATTGAAAGATGCTACGGATATATTGAGGACTACATTCTGGGGCTGAACTCTCAGGTGCAGTGCCTGTATATGCTACAATCAGAGTCCTATGGATAAAGCTTAAAATAACAGACCTTGTAATGGATGAAAAGCTGTTTTTGATCGCACTTCTTCATCCAACGCTGCCTCAGAATCAGCTATTTTGCGACATTTTAGCGATCTGTTGCCCTGGTTCGTAGATATGTGCCGCAGGTTTGGCTTGTAGCGCTGGTTATTGAGCAACTACGATGATGCTAATCCACAAATGAGTTTTTCTAGTATAAACGCTCAATGCGCCGCATCTCGCACAAAAAGTATTCTATCATATGCCAGCTTCATTCCAATGGCTAGCGGAATATCGCAGCGCCTTGACCACAGGAAGTTCTTCCCCGGTCAGGAAGCGGATCAGCGCGCCGCCGCCGGTGCAGATGTAGCCGATCTTGTCGGTAACATTGTACTTCTTAGCCGCGGTGACGCTATCGCCGCCGCCGACAACGGTATTGCCTTTGGTTTCCGCCATCGCTTCAAACAACACTTTTGTGCCGTATTCAGTTTCCGCGATCTCGAATACGCCAACGGGGCCATTCGCAAAAACCGTCTTGCTGTTCAAAATAACTTCTCGATAGAGCGCCGCGGTTTCATGACCGATATCCATGGCGTTAAAATCCGCGGGAATCGCGCCGATATTGGCTTCCACGCGCACATTATTCGTGAGCTGCGCCATGTCTACGGGCAGCGTAATTCTATCCGCATATCTGTCCATGATCGCTTTGCCCTTTTCGATATATTCGCTGTAACCTGATTTTTCAATAAAACCGAGCGAGCCGCTTCCGATGGGTTCGCGCTGACCCGCCAGCAGAATCTGACCTACAAGCCCGCCGGTCAGCACCTGATCCGCTACGCCGCTGCTCAATACGGTTTCCATCATCATGAAAGCATCGGCGATCTTGCTGCCGCCCAGCACGAAGGTGCA
>JABLTK010086223.1_pt1 | contig 19038 bp, 19 predicted proteins | sample 7160131 | NCBI WGS metagenome assembly JABLTK01 (sample SAMN14651221, study PRJNA627086) | human gut metagenome | isolation source: feces | host: Homo sapiens
CGGGCAAGGAAAATCCCCCATGGAAGCCCGGGTGTTTCCGGTGTCCGACAGCGCCTTTGACATTACGGACGCACTGAAGCGGCAGGTCAAGACGCTGGGTGTCCGCTGGCTCCATGACCGTGCCGCGTCGGTGGAGACGGCGGACGGCCGCGTGACGGCGGTGACAGGGGAGAAGGGAACCTACCCCGCCGACGCGGTGATCGTCGCCACCGGCGGCATGTCCTATCCCGGCACCGGATCCACCGGCGACGGCTATCGGATTGCCGCCGCGCTGGGCCATACCATCGTGGAGCCGAGGGGCTCGCTGGTGCCGTTGGTCAGCAATGACGACTGCTGCCGCCATATGCAGGGCCTGAGCCTGAAAAACGTGGAGCTGACGGTGTATAACGGCAAAAATAAGCCGGTATTCCGGGAATTCGGTGAGATGCTGTTTACCCACTTCGGCGTGTCCGGCCCGCTGGTACTGTCGGCCAGCGCCCATCTGCGGGACTGGGGAAAAGAGCAGTACCGGCTCAGCATCGACCTGAAGCCGGCGCTGGATCAGCAGAAGCTGGAGGCTCGCATCCTGCGGGATATCAGCGAAAGTCCCAACCGGGATGTGGAAAAGCTGCTGTGTGGTCTGGTGCCCCACAGCATGGCGCCGGTGATGACCCGGCGGCTGGGTCTTCCGCCGACGCTGAAGGCCAATTCGCTGACGAAGGAGCAGCGCCGGGGCCTGATCGAGCTGCTGAAGCATTTCGCGATTTCGGTGACCGGGGTACGCCCGGTGGCGGAAGCCATCGTCACCGCCGGCGGCGTAAAGGTCAGCGAGGTAAAGCCCAACACCATGGAGTCCAAGCTGGTGGAGGGACTGTATTTTGCCGGAGAGATATTGGACGTAGACGCCTATACCGGCGGATTCAATTTACAGATCGCGTGGGCGACCGGCCATCTGGCAGGCGTCTCCGCGGCAGAGCGGGAGTGAGCGGAAAATGGGAGACATTGCGGAAAAAATTTATTCCATCGCGGTGGACGGCCCTAGCGGCGCGGGAAAAAGCTCGCTGGCCAAGGCCATCGCGGCAGAGCTGCATATTTTATATGTGGATACCGGTGCCATCTACCGTACCATCGGCTGCTACGCTCGGCGTAAGGGGGTGGAGACAGCCGACACGGAGGCGGTCATCGCGCTGCTGCCGGAGGTGGAGATCGGAATGTGCTATGACGCGCAGGGCTTACAGCACATGCTGCTGCACGGCGAGGATGTGACAGAGGAGATCCGTCTGCCGGAGATGTCTCTGTATGCGTCGGCAGTATCCGCCATTCCGGAGGTACGGGCCTTTCTGCTGGAGATGCAGCGGGACTTTGCCCGGAAAAGCAGCGTTATCATGGATGGCCGGGATATCGGCACGGTGGTGCTGCCCCACGCGGATGTGAAGATCTTCCTGAAGGCGGATGTGGAGGTACGTGCCAGACGCCGGGAAATCGAGCTGCAGGAGCGGGGGACGCCCCGTCCCTACAAGCAGGTGCTGGAGGAAATGCGGCAGCGGGACTATAACGACACGCACCGTTCCGCCGCGCCGCTGCGTGCGGCGGAGGATGCCGTGATTGTGGATACCAGCGATCTGGACTTCCAGCAGAGCAAGGAAAAGCTGCTGGAGATCATCCGAGAGAAGGTGGGCCTGTGAAGAACAAATTCTATACCCTTATGTGGAAGCTGCTGCGGCCTTTCGTTCTGCTGCTGCATCCGCTGGACGTTCAGGGCCGGGAAAATCTTCCGGACGAGCCGGTGCTGATCTGCGCCAACCATTCCAGCGGGTGGGATCCCGTGCTGCTGGTGTGCGCGCTGGCCAGCGATTTCCCGCTGCGGATCATGGCAAAGGAGCAGCTGTTCAAGATACCCATTATCGGCGGCTTTATCCGCCGCATGGGCGCCTTTCCCGTAGACCGGGGCAACAGCGATATCGGCGCGGTCAAAACCTCTATCAAAAGCCTGAAGGACGGCTTCAGCCTGCTGATCTTCCCGGAGGGCACCCGCGTGAAGGAGGGTCAGCATATTGCGCCCAAGGGTGGTGCGGCCATGATCGCCATCCGTGCCGGTGTGAAGATGCTGCCGGTGTTTATCGGCACCACCAAGCGGCTGTTCCAGAAGATCCCCTTTGTGATCGGCAAGCCCTATACCCCGGTGTATACTGAGCGTAAGGGCACTGCGGAGGAGTACCAGAAGAACGCCGAGGAGGTCATGCGTCAGGTCTACGAGCTGGGCGGTGTGCAATGAGAGTCATTCAAGCAAAGAGCGCCGGATTCTGCTACGGTGTGGAACGCGCCGTGCGTCTGGCGGAGCAGACCGCAAGGGAAAAGGGCGGCTGCGTGATGCTGGGCAGCATCATCCACAATGCCCACGTGGTGCGGGAATTGGAGCAGTTGGGTGGCCGCTGTGTGAACAGCGTGGAGGAGATCCGCCCCGGCGATACGGTCATCATCCGCTCCCATGGCGAGCGCAAGGAGGTCTTTGACCGTCTGGCGGAAGTGGGCATCCAGTGTGTGGACGCCACCTGTCCCAACGTGCAGCGCATTCAGCAGCTGGTGGCGCAGGCGGACGGGGAGGGCCGTACTCCCATCATCATCGGCGAGGAGCACCATCCCGAGGTCATCGGTGTGGCCAGCTGGTCCAGGCGGTCAATGATATTTGAAACGCCGGAAAAACTGCAAAAATGGCTGGATTCCGCCCCGGAAAATCGCCATTTTCCACTGACTGCGGTGGCTCAGACCACCTGCATCCGGTCGCTTTGGGAAACTTCTTCAAAAATTTTGAAAAAAGAGTGTACAAACGCGAAATTATTTGATACAATATGTAATGCTACGCAAAGACGGCAATCGGAAGCGGCGGAACTGGCCGCCATGGTTGACGTTATGGTCGTGGTCGGAGATCGTAAGAGTGCCAACACCCAACACTTGACAGAGATTTGCAGCGAGAGATGTCCCCGGGTCTATCAGATCGAAGGGGCCAGTGAACTTGAGCCAAACTTTCTTAAGGGATGTTCCGTGGCGGGGCTTACAGCCGGCGCGTCCACACCGGCGAGCATCATTAAGGAGGTAAACGAAACGATGAGCGAAGAAATCAAGAACACTGAAGCCATGGAAGAAAGCTTTGAGGAGCTGCTGGAAAAATCTTTTAAGACTTTAAATACAGGAGAGAAGGTAACCGGTATCGTAACGGCCATCGGCCCCACCGAGGTGCAGGTGGATCTGGGCTGCAAGCAGGCTGGCTATATTGCCATCGACGAGCTGTCCGCTGATCCCAACGTCAAGCCCGAGGACGTGGTGAAGGTCGGCGACGAGATCGAGACTTACATCATCCGCGTCAACGATGTGGAAGGCTATGCCATGCTGTCCAAGAAGCGTCTGGACGCCGTGAAGGTGTGGGACGACATCGCAGAGGCCTGCGAGAACAAGACCACGCTGGAAGGCAAGGTCACCGAGGAAAACAAGGGCGGCATCGTCGTCAACGTTAAGGGCGTGCGCGTGTTCGTTCCCGCTTCCCAGTCCGGCCAGCCCCGCGGCGCCGAGCTGAGCGAGATGATCGGCCAGACCGTCTCCCTGCGGATTACCGAGGTCAACCGTGCCCGCCGCCGCGTGGTGGGTTCCATCCGTGCTGTGCAGTACGAGGCCCGTCAGGCCGCCCAGGCTGAGATCTGGAACAACATCGAAGTGGGTAAGCACTACAATGGCGTTGTCAAGTCCATGACCTCCTACGGCGTGTTCGTGGACATCGGCGGTGTGGACGGCATGGTCCATATCTCCGAGCTGAGCTGGAGCCGCATCAAGAACCCCGCCGAGGTCGTTTCCGTCGGCGATCCTCTGGATGTGTATGTCATCTCCTTCGATCCCGAGAAGCGCAAGATCTCTCTGGGCGTGAAGGATCACTCCTGCAACCCCTGGGATAAGTTCATGGAGACCTATAAGGTGGGCGACGTTGCCAACGTTCGCATCGTGAAGCTGATGGCCTTCGGCGCCTTTGCCGAGGTCGTTCCCGGTGTGGATGGCCTGATCCACATCTCCCAGATCGCTGACCGCCGTATCGAGAAGCCCAGTGACGTTCTGTCCGAGGGCCAGATGGTGGACGCCAAGATCACTGCCATCGATGAAGAGAAGCAGAAGATTTCCCTGTCCATCCGCGCTCTGCTGACTCCCGCTGCTGACGAGGAAGCTGAGGACAAGGAGTAATTTCCACAAAGCTTGAAAGGCCGCCCATTGGGCGGCCTTTTTTATATGAATTTGGTGATGCATAGCAGCGGCTTTTTGCTTTTCCTTTACCAAAGCAGCCATTTCGCGCATATTGCGTGTCCTACGGCGCATATAGTGGAGCAGAATGGAGGTGCGCCATATGGCAGCAGGAAAACGAATCAGCGGCAGAAAGCTGCCGCCACCGCCCCGGCCCAGAACGACGGGCGGCAAAACACAGGGAAAGCGGCAGCAGCCCTCGCACGGCAGCACGCGCCGCATGCTGCAATTGCTGGTCAGTGCCGCCGTGCTGGTGATCGTGGTAACGGTGAAGTTCACCATGCCGGATGTGGCGCAGCAGTACGGCGGAGAGCTTCTTCGGCTGATGGGGGAGGACACCGACTTTGTGGCGGCCTTTTCCGCAGCAGGCCGCGCCATCGGCGGCGACGATCTGGCCGAGGCGGTCAATGACGCCTGTGCGGCGGTTTTCGGAACGGAAAAGGTGACGGTCAGCCACCAGACAGACCGCAACGCGGTCGTCTACGGCGACGGCACCACGCCGGAGATCGTGGACATGCTGCAGCAGGTGCTGAATTTCTCCTATCAGAAGCCGGTGGAGGCCACTATTACCTCCGCGTTTGGCTTCCGGGATCATCCGGTGGAGGGCTCGGAGCGCTTTCACTACGGCATTGATCTGGGCTGCGAGAAGGGGACGGTCATCCACGCTTTTGCCGACGGCACGGTGACGGCGGTGGCGGAGAGCACAGAGCTGGGCAAATACGTGGAGCTGACCCATCCGGACGGCTATACCACGCTGTACGCGCATTGCAGCCGCGTCAACGCCTCCTCCGGACAGACGGTGCGGATGGGCGACCCCATCGCGGAGGTGGGGGACACCGGGGATGCCACCGGCTTTCATCTGCACTTCGAGCTGCACCACAACAACATCTACCTGAACCCCGTCTACTATGTCTCGTAGAAACCGAACTGCCATTTCCGTATCCCCCACAGCGCCGCTTTTGCTGGCGCTGTTTGTAATGCTGTCGTCTCCGCTGCTGCTTTCGGCGCTGCTGCTGGCGGCGATCCTACACGAATTGGGGCATTATTGGGTGCTGCGCAGGCTCCATGCACGGGTGACGGCTATCCGCATTACGGCGCTGGGCGCGGAAATGCAAGTGGCGGGCCGCCTGTCCTACGGCGGCGAGCTGTTGGCGGCTGCGGCGGGGCCTGCCGTCAATCTGGCGTTGGCGCTGCTGCTGGGGTATGGCGGGCGGCTGTGGAGCCCGCTGTATCTTTTTGCCGGGGCACAGCTGGTGCTGGGGGTGTTCAACCTGCTTCCGGTGCTACCGCTGGATGGCGGGAGTCTGCTGTGGAACCTTGCAGCATGGCTGACGGAGCCATACACCGCCGACCGTGTTGCGGGAGTGGTGGGCTTCGGCGTGGCGGCACTGCTGACATTGGCGGCAGGCGCGGCGCTGATGCTGGGCGGCAGTCCCTTTCTGCTGTTGGCGGCGGCAGGACTGCTGTGGCATAGCATTGCGGCAATTGGGGGTTGCCAAACCGCCGCAAAACAGGTAAAATAAGATGATATTTTGATATACAACAGGAGAACGACTGTGGATAAAAAGCTGGAACGGATCCTGCCCCGCGTGCAGAAGCCTGCCCGCTATGTGGGCGGTGAGTATAACGCGGTGATCAAAGATAAGGGGACGGTGGACACCCGGATCGCCTTCTGCTTTCCGGATACCTACGAGATCGGCATGTCCAATCTGGGCATGCGGATCCTCTATGGCGTCATGAATCAGATGGACGGCGTGTGGTGCGAGCGTGTCTTTGCCCCGTGGGGCGACATGGAGGAGGAGATGCGCAAGGCGGACATGCCGCTTTTCGCACTGGAATCCGGCGACCCCATCACCAATTTCGATATTGTGGCCTTTTCCGTGGGCTATGAGATGGCCTTTACCGCCATCCTTAACATGCTGGATCTGGCGAAGATCCCCCTGCGCAGCGCCCAGCGTGACGGCCTGACCCCGCTGGTGATCGCCGGCGGCACCGCCATGTACAACGCCGAGCCTATCGCCGATTTCATTGATCTGGTAAGCTTGGGCGAGGGTGAGGACATCACCGTGGAGCTGGTGGAGCTGCACCGCAAGGCGCGCCGCGAGGGCTGGAGCAAGGCGGAATTTCTCCGTGCCGCCGCACAGCTGGACGGCATTTATGTTCCCAGCCTGTACGATATTTCCTACCACGACGATGGCACGGTAAGCGCCATCACGCCCCGCGACGGCGCGCCTGCTGTGGTGACAAAGCGCATCGTTCACGACATGAACAAGGCGTATTTCCCGGTAAATACCATTGTTCCCAGCACCGAGATCGTGCAGGATCGGGTGATGCTGGAGCTGTTCCGGGGCTGCATCCGTGGCTGCCGCTTCTGTCAGGCGGGCTATGTGTACCGCCCCGTCCGCAACCGTAGCCGCGACCTGTGCGCCCAGTACTGCCTGGATTCCTGCAACGATTCCGGCTATCAGGAGGTCACGCTGTCCTCGCTCAGCACCAGCGACTATCCGCCGCTGACGGAGCTGTGCGACCAGCTGGAGCCCTTCTGCGAGAGCCGCCATGTAAACCTGTCCTTGCCCAGTCTGCGGGCGGACAACTTCTCCATGGCGCTGATGCAGCGGCTGGCGAAGGGCCGCAAGACCGGCCTGACCTTCGCGCCGGAGGCGGGTACCCAGCGACTGCGGGACGTCATCAACAAGAACGTAACGCTGGAAGCGCTGCTGAATTCCTGCCACACCGCCTTTGCCGGCGGCTACAACGCGGTGAAGCTGTACTTTATGCTGGGTCTGCCCACGGAGACGGACGAGGACGTGCTGGGCATTGCCGACGTGGCGGCCCGTGTGATGCACGCATGGCGGGAGAGCGCCCCCAACAAGCAGCGGGGCGTCCGCATCACCGTGTCCACCTCCTATTTTGTTCCCAAGCCCCACACGGCTTTCCAGTGGGAGCCTCAGATCACCCGCGAGGAATACGAGCGCCGTGTGCAGCTGCTGCGGGAGAATATGACCACCAAGACCGTTACCTACAACTGGCACGACGGACAAACCTCATTCATCGAGGCGGTGCTGGCTCGTGGCGACCGGAGATTGAGTAATGTATTGGAAACCGTATGGCGTAAAGGCGGACACCTTGACGCATGGGAGGAGTATTTTTCACTGGAGCGCTGGCAGGAGGCCTTTGCCGAGTGCGGCGTTGACCCGGCGTTTTATGCCTATCGCCGCCGGGAAAAGGATGAGATCATGCCTTGGGATATGATCTCCAGCGGCGTGACAAGGGAGTACCTGTGGCGTGAGCATGAAAACGCTGTGGCGGGCGTTACCACGCCGGATTGCCGCACCCGGTGCAACGGCTGCGGCGCAAACAAGCTGGTAGGGGGGAAGTGCGATGTCTAAGCTGAGACTGCTGTTTGTTAAGGAGGCGCAGGCGTCCTATATCTCCCATCTTGATTTGATGCGTACCTTCCAGCGGTGCTTTCCCCGCACGGAGCTGGAGATCAAGCACACCCAGGGATATCATCCCCATCCCATTATCTCCATCGTCCTGCCGCTGCCGGTGGGGCAGAGCAGCGAGTGTGAGCTGCTGGATTTCGAGGTGACACAGGCCAGCGATGGCTGCGGCATTGCCGAGAAGCTGAACACCGGCATGCCCACCGGCATCCGTGTGCTGGACTGCTACGAAGCAAAGCGCCCCATCCGTGAGCTGGACAGCCTGCAAGCAGACGTGACGCTGGAATATGACGCCGGAGTGCCGGAGGGCGCGGCGGAGCAGCTGCGTGAGCTGCTGGCCCGGGACACGCTGGTGATCCAGAAGCGCACCAAGCGCAAGGCGCTGGCGGATGTGGACATCGCGCCCATGATCCGGAAAGCAGATGTGACAGCGGATGACCATAACGTGTTCATTGACCTGACCGTTCAGGCTCAGAACCCCGGCCTGAACCCCCAATTGATCGAAAAGGCCATCGTCGCCTATCTTCCTGCACTGACACCGGACTTCGTTCGGGTGCGCCGCCGCCGGATTCTGGACGCGAACGGGCAGGATTTTCGATGATTTTTCCGCAAAAGGGAAAATAATGCTTGCATTTACCGGATTTGTATGGTATCCTATCATGGCGTGAAAAGGGCGGTCCTCTGTCGCCGGTGCGGAACGCACCCATGTGATGGCGTTATGAACACCTATAAATACAGGAGGAAAAATCCATGGATCTCATCAAAGCATTGAACGAAAAGCAGCTGAAGGAAGTGCCTCAGGTGCAGGTGGGCGATACCGTCCGCGTGCATGTGAAGGTCAAGGAAGGCTCCCGCGAGCGTATTCAGGTTTTCGAGGGTACTGTTATTGCCAAGAAGCATGGCGGCATCGAGGAGACCATCACCGTCCGCCGTATCTCCTACGGTGTGGGCGTGGAGAAGGTGTTCCCCGTACATTCTCCCTCTATCCAGACCATCGAGACCGTGCGTCACGGTTTCGTGCGCCGCGCCAAGCTGTACTATCTGCGTGACCGCGTCGGCAAGGCCGCCAAGATCCGCGAGAAGCTGTAAGCGAATTCGATCCAAGAAAAGCCGCCTGCTTATGCGGGCGGTTTTTTCCTTTTCTTTTCACGAAAACTGTGGTATAATCGGATAAATTATCAGCTTGATATGGAATATTTTAGAGATTGCGAGGTGACACACCATGCAAATAGAAGGACTGAGCTGGTTCCCCGGCCATATGACGAAAACCAAGCGCATGATCGTGGCCGAGATCAAGAATGTGGACGCGGTGTGCGAGATATTGGACGCCCGTATCCCGTTGTCCAGCCGCAATCCCGACGTGGACGAAATGACAGCGGGCAAGCCCCGGCTGGTGGTGCTGAACCGTGTGGATCAGGCTGACCCAAGAGAGACAAAGCGCTGGGCAGCCTATTTCCGGGAAAAAGGCTACGCGGTGTTGGAGGCCAACGCCAAGGGCGGCGTAGGGACGGCGCAGTTTGCCGCGGCCGTCCGCGAGCTTTTGAAGGACAAGCTGGCTGCCTACGCCGAAAAAGGACAGGTGGGCCGTACTGTCCGGGTGATGGTGCTGGGCATTCCCAACGTGGGCAAATCCACCTTTATCAATAAGGTGGCTCACCGCAAGACCGCCAAGGCGGAGGATCGCCCCGGCGTGACCCGCTCCAAGCAGTGGGTGCCGGTGGATCGCACGCTGGAGCTGCTGGACACGCCCGGTATCCTGTGGCCCAAGTTCGATGATGTGGAGGTTGGCAAGCGATTAGCCTTTACAGGCGCTATCAAGGATGATGTCATGGATATCGAGGAGCTGGCTTGCTACCTGATGGAATACCTGGGGCGGCACTATGCCGATATCCTCACCGAGCGGTATAAGATCGATGTGGAGGAGGGCGACATGGGCTATGACCTGCTGACCAAGGCGGGCCGCAAGCGGGGCTTCCTGATGCGGGGCGCGGAGGTGGACACCGAGCGTATGGCCCGTATCCTGCTGGACGAGTTCCGGGGCGGCAAGCTGGGCCGCTTCACGCTGGAAACGGTGGAGGAGCCGATATGAGCAGCCTTTGGACATATGAGCAGGAATCGTGGGCGCAGGGCTGCGAGACGGTCTGCGGCGTGGACGAGGCCGGCGCCGGGCCGTTGATGGGCCCTGTGTACGCGGCAGCGGTGATTTTGCCCCGTGAGTGCGTCATCGACGGCCTGAACGACTCGAAAAAGCTGACGGAGAAGAAGCGGGAAGCCCTGTACAGCGTCATCACGGAAACGGCTCTGGCCTGGTCGGTAGCCAGTGTCAGCGCTGCGGAGATCGACGCCACGGATATCCTTTCTGCCCGAATGAAGGCCATGCAGATGGCTATCGACGGCCTGTCCCTGAAGCCGGACGTGGCGCTGATCGACGGCAACCGGGATCACGGGAAGCATGCCGCCATCACCACGCCCCACCGCTGTATCGTAGGCGGCGACGGCCACTCCGCTTCTATCGCGGCGGCGTCCATTCTGGCCAAGGTCAGCCGTGACCGCTACGTGGCCGACGCACTGGACAGGGAATACCCCCAGTACCAGTTTGCCAAGCATAAAGGCTATGGCACAAAGCTGCACTACGCTATGCTGGATGAATACGGCCCCTGTCCGGAGCACCGCATGACCTTCCTGAAAAAGTGGGAGGCCAGACGATGAGCCGGGCCGAGGGTATGCAGGGTGAGGCGCTGGTGGCCCGCTATCTGCGAGAGCGCGGTTATCAGCTGGCAGCCCACGGCTACCGCAGCCGCTACGGCGAGATCGATCTGATCGCGTGGGACGGGGATGTGCTGTGCTTTGTAGAGGTCAAGACCCGCACCAATCTGGACATGGCCCTGCCGAGGGAGTACGTAACGCCCCAGAAGCAGAACAAGCTGCGCAAGACCGCCAGAATGTATCTGGCGGAGAAGCGGCTGGACTGTCCCGCCCGGTTCGATGTGGCAGAGGTCTACGCCGAGCACGGCTTTAACGAAGCCCGCATAGAATATCTGGAAAACGCTTTTCAATAAGGAGAACGCTATGATACCGTATTTTGACGCTCACTGCGATACCATTTACCGCTGTCTGGAGACCGGCGAGACTTCCACGCTGGAGTATGGCGAGGATCGGGAGGAGCAGCGCCGCTATTACGCCGCGTCCACCCATCTGCGAAAAAACGGCGGCCATATCGATCTGGAACGGGGACTGAAGTTCCGGCGCTGTGCCCAGTTTTTCGCCCTGTTCCACGACGCGGCGGAGGCTCCGGCTGACGGCATGTGGGCACAATGTCAACGGATGCACGATTTCTTCCTGCGGGAGATGGCGGACAACGCCGATATCGTCCGCCATTGCCGCACCGGCGGGGAAGTGGACGTCACGGTGGTGGAGGGTAAGGTGGCCGCGCTGCTGAGCATCGAGGGCGCCGACCTGATCGACTGCGATGTACATAAGATCGAAACGGTGTCCGGCTGGGGCGTGCGGCTGCTGAACCCGGTATGGAACCGTGCCAATGTGCTGTCCGGCACCAATGCCGAGGAACCGGAGCGGGGACTGTCCGCCGAAGGCCGGGACTTTATTCACGTGCTGGAGGAGCACGAGATCTATCCCGACGTGTCCCACCTGTCCGACGCTGGCTTCTGGGATCTTGTCCGCATGGCGAAGCGGCCCATCGTGGCGTCCCACTCTAACGCACGGGCCGTCTGTCCCCACCGCCGCAACCTGACGGACGACCAGTTCCGGGCCATCCGCGATCTGGGCGGCGTGGTGGGCCTGAACCTGTATCTTGATTTTGTGGGCCAGCCCACGATGGACGCGCTGGCGGCCCATGTGGAGCACTTCCTGAACCTGAACGGCGAAAAAACGGTGTGTCTGGGCGGCGATCTGGACGGCTGCGAAGCGCTGGCCGCCGGTATGACCGGCATGCAGGATACGCCGAAGCTGTACGACGCGCTGAAAGCCCGCGGCTACAGCGAGGCGCTGCTGGAGGATATCTTCTGGAACAACCTCCGCCGCCTGATCTGACGCAAAGGAGCGATTTATGGCACTATACGCAATGGGCGACCTGCATCTGTCGCTGAACTCGGACAAGTCCATGGATATTTTCGGCGACGACTGGCACGACTATGTGAACCGTATCCGGGAGGGCTTTGCCCCGCTCTGTGACGACGATGTGACGGTGCTGTGCGGCGACCTCAGCTGGGGTATGAGTCTGGAGGAATCCCTGCTGGATTTCCAATTCATCAACGCCCTGCCGGGGAAGAAGATTCTTTTGAAGGGCAACCACGACTACTGGTGGAACACCGCCTCGAAAATGAAGCGGTTCTTTGCCGAAAACGGGCTGGATACCATGGAAATACTCCATAATAACTGCCTTTTTTACGGGGATATCGCCCTGTGCGGCACCCGTGGCTGGTTCTACGAGCTGGACAATCAGGGTACCCACGACGAAAAGGTGCTGCTGCGGGAGGTCGGCCGTCTGGAGACGTCGCTGAAAGCGGCAGGGGAGCGGGAGAAGCTGTGCTTCCTCCACTACCCGCCCATCTATCAGGGCTACGAGTGTCCGGAGATCCTGCGGCTGCTGAAGGAATACGGTGCAAAGGCCTGCTATTACGGCCATCTGCACGGCGCTTCCCACCGCCGCGCCATCGAGGGAACGCGCAATGGCACCCTGTTTTCACTGGTGGCCGGTGATTTTCTGGGGTTTGTTCCCAAAAAAATTTGCGAATAATGCAAAAAGGTATGGAAATTCCATTTGTTTTCTGATATCATATACACTTGGCTTAATTAAATGTAGTCTAATGCCACAAACATAGATGTAAACTGGAGGAAAAGCAACAATGACTGTCAAAAGCTGCGAAAAACTGGAAAAGAGCAGAGTCGCTCTGACCATCGAGGTGGGCGCCGAGGAGTTCGAGGCCGCCGTCAACAAGGCGTATCTGAAGATGCGCGGCAAGATGAATATTCCCGGCTTCCGTCCCGGCAAGGCTCCCCGCAAGATGATCGAGAGCATGTACGGCGCCGAGGTCTTTTATGAGGAAGCCGTCAACGCCATTCTGCCCGACGCTTATGAGAGCGCCGTGGACGAGCAGAAGCTGGAGGTCGTGGGCTATCCCCAGGTGGAGATCGAGAACGTGGGCAAGGAAGGCGCCACCTTCAAGTGCACCGTCGCCGTGTATCCCGAGGTGGAACTGGGCCAGTACAAGGGTCTTGAGGCCGTGAAGGCCGAGGTCAAGGTCATGGCCGCCGACGTGAATGCCCGTCTCAAGGAGATGGCCGACCGCAACAGCCGTCTGGTGGTGGTGGAGCGCGCCGTCAAGAAGGGCGACACCGCCAACATCGACTTCGAGGGCTTCGACCAGGGCGTGGCCTTCGAGGGCGGCAAGGGCGAGGCTTTTGATCTGGAGATCGGCTCCGGCAGCTTCGTCCCCGGCTTCGAGGATCAGCTGATCGGCATGAAGGCCGGCGAGGAGAAGGATATCGATATTACCTTCCCTGAGAATTACACCCCCGAGCTGGCCGGCAAGCCTGTGGTGTTCCACGTGAAGGTCAACGAGGTCAAGGTCAAGGAGCTGCCCGCTATCGATGACGAGTTCGCCAAGGACGTGTCCGAGTTTGATACCCTGAAGGAGCTGAAGGCCGATATCAAGAAGAAGATGACCGACGAGCGCACCGCCGCTGCCCAGCGCGCCTTTGAGGACGTGCTGATGACCAAGGTGGCCGAGGGCATCAAGGCCGATATCCCCGACGAGATGATCGAGATGCAGGCCCACCAGATGCTGGAGGGCTTCAAGCAGCAGCTGGCCTCTCAGGGCATCCCCTTTGACCAGTACACCAAGATGACCGGCATGAACGAGGAGCAGATCATCATGGATGCCAAGGAGCCCGCCACCAATCAGGTGAGAATGGATCTGGCTATCCGCGCCATCATCAAGGCCGAGAATCTGGAGGTTTCCGACGAGGAAGTGGAGAACGAGATGAAGTCCGTGGCCGAGAAGTACGGCATGGATCTGGATACTGTGAAGAAGTACCTGCGCGCCGAGGACGTGAAGGAGCAGGTCATGCGCGAGAAGGTCATCAAGGTTGTCGCAGATTCCGCCACGGCGGTTGCCCCCGAGGTCAAGGAAGAGGAGACCAAGACCGAGGAAGAAGAGGAGAAGAAAGACTAAATCACAGATCAGGGTGGGTATACTTTGACTATCTTTCGTAATGGAGGTATTACACAATGAGTTTAGTTCCCTATGTTGTTGAGCAGACCAACCGCGGCGAGCGATCCTATGATATCTTTTCCCGTCTGCTGAATGACCGCATTATCTTCCTGGGCGAAGAAGTGAATGATACCACCGCCAGTCTGGTCGTGGCCCAGCTGCTGTATCTGGAGGCTCAGGATCCTGACAAAGATATCCAGATGTATATCAACAGCCCCGGCGGCAGCGTAACGGCCGGTATGGCGATCTATGACACCATGCAGTACATCAAGTGTGATGTATCCACCATCTGCATCGGCATGGCTGCCAGCATGGGTGCGTTCCTGTTGTCCTGCGGCGCCAAGGGCAAGCGTATCGCCCTGCCCAATGCCGAGGTGATGATCCACCAGCCCTCCGCCGGAACCAAGGGTAAGGTCACGGATATGGAGATCGACGTGGAGCATTTTCTGAAGATCAAGCAGCGCATCAACAAAATCCTTGCCGAAAACACCGGCAAAACGCCGGAGCAGATCAAAGCCGACTCCGAGCGGGATAACTGGATGATCGCCGAGGAGGCCCGTGAATACGGACTGGTGGACAAGGTGATCTATAAGCGCTGAGTGAGGTAGTATATGGCTGATAATTCTAAGGCGCTGCGGTGCTCCTTCTGCGGTAAGACCGAAAATCAGGTACACCGTATGATCCAGGGGCCCGGCGTCCGTATCTGCGACGAGTGTGTGCACCTGTGCCTGACCCTGCTGGACGATGGGTATGATATTGAGCCGGAGCTGGTGGACAGCCTCGACCAGCTTCCTACGCCACGGGAGATCAAGGCGGTGCTGGACGAGTACGTGGTGGGTCAGGAGGCGGCCAAGGTCGCCCTGTCCGTGTCGGTGTACAACCACTATAAGCGAATCTTCTTCGGCGGCGGTGAGGATGTGGAGCTGCAAAAGAGCAACATCCTGATGGTCGGCCCCACCGGCAGCGGCAAGACACTGTTTGCCCAGACGCTGGCACGGGTGCTGAAGGTGCCCTTTGCCATCGCCGACGCCACCACGCTGACCGAGGCCGGCTACGTGGGCGACGACGTGGAGAATATCCTGCTGCGGCTTTTGCAGGCGGCGGATTTCGATGTGGAGCTGGCGGAGCGGGGCATCATCTATGTGGATGAGATCGACAAGATCGCCCGCAAGAGCGAAAACACTTCCATCACCCGCGACGTATCCGGCGAGGGTGTGCAGCAGGCACTGCTGAAAATTCTGGAGGGCACCGTGGCCAACGTGCCGCCGCAGGGCGGCCGCAAGCACCCCCATCAGGAGTTCATTCAAATCGACACCCACAACATTCTGTTTATCTGCGGCGGCGCGTTTGACGGCTTGGAAAAGATCATCGAGCGCCGCACCGACCGCAAGGGTATCGGCTTCGACGCCGTGGTGGAGAGCAAGGCCGAGCGCCGTCAGGGTCAGCTGCTGAAAGAGGTGCAGCCCCACGACCTGCTGAAGTTCGGTATCATTCCCGAGCTGGTAGGCCGTCTGCCGGTGATCGCCGCGCTGGACGGACTGACCCGTGACGATCTGGTGACGATCCTGACCCAGCCCAAAAACGCGCTGGTGAAGCAGTATCAGAAGCTGCTGGAGTACGACGATGTGGATCTGGAATTCACGCCGGAAGCTCTGGAGGCTGTTGCCGACAAGGCGATCGAGCGCAACATCGGCGCCCGTGGTCTGCGTGCCGTCATGGAGGGCGTGCTGACCCAGCTGATGTATGACATCCCGTCTGACCACACGATTGAGAAGGTGACCATCACCGCCGATTGTGTGAAGAACGGCGCCCAGCCGGAGATCATCCGTGATCCGGAGCATGCCGTGCGGCGGGCAAAATTAAAGACCGGAAAGCAGCCGGAGAAGAAATCCTCCGCACCGGCCTCTTAAAGCATGAACAGGGGAGAGGCGCTGCCTCTCCCTCTGCGCTTTTTTCACGATCCTGAAAAAAGAGAACGATTCCCCGGCAAAAAGGAGAACCCTTATGGAAGAAAGAACGACGATGAATATTCCTGTCATTGCCCTGCGGGGCCTGACAGTTTTTCCCGACCTGACGCTGAGCTTTGACGTGGAGCGGGAGATCTCCATCTACGCGCTGGACAGCGCCATGGAGGGCGACCGCACCATCTTTCTGGTGACGCAGCGGGAGATCGCCACCACGGCTCCCACGGAGGAGGATCTTTATACGGTGGGCACGGTCTGCCGCATTTTGCAGATCCTCAAAACCTCTGAGACCAGCGTGCGGGTGATCGTGGAGGGCCAGCAGCGGGCCCGTATCCACCGCCTGTGGCAGAATAAGCCCTTTTTGCAGGCCAACGTGGAGCTGCTGGAGGAGGACTTCCCCGGCCGCATGACACCCCGCATGGAGGCGCTGATCCGCCAGACCTATGTGACCTTCGGCGAGTATAAGGAGCTTGTTCCCAATCTGACCGACGATTTTGTCTCCGCTGTGCTGGATTGCCGGGATCCCGGCCGTCTGGCGGACTTCATTGCCCAGAACATCAATCTGCGGCACGGCGACCGCCAGCGCATTCTGGAGGAGCTGAACCCCACCAAGCGTCTGCGGCTGCTGAACGAGATACTGGCCCACGAGGTGGAGGTCATCTCGCTGGAGGTTGAGCTGGAGCAAAAGGTGCGCTCCCGCGTGGCGCAGGTGCAGAAGGACATGATCCTGCGGGAGCAGATGAAGGTACTGAAGCACGAGCTGGGCGATGACGGCGACGAGGAGATCGAGGAGTATACCGAGAAAATCGAAAAGCTGAAGCTGCCGGAGGAGATCCACAGCAAACTGATAAAGGAAGTGGATCGTCTGGCCAAGCAGCCCTACGGCAGCGCTGAGGCCTCGGTGATCCGCAACTATCTGGACGTGTGTCTGGAAATGCCGTGGAACAAGACCACCAAGGATCGGGCCGACGTGGCGAAGGCCCGTGCCATTCTGGATAAGGAACACTTTGGTCTGGATAAGGTCAAGGAGCGTATTCTGGAGTTCATCGCTGTGCAGCAGATCAACCCCGATGCCAAGGGGAAGATTCTGTGTCTGGTGGGCCCTCCCGGCGTTGGCAAGACCTCCATCGCCATTTCCGTTGCCAAGGCCATGAACCGCAAGCTGGCCCGGCTCAGCCTGGGCGGCGTGCGGGATGAAGCGGATATCCGGGGTCACCGCAAGACCTATATCGGCGCCATGCCGGGCCGCATCATCGACGCACTGAGCCGCAGCGGCTCCATGAACCCGCTGCTGGTGCTGGACGAGATCGACAAGCTGGCTAGCGACATGCGGGGCGACCCGGCTTCCGCGCTGCTGGAGGTGCTGGACAGCGAGCAGAACTACGCCTTCCGGGATCATTTTCTGGAAATTCCGGTGGATTTGAGCAAGGTCATGTTCATCACCACCGCCAATACGCTGGATACCATTCCCCGGCCGCTGCTGGACCGTATGGAGGTCATCGAGCTGTCCAGCTATACCGACGAGGAAAAGCTGGAGATCGCCAAGCGCCACCTACTGCCCAAGCAGTTGAAGGAGCATGGATTGAAGCGCACGCAGCTCCACGTCAGTGACGGAGCCATCCGCGCCACGATTTCCGGCTACACACGTGAGTCCGGCGTCCGCGTGCTGGAACGGCAGTTGGGCAAGCTGTGTCGGAAGACTGCAATGCGGCTGGTGGAGGAAGATGTAAAGCGGGTAAGCATTACAGAGAAAAACCTCTCGGATTATCTGGGAACGGTGCGCTACACCCCCGGTGTACATAGCAAACAGGATGAAGTCGGCGTGGTCAACGGCCTTGCGTGGACGGAGGTAGGCGGCGAGATTCTGGAAGTGGAGGTCAACGTCATGGATGGCAGCGGCAAGTTGGAGCTGACCGGAAATCTGGGCACCGTCATGCAGGAATCCGCCAAGGCGGCTCTCAGCTGCCTGCGCAGCCGCACGGAAGCGCTGCATCTGGAGAAGGATTTCTACAAGACCAAGGACATTCATATCCACTTCCCCGAGGCGGCCACCCCCAAGGACGGCCCTTCTGCCGGTATCGCCATCACTACCGCCATGCTGTCTGCCTTGACGGGGCGCAAGGTGCGCCGCGATGTGGCCATGACCGGTGAGGTAACGCTGCGGGGCCGTGTGCTGCCCATCGGCGGCCTGAAGGAAAAGACCATGGCTGCCCTGCGCAACGGCATCAAAACGGTCATCATTCCCAGGGAGAACGAAAAGGATCTGAACGAGATCGATCAGACCGTCCGCAAAGCCCTGCATTTTATACCTGTGGAATCGGTAGACGCGGTGTTTGCCGCCGCGCTGGTGCCGGAGAGTAGGGAGGACGCGGTGGAGCATATGGCGGCTATCGCCGCTCCCACGCCCTATCAGGAGGTACGCCATGGCAATCAACTTTAATCAGGCGGAGTTCGTCCTCTCGGCGGTGAAGCCCGCCACGTTCATCCGGGACGGCAGGCCGCAGGTAACATTTGCCGGACGCTCCAATGTGGGGAAGTCCTCGGTCATCAACCGGCTTTTGAACCGGAAGAATTTTGCCCGTGTGGGCGCTACGCCCGGCAAGACCACCCAGATCAACTATTTCCGCATCGACGGCAAGATCTATTTCACCGACCTGCCCGGCTACGGCTACGCCAAGGTCTCTGAGGACGAGCGTGACCGTTGGGGCCGCCTGATGGAGAACTATTTCGCCGAGGAGGGTCTGATCACGCTGGGCGTTCTCATCGTAGATGCGCGGCATAAGCCTACCGCCGACGATGTGACCATGTGCGACTATTTCAAGTCCACTCAGTGCCCCATGGTGGTGGTGGCCAACAAGCTGGACAAGCTGAAAAAGAGCGAGATCGAACCCAATCTTGCCCTGATCCGGCAGACGCTGACGCTGGACGACAGCGTGCAGTTGATCCCGTTCTCCGCTGAGAAGGGGATCGGAAAAACGGAGCTGCTGGCGGCCATCAACCAGTGCTGCGGGAAATAAGGCCATATGAAAGTAACCGTCAAAACTAAAGACGGCTGGACACACATGGGACAATAGTGGTGGGGAGTTGTGAAACTTCTCCACCACTATAACGTTCAGGGTGTGAAGTAAATGACGAGCA
>JABLTK010130048.1_pt1 | contig 19029 bp, 31 predicted proteins | sample 7160131 | NCBI WGS metagenome assembly JABLTK01 (sample SAMN14651221, study PRJNA627086) | human gut metagenome | isolation source: feces | host: Homo sapiens
CGATCCTCATAGGACTGAAGATTCTCCACCTCGTAATTGGTGTCCACCTTTGTCTTCTTCTGAAGCCAGGGCTTAATAGAGGCATACTGTTCATAGAAGTTGGTCATGTCAGTAACCAGATCCTTGATCACAAACATATGAGGAAGAGGACGAATAGTCATTGTGTTTCTTCCCGGGCTGATCTTCGTGAGACAAGCCAGTCCATTCTCTCCATTGATGTTCATGGCACAAGATCCGCAAATACCCTCACGGCAGGATCTAGAGCCTTAAAAACGAGAAGAATAATTACCTTCGGAAGGAGAAAGTAGGATCGACATTGTTCTTGATCTGGAACAAAGCATCCAAAACCATCGTTCCACAACTACGTATTATCCCGAGCTGCCCAAATAAACTTGTTCACATCGACAGCATATCGTGTCATCTGAGGCTTCCTATCCGTTTCAGGGCGATAACGGAAAACATCAAACAGCTTATAGGATGGCTAATTGGTGACATTTGAACTAGAGCGCTGTACCTTCTTAGGACCTGTTTCCACTTTCATATCAGTGGAGAAGGCTTTTGCAGGAATCTGAGGAAGAACAACAGAACTGCGAACAGCATTTCTGGATATGGAGCAGAGGCTTCTAGCAAACATATTTCAGCTCAGAATGGGTTGAAATGCTTAATTCTGAAAGAGGAGAACGAGATTAGCGATTTTTGGAGTGAGATATGCTAGAAATCTGGCCAATTCCTTCATTCTCTTGCACACAGATTCTCTTCACCATGACCTTCTTTCACTGTTTGAATTGTATTATTCTAACTGTTGCCCCCTTTGTCGTCTACTACAAGGCATCTGGACTGTAGGGACTTTTGACCATCGAGTTTTTTAATCACCTAGGAATTCACAAGGTCAGTATGGAATTCTCTTTAAATCGGGGTTAGGGTTCATACTTTCATCGATTATGAAGGTATTGTCGTTTCTTTCTATTCAGAATCTAGTTCGCAGTCACAGCTACCCTGGCAAATGTGAGTGGAGATGCTCAACTATCACTCTGGAACGTATAGTTTGTTTGGGCATATTATGTCTAGGAGGTTCTTTATTCTTTTACATATTTGATTGATGCGATGGCCCTTGCTTATTTGATTAATTCCTACAAGATTGATATTATGAGTCGAATTGAGTTGGTGACTTTAGGCTGGAGTGCTACAGAGGTGATATCATCGAAGATTCTTCCCCTCATTGTATATTCTCGTAGTCCTGAGGTAGACTACAAGTGGATTCAATTCAGTCTTGATGCCACTTGTGATTTCATCTTCACACTTTCATTCGCTCTTGCTTGTTGGTTAGCACTTTGTGCCAAGGGTAAGATGGCTCCGACTGTTTTTAACTTTATCTTCCTTGGAATCCATCTGCTGGTTCCTGGTCTGATGTCGTATTTGAAGAACCAAGAACTGCTGGGAGGATGGTTGTATGTTGCTGTTCACTTGATCGTTGGTCTTGTGTTGCTGGCCATTGGAAGGAAGGTATTTACACTCAAATCAGATGCATTGAAGGCGTAGTTGGTTGTTTTAATTTATTTGTTTCAACAAAGAGAGGAATATAAACCAAACACTGAGTTTCTGGCTCGTTCTTGCTCTTGAAAGGTAGACCAAGCATTGTTCAGAGCTTCAAAGATACGTTGAGCGATGTATACTTGATCTGCAGTTCCTCCCGCAACCTTATCAGGATGTACACGCTATAAATCAATCTGACTCTTCGAGTCTACAAGCATTGCTTTACGATAATACAGTTTCACTTTATCGGGATCCAGGAGTTGAGCCATCGAGATGGGCTTGAATTCTGCCTCAGACCACATCACAGTATGCATCTACTGTTTATGATTTTATTCAAATCTACGGTGGACAACAGCGTGCGAATATTCTTGCGCTCTCCTCCCATATCATATGCCCATGCATTCAGCTGCTTGCCATACTTGGCCTTCGCTGCATCGCGCTCTTCCTCCTTCACTTCGCTGGCAATCTCTCTCTCTTTCTTCTCCATCAGTGCCTTGATCTGACGTTCCCGAAGCTGTTCTTCGCGGGCCTTCATTGCAGCCACCACTGTCTCACTCTTACCCTCATACGATGTGGCTGTCAGTTTGCTGGCTTCTTCATCCAATTGGATATCTTTCTTTGTTACATACTTGAGACTACAGTACATAGGAGAGGTAAAACATACTTTACTGGAGCCTCTTCGATGATGGGAGGTGCTGAGAAAGCTGGCTTCGCTAACGGTTCCGGTTTGTCATTCACATACTGAGGACGAAGATCATCCGATTCAACACTGTGTGATATGCGAGAGAACATACATACGATACGAATGTGAAGACAGAGTCATTCGGAGTAGTTGGAGATTGTTCTGAGTGAAGTGGGATATCTGAAGTATCTGAACGAACATTAGGAACACTTGAGCTCTCTGATTCATTGTAGGAATCCTGGAAGGTGTCTGAAAACTCCACTTCGACATCATCACTAATGAAGTCAACTGTATCGGTCTCTTCTTCATAAGGAATCGAGTCTTCGATTGAAATTCGCTGCGTACTCAATCCCATTTTATCTATAACTCACAACACCTGAAAACAACAACCAAGATTTAGCACCTTCAGAAAAATGACACCATTGTAGATAGGACAAGGACCATCAACTTCTTGGGGTTCGATCCATTGATACGAATCATCTGTATTCTTCCGAAAGCGAAGATGATATCTCCCAAAACGGGAGAGCGGAAAGGCATCCAGAACATCTCGGACTGTAACATCGTTTTCTCTATACTGGAACAACAACCTCTAGAATACTTGTTCAATGAAAAACAATCAGGATGCATTATATCGGATCCTGGCTCCTTTTGAATGTAATAAAACACGTTTCGAGGCATGATATGAAGAATAGGCTTCTTCGGTCAAGAATTGGGCTACCCAATTCTTGTCTCCTTTCCATTCAAACTCGTGATCATGGAGACCAAAGATGTAGCTGTATCGATTATTCATCCTATTGTGTTTTATAGAGGGGATCCTTTGATGTAGAGGGGGAGATTAGTGATGTTGTTCCAGTAGTTGATGATCTGGATTTTAATGTTGATCTCACTATTGATGTAAATCATGAATAGGACGAGGAAATGGATGTTGGTGATGAGATTTACGTTCCTGAAAATGCTGAAGACGTTTTACTGAAAGAAGGAATCGAGATTTCTGATGCTTGGAAAGAGAAATTCAATCAATACAAAATGACTCTCAAGCATGTAAGAGAACAGACTTCGGATATTGATCGATACAAGAAAAGTAGCTGATTGATTGTGTTTATGAAGATAGAAATATGGAGAATGAAGCAGCGGGAGATTGGCTTGAAGAGTGAGATAAATGTACTGAAAAATAAGATTGAACTGCTGGAGAAATCCATTGCCACCCTTACTAACGAGAAACAACAGCTACTTGATGGAAAAGCAGCAGAGCGTCGTGCAGATCTCAGGGAAGAATCCGAAATTGTTACTTTGAAGAATATGATTTCAAAGAAGAATCGAGAGATTATTGGGTTAGAACGTCGTATTGCTGAAATGGCAAGGACAATGGCAAGCCAAACGATGAAAAATGTCAGTGAAAGCACGACAGAAAATGGAACGATCGTGAATGAGCAGGTATCCAGTGATTCAACAAAAGAAGCGAATCCTGTAGAATCCACTTCAATCGACTCTACAATATGTGGCAATTCTGTTCAGGAACTGGAGTTGTTTATCTCTCTTGTAAGGGCTATTTCTGCTTGCAAGACACGTACCGATGCTTTGGCGATTTGTGTGTTTTTGGCTCATTTTCTAACATATAGTAGACGGTGAACAGAGCTACTGCTTCCATTGTGGACGTTCTTTCCGGGACTGTGCTGAAGATGGGTTATGCGATAGTTGTAGTTATTGCGTTATTATTGCGAATCTGATGAAGGAAAGAGAAAAACCTAAGAAAGGAAGTAAGGAGATGGAATTATCAGACTTCTTTGTTTTCCTGTTCGTACTTATTACGATTGGTCTTGCCATATTTGTATACAATTGGAGCGAAGAGGTTGCATCACTCTTTGTATCTCTCCGAACTCATATTGAAGGTTTCTTTTATTCTGTTTGTTTCTAGTTCACATATGGAGAGCTATTGTGTAAGAGTTGTTATTTGGCTCTAATGTCACAGGACTCGGATTATCGTACAGCTGTAGGTGAAACCTACTATTTGAAACTGATTAAGAGTGAAATTGAAAACATACCTGTTCCACATCAAGGTATGGCTGGATCTTTCATTTTCCTTAGAATACCAACCTTCTGAGGAGTATATATATACGATGAAAGCGCGTCAAAAGGATTTCCCGACAAGTATTCGTCTTTATAGATTCACCTTATCAGTAGCCTTAAATGATCTGATCCGACTACAAAAGTCTATTCAGTGATGACAACACAAATGTGGAGAATGGAAGAGAAATCAGCTCATAAGATCTTGAATTTGATATTTCAACAATGACCATCGCAGTTACCTACTTGAGTCATCATCTTTGCCATCATCTTGGATTGTTTCCGATTTCTCTATTGTTTGTTTAAACTTCATTTCAGCGCTAATGGGTTCATGCTCGTGCATTCTAGCAGTTGTATGATGCAAGATGTTCAGTAGTGTTATTGATAATCAAGAAACTGTTTCTCTGTTTTGTACAAGTAGTTCTGTAGCAAGCGGACTCTTCGAATGTTTCTTGTAACAAGACGGTTCTTCGCTACTGGCACAGTTACAGAGGTTGAAAAGGTAACAACAGAAGTAGCTGCGAAACTCCAGAAGGAGTTCTCAGAACAGTGTGCAAATGTGATGAAGGTGCGTGGACATCACAAGCTGCAGATGGAGACGGTGAAGTCCAAGAATGGGAAGGAGATGAAGTTTGATTTCTCATATGGATGGCCAACAAGATACTATTGTGTGTGCAATACCTCTTCAGAAACTGTTACAAAGGATGTTATCACAAAGTTTGAGGTTTGGGTTTGTCCAAGTCCTAAGTGGTAGAAGGATCTCACCGAAGTTGGTATCACTCCTAATCACGGTGTTTACTTCAGTAAGGGTCCTTTTGAGGGAAATACCGCCGATCTTCGTGTCTTGTTTGTGGATCCAAAAATGCTTGAGACAATGACCACTCAGAAGAATGGAAGGTGGATTCGTTCTAACAAAGTCATCTTCTTCTGCATTGTATCCATGTTGTATTTAAGTTGGACTTGTTCGTTTTTTGTATCTTTCTTATTGATAGTCTTTTCTGATAAGAATCCTCAGCGTCGTCGTCTGATTGAGCGTTATCATCGTTACATCGCTAAGGATGAGGTGAAGAAGCCTGATCCTTGGGCTGAGGCCGATACAGAATCGGATGAAGCTGCTGCTGCCAGTGTTGCTGCTGCTGCAGCGGCTGCAATCTCCAAGGCCGAAGAAGCATCGGAGGCTATTGAGACACCCGTGGAGCTACAGGAACCTGTGCTGATGCCCATGGAGGAAATCCAAACGGACGAAGAGGTGGTTGCCGAAGAGCCTGCCACTCAGTCTTCCGGTATTTGGAACTCGATTAGCAGTACCTTCTGGTGGATTCTTGGTTATAAATGAGTGGTTTTTGATTATTACGTAATTAGTTCATTTCTGTTTCTTGTTGAATCAAGCTCCTTTTTTCAAACTGTATATTTTCCATGGTTCTGTGTTATGGTTTAGATGAGCCATTGGCTGGAAGATGAAGAGGCATTTCAGGAACTTCCAGCGGAGATGTTGCATACTGTAGAGAGCCAAAAGCGGGAGCAGCAGGACGTTCCCGAAGATTCGCAGTTTCTCTGCTGCATATGCTCCAAAGACATATCCATCAATTTTCATCTATCTCTGGATTCCTTGATTGAACCTCAGTAGAATGAGTGAACTACAACGAAATGATCACATCAACTTGTGTTTGATGCGTTCTGAAAGTGTTAGTTCTGGAAAGAAAGGAATCAGAGATTATTTTGGGAAGCCTATGGAAAAAGTTCATCATTCTGTTGATGAAGCACCAAAATCCTTCTACCTCATCAGTGATCCTCTTGATTCGGTCCGTATTCCTCGTCATTCAAAACATAGCCCTAAAGTTAAATCCGTGGCTCCAACTTCCCTGTCAAGAGTATCCAAATCAAAGTCAGTAGCTCTCATACCGCAGCCAAAGACCACTACTGTTCAACTCAAAACTGCAAAATCCAGGTCTAAGACGGAGATTGATGTACCGAACTCCATTCTTGTAGTACTATCCTTTCTTTCTTACTTAGCATACCCGATTCCAAAAGGACTGTTTCAAAGGGAACTGGACTTCAACCTACTTCTTATCACATATGCATTCCGATCACACAGCGGGCTTGAGTTCTTCCTTCAAGAAAGGGAAGATCTATGCTACTCCTACAACATGCCGTTTGGTAGAGAACAAGTACTCGCTTCCTCACTCCATATTTGTGCCAATGGAAATAGGTCAACGTTACTTCTTGACCAATGTTGAGAATAGTAAGGTCATTGCCTGGATTCACGACGCATTTCCTAACCAATCGTTGATTTCTGAGAGGATTCAACAGAATGAGGATGTGACAGATATCTCTGGCGAGCGTCGAATCGTCTGTATTGACGTTATTGAAGCTAATCACTGTCCCGGTGCCTGTATTTTCCTTTTCTCTATCTACCGATGGGACACTTCGGCTCATCTATTCTTTACTACACTCTATACAGGAGATTTCCGCTATACCCCACAGATTCTCAGTGATAGTGTCTTACAAGAATACACCAAACCTTCTGGGAAACAAATTGATCATGTCTACATTGACAATACATATTGTCAAAGTAAATATAAGTTTCCTCCTCAGAAGGTGGTGATTCACACTGTGATTCACGTTTTAAAGACGTATTACTCGTCACTTCTGTATTCTCCCAAGGAGATTGTTGTATTGTTTGGTACCTATTCTATTGGGAAGGAGAAGGTGTGGTTAGCAGCAGCAGAGGAACTAGGTCTAAAAGTGTATGTCAATGCGTAGGAGTTACACTCTCCTATGAGAAATAGCAATCGTAAGAAGGTTATTCAGTGTTTTGCGGATTACGAAACAAACTATAAGCCTTTCATCACCACCGATCCTGAATCCACTCCGTTTGCTTTTTCGATCCGACTAATATCTAGTCTTTGGATTGGAGGGTTCGTTTCGATACAATCTGTTCAAAAGGAAGGGTTGGTAAGTGAGGACATTGAATGATGATTTAGGATTCGAGGTTTTCTAAGGTCATTATTATTAACCCAACAGGATGGGAATATGCACATATTGCCGAAAAGGCACCACCACCAGATTCTTCACTATGTAATTATTCATTTCGTCGATCTAACAACATTTTTGTGTATGGTTTTCCTTATAGGTGAGAAATGAGATGGATTGTGATGTGTAGTGAACATTCGTCTTTTTCGGAAATTCAAACATTTCTGTCAGAGATCAACTACCGATCGATGAGTTTTATTGTCCCAGAACAAGGAGCTGGAGATTTGATGAAAGAATTAAGTGAAAGTACAAAAACAGCAGATATCAGTGATCTCTTTAAATCGAAACAAAAGGAATAGAGAATCGCATGTTTGTTGTCATCTCCCTCTTTTTCTTCAGTCCTCCCTCAAATATCTTTTTCGTTATGGGAGTGATGCATACAGGCAATATCTATACAAACAAGATACCTATCAAAATACCTTTGATTTTGGTCAATTCTTCTTTTCCTTCAAAGAGCTCTATCTGACTATATTGAATTGAAAATGTACGGAAACAAGTATGATACGGACGTTACAGTGTGGAGTCCAGAAGGAAAACTGCACCAGGTATCATCTTCTCTTTCATCAGTGACAACTAGGTTAAGTATGCTTCAGAAGCTGAGAAACAGGGAAGTGCATGTTGTGGAATTCGAACGAATAAATATGTTGTGCTTAGTGCTTTCAGAAGGTCTGAATAGAATGAACGTGGATTATCGATAGAAGACCAAATGAACTTGCTACATACCAGAAGAAGATAGTAGAAATCGATAAGCACATGGGAATGGCAATGTCCGGTTTGACAGCGGATGCACGAGCTCTTTCAAAGTGGAATGTGAGTGGTAGGAATCAGATCTAGATATATGAGAACGGAGTGTATGGAACATGAATTCATTTACGGAAGAAAAATGCCTGTAGAAATGCTTGTACGTCAAGTGGCTGACAGTAGAAATAGGGATGATATTTGAGCCATAGAAGAGCATTTCTGCACACTAACGTATCAGCGTCGTCCCTATGGTGTTGGACTGTTGATCGCTGGAGTCGATGTGGCACTGTCATTTTTCGCTAATCGTGTAGTCAAAGGGACCACATCTCTTCCACACAGCTCCTTCAGGGGAGTATGTTGAATATAGTGCAACGGCCATTGGTTCTCGTTGTCAGAGCGCTAAAACATATCTGTCTCGTCAGTTCATGAACGATGATACCAACATGGTATCTGTAAGTGATGATTGTACATGAAGGAATGGAAATTGATTGGTAGTGTCTATCGATGATCTGATTCGTCATGCACTGCTTTCTTTGAAAGGATGTGTTCAGGGAGACTCTGTAGGGAATGGAAGTTAGATTGATGTACAGAAGCTAACGAAGGAAAATTGCAGTGTAGCAATTGTTGGTGTCGATCAAGATTTCAAGGAGCTCTCAGAAGATGAACTAGCCCCTTATATCACTGCGATTGCAGAGTAATTGGATTGTTTTTTTAATCAAACATGTGATTGTTTGCCTAAAATATCCCGATCTACATCCACCATGTACTCCAAAGCATAGAATTCAGAGTCTTCAATAACCGTTCGAAGATGTTCATAAGGAGTGTATACCTCATCTTCTTCTTTTGTTTCTTCCTTTCGCATTTGCTCCAGATGGTCATTCAATCCTATTTATGAACAGTACACTCTGGTCGCACTCTGTTGACAATCTCCTTCTCCTGATTCCGAAAGACGACGCTAAACATTATCACATAATATCCATAACAACCATTAGAATGTTTACTGCATAATCACTGGGTTTCAACTTGAGAGAAGAGTCACAAAGTGCTAAATATAATGAATGTATGCTATAACTCACTATTAACTGTCTTGTTTACATCAATCTTCATTCCATTGAATATAAAGGCATCTAAGAAATGACATCGTTTCCACATTTATACTTAAGGCTTTTTCATTTACAGGGTAATGATTCTCCTGAAATCGTCTCAGAATTGCAGTAGCATCGTCTACAGACGTCATTCTAGACATGAGAAGTAAATCAACTCAGCAACTGTTCCATGGCTTCGTTAATCCACAACTTGCGTTTCTCAACCTCTTCTAACTTCGGTGTTCGAGTAAAGAACTTGGTCAGCTACAATCATGAACTAGTATTGGCGAAACATACGGGTGTCTCTTCACTCACTAAATAGGCAGACTGACTGGTGATAACACGTCCTAGGTGTTTTGACACTACATATCATCTTCATTTTCTTTCAATCACAGTAACGCCTTCCCACAGACCGTGAGAAAGGGATTAACCGGGATAACATCTTGTTTGTGACGAAAAAACATGTTCCACGGTTATTGATAACAAACAAGCGATGAGGCAACCACAGTCTTCAGAGCCAGAGCCGAATAGAACTGTACATCGCCATCTTCATCTCGTGCCATCGAATGAAGTTTCGGGAGAATCTACACCAATCAAACATGGAGAGGACAACAACATAGTCTCGCCTATATTCTTCAGGAAAGAGATTATAGGTATTGGAAATAACTCTACAGGCTATGAATCGCATATTTGGAATGGAGTTCTATGAATCATAATCCATGGTATCAGGAACAGAGAGTTCATCGATGATAATTCGCTTATCTTGAATAAATACATCCTGAAACGGGATCATCGATGGTGATAAAAGGACATTCTGAAGCATCATGAGCAAATTTCCCTTCACAAGATATCCAGCCGTTTCATAGAGAGTACGAACCTCTGGAAGTATTCGAGAGATGACATACTCAGGTCCCATCACCTCAATCACGTTCTGAATTGAATCTGTGCATGCCTTCCGAACTGCACTTATAGGATCCCCAAACAACGAGATGTACTGTGTATCAATCAGCAATCATGATTGTACCAGATCGATAAGACGAGCAATGTGAAGCGATTGCGTGGATTGTGCAGCTTGAAGAAGAGAATCGATTGCTAAGGCGATGGCTTCACGAATCTAACATTGAGAGAAGGATACAAACTAACTCTCCATATGCATCGAGAAAGATCTCGTGAAAGAATAAGAAACTCGATAGCAGAGTCACTGTGAATAGCAGAATCATAGTGTTGTAAACAGAACATCCGTACTCCATCGTGTTGCTTCTGTAATAGCTGATCGAAAAGGGGTTGCGTTTCATCTCGATGAGTCTTCATCAGTGATACCACAAGTGGAGTGATAGCCTCACTCATAGAAACATCATTCTCAGTAATGAATGACTCCAAGTAAGGAAAGAACTTCTCCATGAAGAGAGAGTCAGGAATGGTTTGTTGAACCCTTGGATTCATCTTCACAATCATTACTCACCATAGAAGATGTTTCAACACAATCAATCGAATTGTAGGATATGATTCCCGAGCGAGCGAAATAACTGAGTCAAGCAGTGACGAACAGAAATCGTCGATGGGAAGACAGTCACCCACTTCCTGGAGGATCCTCACAGCTGCTTCCTGAACCCGCAGGGAGCGTGAGATAAGAGCTTCCTTGTAGAGATGCAGTAGGGTTCCAATATGTGATGGATCAGAACAATGAGGAAGGAGACTAGGAATGTATGGAAGAACGATGATTCGTATTGAATCCTAGGATAATTCCCTCCGTTATTCCCTACATCATCATTGAGGAAGGCTTTTAAGAGAGTCAAAAACTTGGAGAAATGGGAGTCACCAAAAGCTTGGTAACAATCCAACAGCTGGCGAGAAGCCTCCCGACGCACAAGCAGACGACTATCCTCACACAGATTGAAGTAGATAGTGCGTAACTCAACAAGGGTATTCGTGGTTATTGGTTGAAACGAACTGGAGGATTGGAGATGAACGAACTGATTGTACAGAGATGGAATGAAGGATGCGATGGATTTTCGAACCTGAAAAGCATGCGTAGAATAGATAGTATGTAATGTATTATAGATGGAACTGATCAAAACAACAGAAGTCGATGACTGAATAATGGAATTCAGTAATTGGGTTGACTACAATTCGAGATAGAGATCTAGAATACTTCACACGTCAACTCCGGATCATCAACTTCCAGACAATGAAAGATATAAGGAAGCAGTTCATATGCAAAAGAATCGCTCTGAGAAGATATCATCGTTTGGAATTTCCGAATCAGTTGGATCTCTTCAGAGGAGTCACAATCGAGAGACCATTCTACTAATGAATGAATATACATAGACTATCACCTAGAATTGCCGAAATTAGACTCCGTATAGTTGTAGAATTAGTTTTCTGACTTAGGGCATCGAGAGCGTGAAGATACTTAGTGACTTCAGTATCGTCTCGTCTTGGATGATCATTCCAGAACATCTTTTGACTCACATGGGAAGACTTGTCAAGTTGACAAGTGTCTCAAAGAATAGAACCACCTCCTTTCTGTACTAATACTATCTCCCCCTTCATACATAATACAATCTAATATAATCCCTTGACAATGATCATTCCTTAGATAAAGCAGATAACCGCTCACCAGGTCTGTAGTTAAGATGATATCCCTAGTATAACACACTAAACAAACAATTCGTTGTTTCCAGAATCGTGGAAACAACGCTGTTTCGACTTTTCTGGAACAATTCATAACTCCAATTTTTCCAAACCATGTTTCGAGTTGGTAGCAAAAGTGCCCAAATCCTGAAAAGGAGTGCCAGAGTGTTTTATGTTACTCCTCAATTTGCTACACAGGTTGTTTATCCTAGTTTATGTGCGAATTTGTCACACCTTCCTGTATCATATGTAGTTTCAAAGCTTTCATCGTTTATGTGTAGATGCGACCGCTCTTCTTCCGAGAATTCCATTCGACCAATCCTTCTTTCAAACGGGACTACTATGAAGTATTTGGACATTGTAGAATGTTTATTGAATAGGTTCTAGGTGTTCCGAGAGATGCTTCAAAAGCTGAGATCAAGAAACACTATTTTGAACTAGCTAAGAAATACCATCCAGATCAGAATAAAGTACGTATTAACAGTTTGTACTGATTTGTAGGGAGACGAAAATGCTAAACAGAAGTTTATTGAGGTGAGTGAGGCATATGAAGTTCTGAAAGATGACGAGAAACGAGCTCGTTATGATCAATTTGGTGAAATGGGTGTAAACGACAATGGAGCTGGCTATGGTCAAGCAAATGTTGACATGGATGAACTCCTACGTCATTTTGCCGATATCTTTGGAGGAGAGGCCCGTAGCTATGGCGGTTTTGGTGGGTTTGGAGGATTCGATGGATTCGGTGGTTATTCAGGTGAAATGAATAACAGTGGATCCGACATTGCCGTCTCGATTAGTATTCCCTTCCTTGATGGCATCAATGGCTGTATATGTTGGTATCTAAGTGTAACATAGGTCAACGAGATTTGCGTGTGTCAAAAGAAGTTGAGTGCTCTATGTGTCATGGCAGCGGTACGGGACCTAATAATCAGAAACAGCAGTGTCCTCAATGTAAAGGAAAGGGAATGATCTATGTAAGGCTAACTGGAGACAATAATCAATAGTCGAATCGTGGAATCATGATGTCCATGTCACCATGTCCTCGCTGTAATGGTTCAGGATCGATCAACACAGATGTCTGTACGAAATGCCATGGTTCAGGTACTCAGCACTCCGTGTCTACAATCTCTGTAAAGATTCCTGCGGGAATTGATAATGGTGATACGATTCGATTGGTCGGTCAGGGAAACAAGGGTCCTCAGGGCGGCAGTTCGGGTAACCTGTATATTAATGTTCAAGTGGATGAGAGAATTGGCATTAATGTGTAGGTTGAACCTGATTCATTCTTTTCTCGTCGTGGAGCTGATATTTATTGCAATGTTCCCATCTCTGTGACGACAGCTATTTTAGGAGGAACAATCACAGTACCAACGTTAAGTGGTGCTGTTGATGTCCATGTTCCCGCGGGTACCCAATGCAATACTAAGATGAGACTGCGGAGTAAAGGTATTCGTCCGATGCGTTCGACTTTTGTGGGAGACCAGATTATTACCTTCGATGTGCATATTCCGAAAAATATTACAGAGGAACAGCGTCGATTGATTACTGAGTTTGGAAAGGACGAGAAGGGAGTCCAACATCCGAAGGCACCGGCTATGCAATCGGTTGTAACTCGCATCAAGTCCTTTTTGGATAGTCATAGAAAATAGTTGGTTAATGGGTTTGTTATAACTCAAATTCACACTCCACAAAACAAGTTGGACAATACAATAGTAATCTCGAATCTGTGTCAAATGAATTCGAAAATGGTCAAAAAATGAGAATTCTCTGAGTGAATTCTAATTACCTTTGTTAAGAGTGTCCGTTGTTGAGAATTGGACTCCAGTAAAAATAGGAGCTAGTCTATCATACAGAACCACGGGGATAATGTGTATCATTCTAGTTCTCTTCTTCTGGATACCTAAGCAGAATAGTTTTATAGTTGTCGTGTAGATCCACTTGTATTCTGATTAATGTCAAGAGAATGAACAATGAAACAAAGAATCAATAGAGTTTTATCAAAGTGTATAAATCCCCGCGACAAACCGTTTTCTGTCGGTGTTCCATTTTCTTGAGATAAACATATCTTCGATGTCAGTTCATGTTGTTTTCTTTTGGTTACTCCTTTTTGTGTATTCGATGTAGATTATGGTTATTAAGATTCAATCTATAGCTTGTGTGTGCTAGATTCGGTCAGTAATAGTAGTTTTCATGTTACTGACCATTTTCAATCAATAGGTACGGTAATTCGTAGTCTACAGAGCACATCATCTTCCTTGTTGCTTACTACTCCGTTTGCTCAAAACAATTCGTCTAATGCGGTATCCAGCAGTAATCATTCTACAACAGATGATCAATTATTGCTATCAGAAAGAACGTTGACTTCGGAGCAATATACACTTATTTTGAACCTGAAAAAGAGGCAAATGCCGCTATGCATTATTAAGGATACTCCACAGGACCATTTACGACAAAAGACAAGGTGGGGAAGTGCCGTTGAAATTGAGAAGGCCGATAATATGACAAAGCAACTGGCCCTAGAGGAGAAGGAAAATCGATGTAGGAATACATACACTTTCAAAAACAATACGTTATCGGGTATACACATTGGTCCCAGTAAGAGTGGAAATGCGAATTGAGGTTTAGCACAGTACATTCCCGATAACTATACTACGGCGTCATTTACAATTGTGACTATAGCAAGTAGTAATCGTATTTTCATGTTACCTTTCCTTCAGCAACGTTGGAAGGGGTGTCAGCATGTATTGTGTCTGATGTTGTAGACCCATTATTTGTGTTCTCTACAGTAATTCATTAAATGAAATTATGCAAATTGAAAACGAATTATCACAGGTACAGCTAAGAAGGAATGTTCAACTCATTGTTTACAATGTGACGGAAGATTGTTACTCTTTCAGCAACTATCCCATCAATGTTTTGAGGAATATTGGTATTTCTCTAGTTCGTACCACGCATTATATCATGCTCGATATTGATGCTTGGCCAGCCTGTATTGATATGGTGACAAACTTACTCTTAGGGAATGTAGAAGAGGAAATGATGCGTATTCCTGACTTCATCCTTCGGGATCCAGATTCTGTCATCATTCTACCAATTTTCTTCTTCAATTATTACTATATCAATCCTAGTAACTGTATGACGATTAATAATTGTACGGATCTGTATGTGAAGGCTTGAGGTTTTACAAGTAGATGTAGGCAACGAATGCCAGCTACCAAAAGCGAGCTAACTTCATGTATTCTAAAATGGCAGTGCAGACGTACTAAGAAAGGTCTGTATACACATGATTATATTTGTGCGGACTGGTTCGTGTTGAATGGAACAATTGCTCAACTCAACTGTCTTCGATCAATTGGACAAGAACCTTATGTACTGCTACGGCACTCTCCATCGACTCCACTCTACAATCCCTTGTTATTCAACTATGGATATAATAAGCAAGCATTGATCGAAGAATTGCGTTTCAAATGTAAAGGTTGGATCATTAAGTGACTCTTAGCATCAAAGTGGTATATTCTCCTAAATACGTTTGCTATGGATATTATGCATCCCTCGTATAAGTATCGATTTATCCTCATTCGTAGTTCAGAAATTAAGAATAGTTATCTGTCCCTGAAGAGATCCAAGAAGAGTGAAACTCGCGAGATTATGCGACGAACTCTATTGGATCTTAGAAAGCGTTATCAGATCGCTTCGTTTTCCCAGTGCTTAGGACGGTCCTATCTTGGTAGTGTATTTTAGTGATTTCTACTTCTCCTTTTGACTTTGTTGAATCACAATGAATTCGATCCAATTGTATTATTCTCATTTGAAGGGAGGCATAATCCTCGTAGTTTTGTCAAATCAGCAATCGCAGTGACTCGAAGTCTATATCCCGCCTTTTCAACACTAGACACCATGTTCTACAACCCTATGGTAGTCACATAAAGAGAAAGTAACTGTATAGTTCGTCCGCGATTTTGCAAGTGCAGGAAAGTCAAAGAAGAGCGTTACAAAGCGATTCTCATTCACTGGTTCGGGAAAGGTGGAAACAAGAAATGGGTTTAAGTGATAGTTAAAACGATATCGAGCTGGAAGGAGACACGGAAATACTGGGAAATCGAGAGAGTTTCTTCGAAATGCGATGCATCCTGTTTACATCACAGATGGACCTAACTATTCCTACATTAAGGATATGATCCGTTAAATTTAGTTTGAATTTTTTTTTACAAAACATGAATGGTCCTCTCCATCATTTCTTAATCATTCCATAATGATCCTGGTGCCTTTTTTAGGTTCCATTATAGGGTATTATACGACAACCTTTACACGATTGTGTGGCATTTCTGATGATAAAGTTTATTTTGATTAATGCGCAACGACATGCACTGTTCCGTTAGGATTATTGATTCCAGTTTTATTTTACTATCTTTCTAGGATTCTATTGACTCACGATGTCGGATCATTGGATTGTAGGGGCTTTAAGGGCCATGATCCTAACCGTAGGTTACTCGAGAGTGGATGCAAGAGGTTATGGGCGAGCAATATCCTGACGATGAGGATGAATTTCAGAACGCTCTTCAGAATGGTGTTGTTCTTTGTAACTTAGCCAACAAGATCAGACCGAATTCTATTCGTAGAGTCAGTTTGGTCGGTTTGAGTGATAAATAGATCAATGTGGGTCCAGTGTTCCTCGAGCGTGAGAATGTTAGTGGTTTCATTGCTTTTGCTAGAAGTATCGGATGTCCTGAGATGGATCTGTTCTGTGTGAGTGATCTGTATGAGTTGAAGAACTTCAAGAAGGTCTGTATGTGCATTCTGTCTGTTGGTCGTTATTCTGCTCAACTTCCTGAATTTGAGGGTCCTTACTTCATTGGAGGCAAAATTACGTTCAACAGAGAGGGAGAGAAGGAAACTGTGGTGATTGATACAACATCTGATAGACCTATTTGTCCTACTTGTGGAAAGGATGTTCTGTTTACAGAGCGTCTGACTGCTCTTGGTCAGGTATATCACAAACTGTGTTTCAAGTGTGTGAACTGTGGTGTTATCATTGGAGGAGGTGACTATTGTGATCACAATAACAAGCCTCTCTGTCCTGCTTGTTACGAACAGCTCTATGGAACACGCCCCAACAAGGCTGCTTATGAGGAGAAAGAGGGATATCGTCGTGAGGAGAATGTACAAAAGGCCAAGACGATGAGTAAGGCAGCTGAGGCGATTCAAGAGTCGTTCAAGCCCACTAGAATCACTTGTGCTACTTGTGGAAAGACTGTGTATCCCGCCGAGTTACTTACATTCCATGGTCACTCCTACCATAAGTTGTGTTTCAAATGTACTTCTTGTGGTCGTTCGATTGCTCAAGGAGAGCAGTATGAGAGAGATGATCTTCCGTATTGCAAGGCCTGTTATGCAAGACTTCCTGTCTTCAAACTAGAAAAGTCATAAGTTTGTACCTTAGCGATATTTGGTGTGTTTGTTGAGGAAAGCCAAACACGATACTCACAATCATGAATACGTTATTCCTTCTTCTCATTCTTTTCAGTGGAATTGATGCTGGGGTTCTCGGGAAGACAGAATCCAAAGCATCAAAAGACTCTCCGCAGTACTACCTTATGGCGACTCTAAATGGCAACGAACGTTCTATTTTCCATGTTACTGTGGATGAATACGAAAGATTTGTATATAAAGGATGTACAACTCTTTTCTCTGTGTTTTACGAAATAGTGTATGCTAAGTCTTTATCAATGAAGAGCAATGCAACATATATCCAATTGCATGCAGTAATGTCAACAGGATCCACAGAAGAGGAAGTTACCGTTCGATCCGTTCCTAAACTGTATACAGGTTCGATGGTCCAGAATTCTGCATTCAAGGTTCTTACCGCCGTCATCACACTGAATAAAGGAACACTCTATAGCATCACTTGGGATGATGGTTGTCACACATGTTTCCCGGCTTCTTGTCGTCAGAATTCTGTCCTTGATGATGGTGGTGTTACCATTATTCAGCCCTCGGACGAACTAGGTGCATATGCTGGAGAGAACTGTTTTGAGACTCAATCTACCTGTTCTGATAATCCAGATAGTTGCGACCTGCAAATCTTTGTGGTATGGACGGGAACTGATTCTAAGGGTCATGTGTTGCAAAGTGCGAATTTACGTCTATCGCGCTTCCAGTCTGGGTCTATCGAGTCTGCTATTAATAATCTGTAAGCTTAATTGTTGTTTAAAACAAGCAAAACTTAAATGAACTCAATTGCCTTATCTCTCTTTTCCTGGAACTCTCTCTTGATACGAGCTTGCTTCTCCAACTTTGCAGCTCTTCGTCGTTCACCATATTCGCTCAGTTTCGGCTTTCCCTCCTTCACAATAACATACACATTCGAATACGATCTTCGTTTGCGACCCATGTGTCCACGGCCTTTGATATCCAAACCCTTCTTAATGAAGGAGGTTCCCACACAAATAGACTCGACCATCAACTCATTAGGTTGTAAACCATACCGAATACTCATAAGATTGCTTGCATTGTGAATTACCTTGTCTAACGGATATTGCTTCTTGTTGCAGAAACGTAATTGTTGGAGAGCATCGGGAACTGGGAGACCGTTCACAAGACGACTGATTTGAACCATTCGACGAGTACGAATTGGCATAGGCTTTGATTTGGTAAAAGCCCTTCGAGGTCCTTTATTCAGCTGCATATTCGGGTTTTTCTTATTATCAACGACCGCTAGTGCTGTTGTCTACTCAATCAGAACAAAGAATGCGTCACTACAGATTTCGCCCACTTGGCAAAATATCTAGCTTGCACGGTAATTTTGGGATTAAATGACACGGACAAGTTCCGATCAACATACGAGCCAAGAGAAATGCTTGAAGGACGCATTACTCTGCTCAACGATGACATACTCCTTACAATTGTCCCCGAATGAATTAGCCTCCCTAGATAGGACATTATCAGGGCAAGAATGAAATAGTCTAGAGAATCAGATGAAATGAGGCTATTCCCGTGAATACCGTCTCGTTCATTCGCCATCCATCTCTGAGAACGTCAAATACCTATTGAGGAATTTGTATTAGCCTGAGTCATGGTAGGATGTGTGAAGATATGAGGGTTATGGGTCAAAGTTATAGGGTTTCTTCCACCATACCTAAGAAAACCTATAACTCGCATTTCTTGCTCGTTGGATGGAATCTAATTTTGTTTGTAGGGTCGTGTGCGTACTAAGACTGTCAAGAAGACTGCTGCCAACATTGTTGAGAAGTACTATCA
>JABLTK010005265.1_pt1 | contig 18913 bp, 26 predicted proteins | sample 7160131 | NCBI WGS metagenome assembly JABLTK01 (sample SAMN14651221, study PRJNA627086) | human gut metagenome | isolation source: feces | host: Homo sapiens
ACATAACCGTGGACCAGCACCACCAGAAACAGGCTGGAAGAAACGGATGTACAACCAATTCATGAAAGGAGCAGGCAGATGACACGAAAAGTGTCCTGCTTGCACTTGACATATGGAAATATCGGGGAAAGCGATTTACAAATATGAAAAATATGAAAAAACGTGAGGATGATCAGCATGAATTTGTAAGAGCCTGTGATGAACTTAAAACAGAGCTGAAAAAGACGAGGATGTATAAGATGATAACCAGATTGTTGGATTGGTTGGCAGAGAAAATAGAATAGCTTGCACTTGCCGGTAATTGTATCACGACAGCAACCGGTTGATATAGATTCCCTCCGGCAAAAGCCGGACGGCAGCAGTCGGAGGAGAAAGGAGAACCCCGTGAGAAAAAAAAGTTAGGAGCAAGGAAGCAGGACCAAATGAAGATAGGCACCAATGCAGGACGTGCATCTACAGAGCATGCAGAACCGGCTTGGGTGGTTGTAACTATATTGGAGTAGAAGGACATAGCAGAGGGTGCACGGTAGAAAACTGCACAGTATACGTAAAAGGACGTAAAAGAAAGAGAGCATTGTGGTAGGTGAATGAAATGAGACAACATATATGTGACGGATGCGGGATGCCGATAGGCGCAACGTATTACACAATAAGAATATACGCAGGATGTGACGGACCAGGCGGAACGGCAAAAGCGTACGAACATAACATGAGACAGGCGATGCAAGATATGTATGGACCGAAAGAATATTGCGAAGCGTGCAAAGACAAAATTGAAAAATGTATAAAACAATGTGTGAATCACGGAAAGGAGAACTATGAACCATGAAGGTTATAAAGATCCGACAGCAGACAAAGCACTGCACAGATACAACCAGATGCCCTACCATATGCGCAGAGCACTGACTGATCTACAGGATATAGCAAGTCTGTTCGGATTTGATATCTTGATAATAAAAGACAGACGGACAGGGAGGAAATTTAAAGTTGAAAATGAGACCAATCAACAAAGATAAGTACGGTATTGATACGAATAGGTTTTTGGAGATCAAATACCATTGCTTGCAGTATCCGGAATGGAGAAGAGAACTCGCAGAACTTACAAATACCATAAAAGCCATGCAATATGGTCAGGAAGGAAAAGGAAGTCCAAGCCAGGCGTCGCAGACGGAACACCTGGCTATTAAACGTATGGAGCTGGAGGAAAAATGTAAACGGATTGAACAGACAGCAATTGAAGCAGACGCAGTAATCTATCCGTGGATTCTGGAAGGGGTTACAACAGACTATGCAACATATAGATACTTAAGAGATTCCAAAAAGATTCCATGCGGGAAAAAGATGTATTATGAGCGAAGAAGGAAGTTCTATTACCTGATGTCAAAGAAAATTTAAAAAGAGGGGGACTCAGGATACAAGAAAGTGTGTTATTATGGTAACATCAAGAAAAAAGAACAAAGGACATACTCACCCGAAGGGTGGCAGCAGTCGAGAGATTGTGGCCATCCTTTTTATGCATAGAGAAGTAAAACAGAGGTGCTGATATTTACCCGAAGGGTGGCAGCAGTTAATAAAAATATAAAAAGAAGCATAAAACTGTTGACATATGGTGCACCATATGATATTATATATACATAAGGAGGTGAGATACAGATGGGAAAGAAAAAACGAAAGAAAAAGAGAACTGCAATAAAGCTACTGATAGAATTTCTGATTGCGCTCGGAACATTCTTGACAGGGTTAGCAAGCTTGATTACAGCTCTCAAATAGGGGAAAGGGCGAAAGCCCTTACCTCTTGTAAAGATTATAACCCATCTGACAGGATATGAAAAGAATAAGATTCAGTGAATTGTTTTTGCTTGCGGCGATTGTAATATTCTTTGGATCCGGAAAGAACATCTATAGTAGTGTATTGCTTATGCTTGCATCAGCATACATGATGATAGATATAGCCTCGGAACTTAAGAAGAGGAGGGAAGATAATGCCGGTCGGGAATCCTAAAGCGCAGACGATTGCCACCAAAAGATACGAGAAGAAGGCAGGCTGGGTATCAAAGTCCTACAAACTCAAGAAAGAAGTTGTGGACGAATATGCAGAAGCCTGCAAGAAAGCGGGAGTGAGTGCCGCAGGACAGCTCACGAAGATGATGAAAGAGTTCATCGAGGAAGTAAATAACGGATAAAGAAAGAGCACTTGGAGAAATCCAGGTGCTCTTTTGCGTGGAGGAATTATGATAGTTACGTGCAAGAATAAAGGTTGCATACATTACTGGAAGCTTAGCAAGAAAGAACATTGTCCTGCAGAAGAAAGTTGCCCTGGATATATGAGCAATAGAAGAGAAGGGCAGAAGCAGATTCCCAAGTGTAAAGACTGTGAGTTCTGCAAAAGGATCTACACAGATCAGGGAAAAGAATATCACTGGGAGTGCTGTTACAAAGGCAGACACAAGACGTTATTGATGGTAGATCAGAGACGTTGTGACTGCCGGTTATAGTAGAGCTGGAGAGTGCGGAAAGGAAGCACGCCGGTCTTAATAGCCGGAGGACACAGGTTCGAATCCTGTTCCAGCAATTATGGAATGGACACAACAAGAGATAAAGAAACTGATAGAAGAGAATAAGCTGTACCGATTCTATAAGAGCAAAGAGTGGATCGCATTAAAGAACAATGTACTGGATAAGTTCCATCATGAATGCCAGTGGTGCAAGGAGAAAGGAAAAGTATCAAGAGCTGAGACAGTGCATCACGTACAGTACGTCAAGACACATCCGGAGCTTGCACTGTGTGAGTTCTATGAGTACAGAGGAAAGCAGTACAGGAATCTGATACCACTCTGTCATGACTGTCACGACAGAGCACACGAGAGGATGAAGTACAGGAAGGTGAAACAGGTGAACGAAGAACGATGGTAGAGGAAGAGATAAAGGTTGGAGATCATGTCACGTTTACAGGACATGGATACAGGAGAGCGATAGCGTACGGATATGCGGAGTTGTTCGGGGAGAAGGAACACAAGGTTCTGGAGGTTCGGACGTCCTGCTGTAACCGATTCATTGTGTTGAATGATGTAGACGGAATGTATTCTGAAAAATTTTTTACAAAGGTACCCCCCTACCCCCTATACCCCAAATCCACGGGGGACGCTTACAACGGGTAGGGGGCACGCCTGAACCGCGCTGACTCGCGCGTGATAAAAATGGAAAAAAGTTGGTGGTGAAATATATGGCGCGAAAGTCGAAAAAAGCCCGCGAAATGGACGAAATCAAAGAAAAAATTAAATCCAGTTTAATCAAACAATTACGTACAAAAGGTGCAGAAACGGCACATTTTTTGGACATAATTGATGATTATATGGAGTTTTACGACACAAAAAAGGCTCTACAAGAGGACATAAAGGAACGTGGAGTGTCGTACAAGACACTTTCTGCAAACGGATTCGAGATCACAAAACAAAACCAGTCTGTGAAAGATATGGTGGCTGTAGAAAAGCAGATGTTGAGTATCCTGAAGGAGTTAGGACTGACGACGGATGAACCAACAGGAAATGAAGTAATCGATGAAGATCTGTAAACAGATTGACCAGTATATTGAATTCGTAAGAAGTGATGAAGCAGTTGTATGCGAAGAACAGCTGCTTCTTTGCGATTTTGTGGAAAAAGTATTCGCGGAGGAAGATGTCTATGTAGATAAAGAACAATTAGAAAGATACCTGGGACTGGAAAAGTACTTCCCGTACAAGCTGTTACCGTGGGAACAGTTCTGCTTCACTCTGCACAATTGTGTGTATAAAAGAGAAGACGGCCAGTTGAGATTCCCATATCTGATAATTTTAGTTGGACGCGGGGCAGGAAAGAACGGATATCTTGCGTTTGAAGATTTTGCGTTGGTCACACCAGTCAACGGAGTGAAAGAATACCACATCGACATATTCGCTACATCAGAGGACCAGGCAAAAACGACATTCGAAGATATATATAACATTTTGGAGGACAACAAAAGATTCTTCAAGAATACGTTCAAATGGAATTTGGAATGTATCACCAACATTCGGACAAGATCGAAGATCAAATACCACACCCGTGCACCGGAAACAAAAGACGGAGGTAGACCGGGGAAAGTAGATTTTGACGAATACCATGCATACAAGGACCATAAGCTGATCGAGGTAGCGACTGGAGGACTTGGAAAGAAAGACTTTCCGAGACGAACAGTCATATCCACGCAGGGGGATATCCGGGATGGCCCGCTAGATGAATTGCTGGAAACTTGCCTACAGATCTTGAAAGGAGAGATTCCAGATAACGGGAAACTGCCGTTCATCTGTTGGCTGGATGATCCGGAAGAAGTAAAGGATGAGGAAAAATGGCAGAAAGCAAACCCATCCTTGAGAAACTTCCCAACTCTCCTGACAGAAATGCGGATGGAATATGAAGAGTACAAGTTGGATCCGGTAAATCACACGTCATTCATGACTAAACGAATGAACCGGCCGCCAGGGGAAACGCAGTATTGTGTGACAGATTGGAAAAACCTAGAAAAAGCAACCAGAAGTCTCCCGGATCTTCGTAAACATTCTTGCGTAGCCGGAATTGATTATTCCAAAACGAATGATTTTGTAGCCGCCGGGCTGCTGTTTAAGGTCGGAGATAAACGATATTGGATGCATCATACGTGGGTATGTAAGAAATCGAGAGATCTTCCGAGGATCAAATACCCACTGAAAGAAGCTGAAGAAGAAGGAGTATTGACGATGGTGGACGACGTGGAGATAGATCCGGAGTATGTGACAGACTGGCTTCTTGAAAAATCGAAGTTATACAAAATCGAATCTGTGGTGATGGATAACTTCCGGCAGACATGGCTCAGAGAAGCACTTGGCAAAATAGGCTTTTCGGATGAAAAGAAGAATCTGAAACTGATCAGACCGAGTGATGAAATGAAAGTTGCTCCGGTAATTGGGTATATGTTCGCACGTGGATTGATTGCCTGGGGAACCAGCAAGATCATGCGCTGGTACACATGGAACTCGAAAGCGGTGACGGACAAAAAAGGCAATGTCACATATGAAAAAATAGAGCCACGTTCACGAAAAACGGACGGTTTTAAAGCGTTCGTGGCAGCAGTCACAGATGAAGAAAGAATTAAACAAAGAAGAATTATAAAAAACAGGATAGGAACGGTATGTTAGGAGGCGGAACATGGGAGTAAAAAACTTCCTGGAAAAAGTATTTAAGGTTACCGGTGCGAATACAGAAACGGTCGTGGTAAATATACCCGCATCGATCTACTATAAGGAACTGGCGATCTACACAGCGAGCTCTTATCTGGCAAATGCAATCAGCATGGCAGAGATGAGAGTGTTCAACAAGGGAAAACCTGTAAAAGATCAGGATTATTATTTGTTGAACGTAGCACCGAATAAAAATGAAAACAGCAATTATTTTTGGCACCGAGTAATCAGAAAAATGACACGATCGAAAAAAGGCGCACTGGTGGTCGAACTAAACGGGGAACTACATTGCGCGGAAGACTTCACGATCGTGCAGGAAAGGCCGGTTCTGGGAAATATCTACGGTGGTGTCATATTACCTGGTGGATTACAACTCAACCGAACGTTCCGAGCAGAGGAAGTGTATCTGTTCCGGATGGAGGACGAATGTGCACAAACATTGATTGATGGAGTGTACCGGGAATACGGGAAGCTCCTGGAAACAGCAGCGAGAACTTTCAAGGATACAAACGGAAGGAAGTTCAAATATAAGATAGACGCAATTAAAGCCGGGGATGATGAGTTCCAAGAACAATTCAAGAAAGTTGTTGCCAAAAATATCAAAGATTACATGGAAAATGAATACGCTACGTACGTGGAGTATGATGACGGGATACTGGAAGAACAATCCACAAAATCTCCGAAGACATCCGATGATTTTGTAAATCTACGGAAAGATATTTTTGAAATGGTCGGACAGGCGTTCAAGATTCCAATGTCTATGATGATGGGGAACATCACGAACCTGAAAGAAGTGTGTGATGTATTTTTGACGTTTGGCGTGAACCCGTTAGCAAATACCATTTCGGAAGTGCTGAATAAGCGCGCGACCGTCTATGAATACATGAACGGGAATTATTATCAGTGTTACACCGGAGGAATCAAACACAGAGATCTGTTTGAGACTGCGGCTAATGTAGAGAAGCTGATCGGCTCAGCGATCATAAATACAGACGAAGCAAGGGAGGAATTAAGCTTGGTACCATTAAACACACCGTGGAGCAAAACGTATTACGTTACGAATAACTTCAGGGAAGCAGATGATACAAGGACAGCTGTGAAAGCTGTGAAAGGGGGTGAGGAGGATGAATAAGATCGGTGGAATTTGCTTTGCACACCAGCAGGCGGGGACAGTACATAAAATCTATCTGTATGACGAAGTAAAAGCAAAAGGAGACTTCAACTGGGAAACATGGGAGTATGACGAGTCTGAGACTTCAGCAAACCATTTTCGAGAATTATTAGAGGGCGTGTCAGATTCTGACACCATTGAACTGTATATCAATTCGGATGGTGGATCTGTAAAAGAAGGAACTGCCATTTTTACGAACCTGAAACGATGCAAAGCATACAAGACAGGTTATGTGGACGGAGTGGCGAACAGTATCGCCGCCACGATTCTCCAGGCATGCGATCACCGTGTAATGGGGGAGGGAACCGCCATGCTTCTTCATAATATGTGGACGGTAGCTGCAGGAAATGCAGATGAACTCAGAAGTCAGGCAGATAACCTGGATGCCTGGATGAAAGCTTCCAGGTCACTTTTCTTAAATCGGTGTGGCGGAAAGATCACGGAAGAAGAATTAAAAGACATTATGGATAAAGAGACACTGCTTGATCCGGATCGTGCGCTGGAACTTGGCATGGTTGATGAGATTGCCGGACGTACTACAGTAGAACTTGACGGGGCAATGCAGTCATCGAAAGAGATTGGAAAAATGAGAGACAAGATTAAACAGTCGAATTTCTCGAACCAGTTAAAAGAATTCGAAGAACTGACAAAGCCGGAAAAAGAAGAAAAAGATGTCTCTATGCAGACATTTTTTAACATGTTTTCAATGTAAAAAAAGAAGGGAGAAAAAGAATGTTAGGAAACATTGCAGACACAAAACAGAGAGAAGCGGTGGCGGCTTTACAGAGCGCACTGCAGAGCGGAAATGAAGAGGAAGGAAAAAAAGCCTGGGGGCAGGTAATTGACGCCATTACGGAAAAAGTAAAGACAGACTTTGAGATGTACAGCACTGATACGAATGTACTTGCTCAGAGAGGTTACAGACAGCTCACGAGCGAAGAGACAGAGTTCTATCAGAACCTTGCAAAAGCCGGAAAGGCAAGTGATCCGAAACAGGCGTTCACAGATCTGATTACAACGGATGGCGGAATGCCGGAAACTATTATCGAGGATGTGTACAGAAATCTGCTGGAAGAACATCCATTGTTAGAAAAGATTACATTCCAAAATGTAAAATATCTCACAAAATGGCTGTTAAATGATCACACAAGACAGAAAGCAGCTTGGGGACAGATTAATGGCGAGATTACACAGGAGATTGAATCTGCATTTAAGGGCGTAGAGATTACATTGCTGAAGCTGACAGCTTATGCGGTAATCCCAAAGGATATGTTGGATCTCGGACCTTCATTCCTGGATAACTATATCCGTACCATCCTGAAAGAGGCGTTATATGTAGCACTCGAAAAAGCAATCGTATCAGGAAGTGGAAAAGATGAACCGGTCGGACTGAACAGAGATATCCACGAGGGAGTGAGCTTTTCGACATCAACCGGATATCCGGAAAAAACAGCAATCCAGGTAACAAATTTCCTCCCAGCAAATTACGGACCACTTGTGGCAAAATTGGCAGTCACAGAAAAAGGACGTATGAGAAGTTTTGACGAAGTGCTGATGATCTGCAACCAGGTAGACTACCTCAACAAGATCATGCCGGCAACTACGGCACTGACAACAGGCGGAACATACGCCAGAGATTTATTCCCGTTCCCGACAGAAGTTGTGAGATCGAACGAAGTGAAAACCGGACAGGCTATCCTGTGTCTGCCGGAAGAGTATTTCTTCGGGCTTGGTGAAAGTAAAGACGGAAAAATTGAATATTCGGACGAATTCAAGTTCCTTCAGGATGCGAGAACATATAAGATTAAGCTTCACGGAAATGGCCGCCCATACGATAACACAGTAGCGATTGTCCTGGACATTAGCAAACTGGATCCGGCATATGTAACTGTAAAAACTGCGGATACCGTTGTAACGGCATAAGCTATGGGCGAAGAAGAAAAAGCAAAACTTGTAGCAGCAGTAAAAAGAGAATGCCGGATAACTTGGGCGAATGATGATACAGAGAAGGAAATTACGGATATAACGGAAGATGCCATTGGAATAATGATGCACAAACTTGGAATGCATGAAGATGATCAAATGGATTTTACGAAACCGGGATTCGCCCGAATGCTGCTACTAAAGTATAGCTGGTATGCGTGGAACAAGATAGCATGTGAATTCGATAAGAATTACAGAAACGATATTATTACAGCAAGACATAAATACGAGGTAAAATATGGCGAGGAATATCTTGAATGATTACGGGGATGGAGTTGCCGAAATTTATCGCAAAAAAGACGTGGAAAAGAATGTAAAAAGCCTAGATGATTTAGAATATCTGGGCTTTTTGTGTTTCACAGAAAAGTCAAAAAGACAGCAAGACATTGAATTTGCCGAACAGCACGGAGCAAATCTGACAACTAAGATAGCAACCCCGGATCTTATACCACCGGATAGCGATTATAATGTGGTAATTAATAATGTGATCTATGCGATTATCTACGTTGATCACGATAAGAAAAACCGTGAGTTGTATTTCTATCTGGAAGAGGTAAGGAAAATTGAAAGACAAAATTAAAGAAGCCTTAAAAGAGATCGTACCGGATGTATATTATGGTGCCGGAAGGTTTCAAGGACGCGAGAACTGGGACTGCATCGTGTTCGGAAAAAGGAGAGCGGGAAAGTCAGAAAGCAAGGGTGGAATAACCAGGCGTTATTTCGTTGCGATTGTGAAAGAAGAGTACATCCCAGAAGACTTGGAGGAACAGGTGATCGAAAAGATGAAAACACTTGGATTCAAAATCTCAGATACCGACACGGCATACGATTATGTGCAGAAAGCAGGAGAGTGTATAGTAGAAATCTGCACGATGGAATTTGGAAAAACGAAAAAAAGGTGTAGCCGATGAGTTATTTTTACCTGGATACAAAAGAATTTGATAAGGTCGCACAAACGATTGAAAAATTTTCCGACAGATCTGTTGCGGAACAAATTATAAACGATTATTTGGCAAATGAGGGCGGGAAAAAGATAAAAGAGTATATCCGGGCAATCTTGCCGGTATCCGGCAGAACATGGAACGGAAAGAAAGCAGCAGCCTCACAGACCGATCCGTTCCGGATACAGGGAGAGAATCTTGCAGTAAAGGTATACACAAAAGGCAACTATCATTACCTGTACTTTCCGGACGATGGATCAAATACAAGACATCACAGAGGAAATCAGCAGTTCATGTTCCATGGTGCTGAAAAAGCCGGGGATGAGATTGTGAACGGGGCAATTGATAAATTGGTAAAACGATTGGAGGAAACATAAAATGGCTGGAATCAGAGAAACAGACTTCACGGAAGTCGAAATTAAAAAGCTTGGAATCCGGATCGGAACTGCAACAAAGGCAGACGTTCTGGATTGCGTGGGAAAACTGGAAGAAGAAATGAACTGCAAAACCATGACAAAAAAATGCGGTTCCAGAATCTTAAAGACACGAACCAAAGGAACTGGTGATGGGACTGCAAAAGTATCTGCATATGTTCCACAGGATATGCTGGCTGACTTGCATGGAATGAACCGTACCGAATTAAAAGACGGGGTAATCGCTTACGGTATGAATTCGTTGCACGCAGTAGCTTGCATTACAGCAGAGGTTTTAGATGAGGATAACAACCCGAAACACAAGGCTTATCCAAATTGCACGATTCAGACGGCGTTATCAAGAAGCGTTGATAACGATTCTGAGGACATTAGTATGTTGGAACTGGAATTTGCAATCATGCCGGATGAATACGGAGAAGGATTGTATGAGGCTGTTGAAGACGATTTGAAGGATGAAACTGTAAAACAGAAGTGGATGGAAGAGTTCTCACGCAAACTTGTCGAAGCGGACACAGTATAAGGAGGAAAACTATGAAAGTAAAAGTAAAACAGAAATTCAGAGACAAATACACAGGCGACATCCGGTTCACGGGTGAAATTGTGGAGATGTCGGAAGAAAGATACAAAGAAATCAACGCCAAAAAGAACGGACTGGTGGAAAAGGTAGAAGAGAAGACGGAAGAGGTGCAGACATCGGAAGCGACCAAACCAGAAGCTGGAGCAGTAGAGGTAGAAGCAGAAGCTACAGAGCATCCGGAAACATCAGAAGAAGCTCCGAACGAGTTTACCAGATCTACACTCGAAAAGATGAAGGTAGACGAACTGAGAAAGAAAGCAGAAGAAATGGGAGTTGATTCCATGGGCAAAAAAGAAGAATTGATCAAACGCATTCTTGGCGAGGAGGAAAATGTAGATGAAGAATCCTAAGATTAATTATGAGGAATACGAACTTACAAATGGGGAGTGTGTGGCAATGTCCACCGCTCCTATTCTTATGTTGACATTAAGAAAAAGTGATAAAAAATCATATGAGACATTAAGCAAGGTTTTAGTAAAAGGTGTAAATGATAAAGACGCACTTGAAGTAGCGGAATTTTTGTATGCTGCCTACAAAAATGCAAATCAGGACGAAGATTGCATGTCGTTTACAGAGTTTTTCGAAAATATGGACCAGGACTGGAGAAAGAACATGGAAGTGATTAATGAGATGTATTCGCCGTCAAAAAAGCAGGATTCCGGGACGGATTCCGAAGAGTAACACGTAAGAAAGCAAAAGGCTATTTAAGACTTCCACGGTTCGAGATTGAAACCGTGGAAGATATGTACGTCTATTACGTGATTATGAATGGAATCAGTGAGGATGTATTCTGGTATTCGGAATATAATTCCCTGCTTACGATCCTGGAAGACAAATATGCATATGAAGCGTGGAAGGCATATGCAGAAGAACAGATGCTGGAGAGAGGGTGATTGATTAAGTAACAGAGAAGCAAGCGTAAAGTTCCGAGCAGATACGAAAGAACTGACGAGCGGGCTGAAACAGGCAGAAGCGTCATTGAAAGCGTTACGTGCGGAGTTGAAACTGAATGAAACGCAAATGAAGGGAACTGGGGAATCAACGGACACCCTGGAAAAGAGAGAAAAGCTCCTGCAGAAAGAGCTGGAGGCAAGTGGCCAGAAAGTGGAGCTGCTGACCGGGAAAATGGAAGCAGCAAAAGCCATATTCGGGGAAAACTCGATTGAAGCGAATAACTGGAGTGCAAAACTTGCGGACGCAAAAAGAGCACAGGAGGCTATCTCACAAGAACTCTCACAGACATCTGCAAAACTGGAAGAACAGAGAAACGCAGAGACACAGCTGTCTGCGGAGCAGCTGAAAGCAGCAGAAGAAGCAAAGAAACAAGCGGAAGCAGAAGAACAGCTAAGAACAGCTGTTGGACAGGCAGATAGTAAGATTCGGGAACTGGATCAAGAACTACAGCTGAACGAAACAAAACTGGATGGAGCAAAGAATAAAACAGACCTCTTGAAAGAACGCCAGAAACTTCTTGGACAGGAATCAAAAGCAGCTGCAGACAAGACGAAGATCTTGCGGGATGCACTGGATGAATGCGCCAGGGAAGTTGGAGAGGATTCCGAAAAGTACGCAGAATTAAAAACGGAACTGATGGAATCCAAGATCAAACAGGAAGAGATCCGGAATGAGATCAAGAAGACTTCAGAGGAATTAAGAAATCAAAAGACAGCCATTCAGTCATTTGGCGAGGGACTTGGAAAATTCGGCGAAGGGACAGAAAAAGTTGGCCAGAACCTGAAAGTAGCCAGCACGGCGGCGGCTGGAGCATTGGCCGGAGCCGGGACGGCAGCAGTGCAGTTTGAATCTGCTTTTGCTGGTGTCAAAAAAACATCAGATGAAGTATTTGATGCAAACGGCAAGTGCGTATACAGTTACCAACAGTTGGAAGATGGAATCCGGAGCATGGCAAAAGAGATTCCGGCATCTACAACGGAGATTTCTGAGGTTGCAGAAGCTGCCGGACAGTTAGGCATTAAGACTCAGGACGTCTTAGGATTTACCCGCGTTATGATCGACATGGGTAATTCTACCAACCTGTCGGCAGAAGATGCAGCAACATCTATTGCGAAATTCGCAAATATTACCGGCTTAGCGGCAGACACCTCTATGAGTGCGGATGAAAAATATAAGAAGATGGGAAGCACCATTGTAGACCTGGGTAACAACTACGCCACCACTGAGGCGGACGTCATGAATATGGCAACTAATCTTGCATCCGCAGGTACGCAGGTAGGAATGTCAGAATCTGACATTCTTGCACTGGCTACGGCGTTAAGTTCAGTTGGAATGGAAGCACAGGCGGGCGGTACGGCATTCAGCAAAGCATTAATTGAAATGCAGCTTGCTGTAGAAACTAACAGTGATTCGTTAAAGGACTGGGCGGACGTAGCTGGAATGAGCACCAGCGAATTCTCCAAGAGATTCAAGGAAGACGCTACAGGCGCACTGGAAGCATTCATCGAAGGTCTTTCAAAATGCGGAGGAGAAAGCGACTCCGCTATCAAAGTCTTAAATGATATGGGCATCACAGAAACGAGAATGCGTGATGCATTACTAAGATCTGCGAATGCAAGTGATGTATTTACGTCCGCGATCGACACCGGAAAGAGCGCCTGGGAAGAGAATACGGCATTAACCAATGAGGCAAATAAACGATATGAAACGACCGCATCAAAGCTGTCGATCATGAAGAACAACCTGTATGATGCCGGAATCACCCTTGGGAATATCTTTCTCCCGATGATTGCGGAAGGGACACAGAAAATCACAGGATTAGCACAGAAAATTGATGATCTGGACGGCGGACAGCAGAGAATGATACTCGGCATCATGGGAATAGTTGCGGTATTGTCTCCATTGCTGATCGGCATCGGGAAGGTGTCTATCGGAATATCTTCGGTTATTGGACTCGGAGCAAAAATAAGCGGGCTTTTTGCCGGAACTGCAGTAGCGGCAGCGGAAGCTGGAACAGCCGCAGAAGGAGCTGGAGTTGCGATGGCAGGGGCTGGAGGAGTGGCTCTAGGACCAATTCTATTAGTAACAGCTGCAATAGCCGGAGTGGTGGCTGGAATGGTTCTCTTATGGAATAAAAGCGAATCATTCAGAGATTTCATAACAGGAATTATTGACACTGTAAAAAGTTCTATCACAGGGTTCCTAGACGGAATCAATATTGATGAAAAACTAAGCGGAATAAAAAGTGCAATATCCGGACTGAGCGATAAGCTGTCTGGGCTTGAAAATCTATTTAAGGCGATCGGCGCAATTTTGGCAGCAGTTTTGGTACCGGCGATCGGACTGCTGGCAGCAGGTTTCGGCGCTGTCTTAAGCATGATTGAACCGTTAATTGGAGCGGTCGGAGGAATTATAGATATACTGTCCGGATTGGGCGATATGATAGTTGGAGTGTTCACTGGTGATATAGATCTGGCAAAAGCAGGCCTGAAATTGTTTGGGACAGGCATTGTAGAAGTATTTAGTGGATTATGGGGAGAAATAACAGGTGCACTGGATGGATTTGCTTCAGGACTTGTAGGTTTCTTCGGAACTTTAATACATATTTGTGGCATAGATACGTTTGTAAGCGGTGTCATAGAAAAAATTACGGGTATTGCAGAAAAAATTTCGAATACATTACAAATAATCATCGGCATTGTGGGCGATGGAATTGCATCGATATTGGAAAAAGTATCGGGAATATTCCAAACAATCGGTAATATAATAACGGTTGGCGTTATGTTGATTGGAGAAATAATATCGGCAGCATTCCAGATTATTACATTACCATTCCAATTCATATGGGTGAACTGCAAAGATACAGTTATACAGGTATGGAATGAAATAAGTACGAGAATCAGTGGTGTTATAGATACGATCGCAACAATAGTGTTAAACGGATTTGCACTTGTGAAAACATATATCATATCTCCGATCAGCGGCGCATTTACGATGGTTGTAAGCGTATTCGAAGGAATTAAGAGTGGAATCACCACAAGAATAGATGGTGTGAAAACATCGGCAAAGGCAGGATTCGAAACTGTAAAAAGCAATATTACGGGACCGATTAACAGTGCAAAAAGTATGGCGATAAGTATATTCGAAGGAATTAAGAGTGGAATCACCGCAAGAATAAATGGTGTGAAAACATCGGCAAAGGCAGGATTCGAAACTATAAAAAGCAATATTACGGGACCGATTAACAGTGCAAAAAGCATGGTGATAAGTATATTCGAAGGAATTAAGAGTGGAATCACCACTAGAATTAACGGCGCACGAAACGCGGTAAAAAATGCGATATCAATTATTAAGAGTGCTTTTCATTTTTCTTGGAAACTTCCAGACTTAAAGTTGCCGCACATAAATATCGAAGGAAAATTTTCTTTGACACCTCCATCAGTACCACATTTCAGTATCGCCTGGCGCGCAAAAGGAGCGATATTCGACCAACCTACCATATTCCCTACCCGTCTCGGATGGCAGGGAGTAGGCGAAGCAGGGCCGGAAGCAGTCACACCGATCACAGTACTCCAGACGTATGTAGCAGATGCTGTTGAGAGAGGACTGGAACGATTACAGAGAACAGAAAGAGATCCAATAGACTATGACAGACTTGCCATGGCTATGGCAAAAGTACATACTACTGTGGAATACAATGGCAGAGAATTTGGACGAATGATAAGAGAGGTTACTGAATGATATATTATGAAAATAATAATGGAACCAGGATGGATTTGGACAACTGGCCAGTGGTAATCAAGGATATTACGGAATTATATGGGAAAGAGTGGAAATATTCCGCAACGGAAAATGTAAATGCAAATAGAAAAAAGTTGGATAAATTCTATAGGACCGGAATGAGCAAAAAAATAACATTGCAAGTATACGCGGATACAAAAGAAGAATATTGCGATGTAATGGACCAGCTGAACGAAATAACAGATATAGACATCATTGAAAAAAAGCCTGGAAAACTATGGGTGGGAGATTATTATCTGGAATGTTATATAACAGAATTAAATCCGAAAGAGTACGATGAGATATTCTATACAGCAGATGTGGACACTACAGTAGAAGCGTTCACACCTTACTGGATCGACAAAAAAACATATACATTTCACAGCTATGGAATCACGTCGAGCGATAATAAACGGTATCCGGGAAAATATCCGTATCGATACGCGAACGGAATGACGAGCAACTACCTTATTAATCCGAATTATACATCATCAAATTTTCAAATGATTATTTACGGACCAGTTGTCAATCCTCAAGTTACGATAGGAAGCAACACATATCTGGTCAATATTACATTGGAAACAGGAGAATATCTTCGAATTGACAGCCGTTCCAGAACTATTGTAAAAGTACTGAAGAATGGCGAAGAGATGAACGCATATCACTGCAGGAGCAAAGGAAGAGAATTCTTTCAAAAGATTCAGCCGGGACGACAGATGGTATCCTGGACGGGGAAATTCGAATTTGACATTACCATAATTGAAGAAAGGAGCATACCGAAATGGACAACAGCACCTTAGAAGACACACCCACAATATCAAAAATTCGTTTCACAACGACAAAACCGACCGGAGAAGAATGCGGAGAACTGTGCGATAGCGCGGAGGCAGATATGGACATTGGAAACACAAATGATTTCGAGGTCACGATAGCGGTGTCAGATTATGACACTGAACGCGTGGGATACGGATGCCGGATATTCGCTCCGGGAACAGAGTATGGGGGAATAATTGGAGACATCGAATCTATATCCGGTACACGAAAAGTTGCACTGCGTGGAAGAACATGGAGAGGAATGCTGGAGTACAAGGTGGTTGAGCCACCGGCCAGACAGGACCATCTGGTTTTGTCAGGTGAATTAAATACAGCAATCCGAACATTGATAGGAGATCGCTTCGGCGATCTCATGGTTATTCCAGAAGTGGATACAGGCATAACAATAAAAAGCTGGCAGGTAGACCGCTATGTAACATTATACGATGCACTACAGAAATTGGTGAGTAACTACGGCTGTAGACTACAGATCCAGTACGTACAGCCAGAAGGACTGGAATACGGCTATGTAACAGTACAGGCGGTACCGATAGTAGATTATTCTGAACAGTTGGAATATAGCCAGGAAGAGGGTATATACGTAACGGTCCGGGACTGCAGGAATGGCGTCAACCATTTGGTGTGCGTCGGAGAGGGAGAAAAACAGGATCGAGTCGTGCTACACCTATACGTACAGAAAAACGGAACTATTGGGAAAAAACAGTACTACACCGGATTGAATGAGATATCTGCAGTATACAACTATTCCAGTGCGGAAGCAGACAAACTGGAAGAAGATGGAACAAAACGGCTTAAAGAACTACAGAATTATAAAAAATGTGAAATGACGATCGATAATGCAGATCTGGAGATAGGTGACATCGTAGCCGGCTATGATGCAGTTACAAATACACAGGTTATCAAACCGGTCATACAAAAGATCCTGAAGATCCAGGACGGGAAAATAACTATTGACTACAGCGTGAAAGGAGAAGATGAGTAAATGGCGGGAATGAAAGGAATAACGGTTAACACAGCACCGGAAGCCGAGCCGCATATATATGTTGAAGACGATGCGGCTATATACCAGGCAATATTTGGCGGCGACGGCGTGTCTACAATTGGACAAGCCTGCAAAGCTACTATACTTAGCAATAATAAAGTAAGAGTGGCGGACGGAGTAATCTGCGTGGGTGGACATATGGCAAGGATCCCATATGGAGAATATGAAGATTGCGAGATTATGAATGGACAGTCGGGAAAGAACAGAAACGATATCATCGTAGCAAAATTCGAAACCACTGGTACTGGTGGAATTGATACCATGACCTGCGAAGTAATCCGGGGAACAGCCAGAGAAACGGCGGTAGATCCGGAGCTTACGCAAGACGATATTTATGCAGGCGGTAAAGTGCGAGAGTACCCACTGTACCGTGTGAAAATCGAAGGGTTGAGTATTACAGCTGTAGAGAAAATGTTTGAGGTGATTCCGACGAGTTGGATCTTATTAAATAAAATCAACGAATTAAGTACAAGAAGAATAACACATAAGCTTCTGTACTACAACGCAGATGGCACTACCGGAACGTTTACGCTGTCGGACAGTGTAAAAAATTATGATTACATAGAAATCTTTTACAACAGTGACGTGGCCGGACATAAGGCACCGCAAAAGAGCATTAAGCTTCCGACAAGTCAGACAGTATCGAGCGGGGATATGCTCTTTGACATGACGTCGTTTAGGATGTCATCCGGAGACGGCACGAAAATGCAGCTAATGAATACGATACTGAATGTATCCGGGAAAACTTGCAAGCAGGAGACTTCCCGGCAGATTAACTTCGGGAGCACGGCTGGAAGTGTAGCATGGACTGTATCTAATACACCACACCACAGGGTATACATGGTAGTTGGGTATAACTATGGATCTTAGGAGGAATGGGAATATGAAGATTGTATTTAATGATGCGACAGAACTAACAGTTCAGTCTGCAGAAATCCGGCCAGACGGAGGACTTCTGATCAAGACAATTTCGGCAACGGAAGAAGAACTGAGATCCATGTTCCAGGATGGCATGAAGACCAAGAAGATGATCATCAAGGAAAGAGAATCTACGATTGGCACTTATGAGAATTACACGGAACTTGAGGGAATCATGAAATACACAGCAGGAATCCTAGGAGTTGTATTACATAAAGTTGGAAAGTCGCAGCTAGAGCGAATCGACGCACTCGAGGTAACTACGGACGACATCGTATTAATGATGGCGGATCTGATTGCGGGAGGGGAGCAAAATGAGAATACTGCAGTTCCGGATTAACGGACAAAAGTTAAGTAAGGACGGAGATTTCTCTGGTATTGTAGCTGGTACGAAAGGCTATCTGTACACAGCATATAACTTCGATTCGGAATGGGACGGTTGCAAGAAAGCAGCCGTCTTTTCAAGATGCGACAAAGAATATCCTGTACCGATTGTGAACGCCCGCTGTGCCGTACCAGATGAAATAACAGAATATAAACGTTGGAAGGTGTATCTGGTCGGCGTGAAAGACGGATACAAGATTACGACAAATGAAGTGGAGGTGAGACAGGCATGACAATAGATGAAGCATTAGCAGCATCGGTGATCGAACCGGTCAACGACACTTTCGAAATCGACCCGGAAACCCGTGTGATTACAGTCCCGGCATCCGAAAAGCTGTTCGGTGTAGCAAATGACGGGAACTCCGAAAAGGAAGCATTTTCGATGTCCAAAAATCGTAGGGGACAACATTGATCTGTCTACCATGCACCTGTACATCAATTACCAGAATGCCAACGGGCAGAAGTATCCTTATCTGGTAGAGGACGTACAGACGGACGGTGACTATATCACATTTCCATGGCTGATCGGCCCAGATGTGGTTGCATATAAGGGACAGATTAAGTTCATTGTATGTGCCAAAAAGGGAGATGGAACAATTCCGGAATGGAATACCACCCTTGCAGAAGGTACCGTACTGGAAGGTCTGGAAGCTACAGATGAGGT
>JABLTK010015053.1_pt1 | contig 18912 bp, 18 predicted proteins | sample 7160131 | NCBI WGS metagenome assembly JABLTK01 (sample SAMN14651221, study PRJNA627086) | human gut metagenome | isolation source: feces | host: Homo sapiens
CGGTGCGCCAGATGCAATATGTGATCCGCTTCCCGCGTGGCAGCGAAAATATCGTGGGAAATCATCAGAACGATAATGCCTTCTTCTTTGTTCAGGCGGCGGATGATCGCGTACATCTCCGCTGTGGCGCTGGGGTCGAGCCCTGAAACCGGCTCGTCCAGCAGCAGAAGCTTCCTTGTTGCGCACAGCGCGCGAGCCAGCAGAACGCGCTGCTGCTGACCGCCGGACAGCTCCCGATAGCAGCGCTCCCTCAGCGGCCAGACGCCCAGCTTTTCCATATTGGTGCGGGCAGATTCATGCTCGGCATGGCGATAGAACGGGCGCAGCCCGCAGCGGTTCAAGCAGCCGGAAATCACCACCTCCTGCACGGAGGCGGGAAAGTCACGCTGGAAATGATTCTGCTGGGGCAGATAGCCGATCTCGTTCTGCTTCAGTCCGTCCGAGAATTCGATTTGACCGGTGATCGGCGGATGCAGCCCCAGCAGCGCCTTGATCAGCGTGCTCTTGCCCGCGCCGTTTTCGCCCACGATGCACAGATAATCGCCCTGAGATACGGTGAAATCAATGCCTTCTGAAACGATGTGACCTTCGTAGCCGAGGGATACGTTTCTGCAAATAATCTGCATATTGACGCTCACGTCCTTTTGCTGAGTTTTTTCGGGAGAGGGAGGGACGGCCGGAAAGCCGGTCGCCCCGATGGCGGAGATTACTTGAGGGCTTCCTTCAGCACCTCAAGGTTCTCGGTCATGATCCCCAGATAGCTTTCGCCGTCCGCAATGTCCTTTTCGGTCACGGACTGAATGGAGTTCATGGTCAGGATCGCCTGATTTTTCGCCTGCGTGCTGGACACCACGGTTTCGGCGATGGAATGGTTATCGCCCTCAATGGTCAGCACCACGGGCAGCTTCAACTCGTCCACCTTCTTGGCCAGGAACGCGATGGTTTCAAAGCTGGCTTCGGTCTCGGCGGAGCAGCCCACGAACGCGGCGTAGTAGGTCAGACCGTAGTCGTCCGCCAGATAGCGGAAGGGGAAGCGGTCGGCAAACAGTATCGTCTTGCGCTGGCCGTTCTTCACAGCATCCTTATACTGGTTGTCCAGTTCGCTCAGCTGCGCGATGTAGCTCTTGGCGGTCTCCTGATAAACAGACGCATTGTCCGGAGCCAGTTCGCCCAGCGTGTCTGCGATGGTCTGCGTCAGCGTCTCCGCGTTGCGCAGAGACAGCCAGACGTGCTCGTCATATTCCACCTCGTGTTCATGCCCCATCAGCATATCGAGAATGCCTTCCTTGTCCAGAGAAGCGGGAGCGAAATAGGAGCTGGTCGTAGATTCCATGATCGCGTCGAAGCCGTCGTTGCCGAAATACAGGTGGAAATGCTCCGCCGTGCCGGGCTCGTGACCATGATCGTTGAACTGGACGTACTTCGGCGCGTCGGCGGAATCGGTTTCGAACTGATAGCGCACGCTGATCTTGCCGCTGTCAGAGGTCTTCGTAGCAAAGCCAGCGTAGCGGTATTCAGCAGAGACGGTCTTGCCGTCCAGATAATTGAAGGTGATGGTGTTGTCCTTGACGGAAATGTCCTTTACATCACATTCCCAGCTCTTGGTATACTTCTCGCGATAGGTTTCCGTGGTGGTCGCGGGATCGTCGTCCTCCTCCGCCTTGTGGGCGCAGTACTCGTCCAGCTCGCCGTCCTTCATCATCGGCCAGAGAGAAACCCATTCGCCCGCAAAATCGGCAAGCGCGCGGTCTTCAATGTCTTCCTGCGTGAATTCTTCGTCATGATCGTGGTCGTGCTCTTCCTCCTGCATTCCCTCGACCGTTTCTTCTTCCTTGGCCTCGACGCTTTCGAGCATGTTCACGGTTTTCAGGTTGGGGTTCTGCGCCGTCGCCAGCACGTCCTCCACCCAGCCGTCGGATTCGCCGCCGACATAGATGAACAGGTCGCTCTGCGCGATCTTAATGATGTCGTCGGCAGTGGGCTGGTAGTTGTGCAGGTCGACGCCGTTGCCCAGCAGAAGGGTCAAATCAACCTCGCCTGCGCGGTCGCCGAGTATCTGGCGCACCCAGTCATACTGGGGAAATGTGGTGCAGACGATGCTGAGCGTCTTTTCGCTTTCCGCAAAGGCGGTCGTAAAGGAAAGTACAAACAGGCAGGCCATCAGAATGGCAATGATCTTTTTCATGAATATTCACCTCATTAGCTTGTTTTTGGGTATGACAAAACTGGGCATTTGCTTGAAAAAATGCAAATCCCTTCTATTGCAGAGCAAGTGAAACAAACAGCGCAAAGAACGCCGCCTGATTTACCGTCTGCGGTGAATATTCAAATCAATCCGAAAGCTTCACCTTTAAGGTGACGAGGGTATGCGCCGCTGCGCCGTCAAAGCGCGCAGCCGTAGAAACGCCCGACGAGCGCTGGGCAAGCAGCAAAACGCTTCCCAGCACCGCGACCAGCGCCATGCCGCGCAGCAGCTGTTCCCAAGTGGAAATCGCCGCGCATACAGGGCAGTTTTCGCCCGGGCAATCATGCTGTGCATGCGCCGCGATCAGCGCGCCGGAAACCAGCAGAGCGGCGACAAAAATGCCGCAGAGAATGCTGGTTAAAAGACTTTTCTTCCGATTCATCATTGCCGCCCTCCTTTCGCTTATTTCTGATGGCTGCACCTTTCGCAGCAGCCAAGCAAGATCGTGTTCCCGATGTCCAGCGAAACATTCGCATCGCTTTTCAGCAATCTGGCGATGGTTTCGGATACATCCGCATCCAAATGCAGAAGCGCATGGCACTTTTCGCACCGGATATGCAGGTGCGATGCGCACGCATGGGCGTCGTGGTACTGATAAGCGCTTCTGCGCTGCTCAGGCAAATAGCTCCGCTTCAGACTTCCTTCCTTTTCCAGATCAGCCACCGTCCGGTAAACCGTGCTCCGGGAAGGCGCTGCATCGCCCTGCTCATCGCGCATCTGCTGCGTGATCTCGTCAATCGTAAAGGCTTCGTCCGGATGTGATTCAAAGAAGGAAACCAGCAGATTGCGCTGCTGTGTTTGGTAGCCTGTCATTCGGATCACTCCATTTGAAACTCAGTCTCATTTTCTGAGAACGAGTTTCATTATAACGATGATCGCACGTTTGTCAATAGTAAAATGCAGATTTTTACAGTAAAACATAAATCCCGCCGAAAATGTAGACTGGCAAATACAATCGCCGGTTCTAAACCAGCGCGCAAATCGCTGCCGCCGCGGCGCTGGCGGGGATATAGATTATGAAATGGCGGATGTGGGATTTTGCGTTATAGCCGAACATATGCGGGCCGACGACGCCCTTGAGCTCCGGATAGAAATGGGGAAAGAAGTTCGAATGGCAGAGCAGCACCCAATCGAAAAACAGAATATCATAGATTTCCATGCCGCAGAGCACGATGAGGAAGCGCGCGAAAAACTGTGCAAAGCCGAATTCGTTTCGCAGCCCATCCCATACGCAGAGGAACGCCGCGCCGAGGAACAGCAGCACCGCGACCGCTTCGATCGTCCAGCCGACGATGCGCGCGCCGCGGAACCGCTGCTTCTGATCGGGGATCGCGGCGAGGTTTTCCTTCGGCGCGGAACCGAAAAAGCGCTTATCCTGAATAAAGCCCACCGCGCCGTACAGAACGAGGAAATACGCAAGCTTAACGATGCCGATTGCGATGATCGTGATTTTCATTTGCGCCGCCCCCGAATTCACATCAAGACAGATATTTTCCAGCTTCCTTTTCCAGTTCGCGCCACACGGGATAATCCGCGCCGTTCGCATCAAAGAACGCCTTCAGATCGCGGTTGAGCACGCTCATTTCGCCGGTGGCGTTCATCGCGTGATCGGAAGCGCAGATTTTGCCGAGGCTCGTGGCGCACATCAGCTTAAAGAAGCGCAGGCAGGTTTTGCGATACGCCGCACCTTCGAAATCCGCGTCCGACTTGGGCAGAATCGCGTGACCGGCGTTTCGAATGGCGCGATAGCCTTCGATGTTGGCGTCGATCAGGCGGTTTAAATACTCCGTGTTGCCCTTGAGTTTTTTCAGGTTTCCGTCCGTCTTATAGCACGCAAACGCCGCCGGCAGCACGAACGCCGCATGGCAGAGCAGATAATCCTCCATGTTCGGCTCATAAACGACCTTGTATTTCGTGCCGTCAAAGATTCGCCCAATCAGCGCTTCATTGGAGGGCGCGCCCGAAATCTGCCCGATCGTGATCTTTTTTAAATCGATGGAAGCCACCCGATCGCGCTCCCGATGCCCCGCGGAAAGCGCAAAGGCAAACAGCACGTTCTTTTCCGGCAGCGAATCGGTTAGCGCCCGCGCGCGCACATCGTTGCCCACAAATACGATGTTCTGCGTCGCATTCGCCCGCAGCGCATCGAGGATCGAATCGATCTGCGTATAGCGCACGACGGCAAAGATCACATCGTAGCGATCCTCCGGCTTCAATTCCGTCGCGACCGGAATGCGGCTGACCGACGTGCGGATGGAGAACTTATCCTTGATCCGCAGCCCGTTTTTCCTGATTTCCTCCGCCCAGCCGCCGCGCGCGAGCAGCGTTACATCCTTTCCCGCGCGAAACAGATTCCTTGCCAGATTGCAGCCGAGTACGCCTGCGCCGTATACCAGAATTTTCATCGCCAAGCCTCCTGTTTTCAAAATATCGTTGCTGCCGCCGGAGCTTGCATTTAACAGTGCTGCAAAGCTTTCTCAAGCTTCCAATCGTGCCCAGCGACATGCGCGGTGGGTGCGGGGCGATTTTTCCTTTGAAAAATCGCTTCTTTGCAGATTTTGCGGCCGGAACTCGAAGGGTTCAAGCAAAATCTGTCAGGCTGAAAATTCGAAGAATTTTCAGGTTTTGCCATAGGCAAAACTGCCGACGCCTTAAATCTTTGATTTGAGGCACGGCACCGAGGGGGTGGTAGTGGCGGGGGAGCTTGCTCCCCCGTCCACAGTTATCTTTTACCCCAGCGCCACATCCAGCACCATCATCACGCTGAACCCGACGGCAAAAAACACCGTGCCGATATTGGAATGCGCGCCCTGCGACATTTCCGGAATCAATTCCTCCACCACGACGTAGAGCATCGCTCCGGCGGCGAAGCTGAGCAGATACGGAAGCGCCGGAAGAATCGCCTGCGCGGCGAGGATCGTGAGCGCCGCGCCGATGGGCTCCACAATGCCGGACAAAACGCCGCCCAGAAACGCCCGCCCCTTCCTCATGCCCTCCGCCCGCAGCGGCATGGAAATGATCGCGCCCTCTGGAAAATTCTGAATCGCGATGCCCAGCGAAAGCGCCAGCGCACCCGCAGCGGTGATCTGCGCATTGCCGGATAAAAATCCCGCGTAGACCACGCCCACCGCCATGCCCTCCGGAATGTTGTGAAGCGTTACCGCCAGCACCATCATGGTGGTTTTCTGAAGCTGCCGCCTCGGCCCCTCCGGCTGATCGCTCCGCGCGTGCAGATGCGGGATCAGATGATCCAGCGCCAGCAAAAACAATATGCCGATCCAGAATCCGATGAACGCGGGCAAAAACGCCCGCGCGCCCATCCCCACCGATTGCTGAATCGATGGAATCAGCAAACTCCATATGGAAGCCGCCACCATCACACCCGAAGCAAAGCCGGTCAGCATCCGCTGCATGCGATCGCTGAGCGATGTTTTCATGCAGAAAACGCACGCCGCGCCCAGCGCCGTGCCCAGAAACGGAATCAATACGCCGTAGAATGTTTCCATACCTTCACCCTTTGCCAATACGCTGTCGCCAGCATCAGTTACCCTTGGTTAACTCATGCGTTTTGAAAAACCGCTTCGATCGCTTCTGCGCGCCATCCTGCGGCGTTTTTATTGTATCACGCCGCGCGGAATAAATCAACCCGACGTATTTTTAATTTGTTGTGATGCATGGCGCTGCCATGAACATCAAAAGACGAACCGGAAACGCATTCGCGTTTTCGGTTCGCCTTTCATATTGACAGGTTTTGATAAATGAAATTATTCCGCCTGAATGGACGCCATCACGATCGAAAGCAGCGCGGCGAAGCCTTCATCAGACTTCGGGGAGCCGGATACTTCGAAGATGTAGCCCGCTTCCGTCACAAAGGAAACGCACGCCGTATCGGTTTCTTCCAGCGCATAGCTCACCGCTTCCATGCCATTGATAACGACGTCTTCCATCTCGGTTGCGCCGATCTGCGTCAGCTGTTCCTTGTAGGCTTCCAGCGTCATGCCGCCGGCGTCAACGTACATCACAGCGATGGCGGCAGAACCATCTTCGGGCTGATAATAGCCGATGTAGCCCTGCTCCCTATCCTCGTCGGTCAGTTCAACCGCCGCCAGCGCGGTGGGCATCCACATCTTCACGGCGATTTCATCAAAGGCAACGAATTCGCCCTGTGCGACCGTTTCCGCGGCCTGGGCTTCAATATCCGCCCAGTTGATTTCGATCGCGCCGCCGGCCTCGGTAGCAAACGCCGCGCCTGCGCACAGCATCATGGCAATGGTCAAAATAAGTGCAACAATCTTTTTCATCAAAAATTTCCTCCTGCGTTTTACGGCAGCATATTGCCGATTTCCCGTTTTACAACGGCAGGATTATTTTAGCACCGCCGCGCGCGCACGGCAACTGTACCCTGGTACAGTCCGTTACAGAATATGCAGCGCCTGCGCGATCTGCACGGCGTCGACGAGATTTTTGGCGTCCAGCTTTCGGTAGTTTTCCGAAGCATGATATTTCACGGTTCGCTGGGTGATGTGCAGCTGATCCGCAATTTCCCGGGCGGTATAACCCGCCGCCTGCATGCGCAGCACCTGCAGCGCCGTCGCCGAAAAAGCGGATACATCCACGCCCGTGCCCTTCAGAAAATTGGGATAGAGCCGCGCCATATGGGTGGTTTCCTCCAGCACCTGCGCAAACCAGTCCGCCAGCTGCGCCTCCTGCTGGAGCATCGCTGTCTTTACCTCCGTCAGCAACGGCAGCACCGCCGCGCCCTTTTCGCTGATCATCGGAACAAAATGGAATTGACCGATCTCCTTCAGCGTCTGAATGAAGCCCTCCTTCCACGGTCTGCCCGTTCTGCGCAGGATCACGGCGCCCAGCAGGCGGCACTCCATGCGGATATAGGTGCGATGCGCGTAATCTGCGTACTGCAGCATGCGCTGAAGCAGCACCAGCGCATCCGTATGCTTGCCCAGCGCAATGTAGCCGTAAATCTTGATCATATACAGATAGCGGTTCAGCGTGCAGAATTCCACGGTTTCATCCGGCGCGGTTTCCATCCATGAAAGGATCCGGCTCGTCTGATTCGTATGCAGGCTGAGCCAGCAGGAAAACGCGTTCACGGCGTCGATCAATCGGGGCGTGCCCTCCCCTTCGGCATGCTGCCGTATCCCCGTAACCAGCCGCTGCGCGTAATCCACATCGCCCGTACACAGGGCAAGCTTTGCCTGAAGGGCGACGGCAACCCACGTCATTTCAAAGATTCCGTTGTTTTCGCTCTGGTTCTGCGCGCGGGTAAGGCGGCTGAGCACAACATAGCGATCCTCGCCCTTTTCATAGGCGCTTTCGCCCAGCGCCGCCTGAACCAGACCCACGCCCGCCCTGCCCAGCATCCGTTCCACCACAGGCCCCAGCGTTTTGGCAAGGAACAGATCGTTTTTGCTCCATTCGCAGAAATCCTTGCCGCCGTTCATCAGGCTGGGCTGATTGTTGGTCAGCGAAACCGGCCGGAGGATATCCCCGCTGCTGCGCAGAAGCGTAGAAACGGTTTTCAAAATTCGAGCAAGACCCTTTGAACCTCTGTGCGGAAGCACAATATCCAGATACGCAAGCTGCGCATTGGCCTCGCTTCGATCGTCCCCCTTCGCCTTCGCGGCGTATTCCCGAAGGCGCGCATACCAGTATTCGCTCTTTTCCGCATTCATAAGCACGGAATACAAAACGCTCATGGCGGTCATCAGCACCGGCTCCCGCTGAATATCCTCATCGGGAATCGCCTGATAATACGCCCGCAGCGCCCAGTAATTGCCCACGCCCGCATGCTTTCTCGCTTCCCGCACCAGCAGCGAAAGAATGCCGTCCTCCTCGCCGCATCGCCGGTACACCGCCAGCGCTTCAAGCGTGCGCCCGCTGAGCTCATAATACCGCCCCGCATTGTACATCAGCTGGTTATAGCGCCTTTGGCCAAAGACCATCACCGCCCGCCGGCGCAGCGTTTCCAGTAGCACTGGACGGATTCGCCATTCGCCGCTGGCGCACGATAGAATATTGCCCACCCGCTCCGCACGGCTGATCAGCAGAACCGCATCGTCATCTCCGGTAACGGCCTGCGCCAGCGCCGGTGTGAACGCATCCACCACGCTGATCTGCATCAGGAACGTCTGAACATCGCGGCTCCAATGGCTGATAATTTCCTCATCGAGATAATCCATAAAGGTTCTGCGCATATCCTCCGCCAGCGCATCGCCATCCTGCGCCCCCTGTTGTAGCTGGCGAATCAGAAGATTCAGCGCCATCGCGTTTCCCTCGGTTGTTTCGATCCAGCAGCGCACGCGCTCGCGGGGCAGCTTCAGCTCCAGCGAATCGCAAAGCGCAGTCAGTTCCCCCTCGGTCACACGCAGATCATCCTCGGATATGATCGCAATTTCCGCCTGAAGCGTCAGCGCGGAAGCCCATGCGGGCAGGGCGGCGCGCCCGATCATCACCATCGGGAAACCCTCTCTGCCCGCCATCTGAACGATCTTCCTTTGCAGCATCGCGCTCTCCACGCAGTGCAGATCATCCAACACGATATATCCGGATGCATCGCAGCGCTCCAGCTGCTGCATCACATGATCTTCCGTATCGCTTCCGCTGATCCAGATCGCCGCCGCGCTGCCCAGCGCCTGTTCTACAATGCTCGTTTTGCCAAAGCCGGTCGCGCCATAGATGTATACGCTAATATTCCGCTCAATCGCCGCCTGCAGCTTTCGCAGCGCCGCCTGCGTAAATCGCATCTGTCCGTTCACAGGTTTCTCCTTGTATTTCCGATGTCCTTCATTTTGCCCTCTATTTTACTGCGCTGCGAAATCCCTGTCAACGCCGTTCTTCCCCTGCCGTTTCAACAAAGCCCATTTTTCAGTTTCGGCAGCGCCGTATTTTCGCGCCGCTTTCCAGTTAAAAATCGATTTTCCATTGCCAAGCGCGGCTTTGTATGATGCAATATGACCAGATAAGAACATTTGGTCATATTGCAGCTTGCAGGAAAGCTGAAATATCATGATTTCGGAGCGGAGCATCCGAAGCTTACGGTAATCCTCCACAGCGGCGGGCTGTACGATCTGATCAAATATCCCGATTTTGAAGGCGCGAATAAGGAGGAAACAGGATGCTGTATTCGGAAAAACTGAAATCATTCGCGGCGGCGCATCCGTGCGCGCATATCACCGTTGACGGCGCGCAATTTCGCTATATACTGCGCGGGAACGCAAACGGACAGACGCTTGTATTCCTAAACGGCGGCATGAACACGCTCAAAATGTGGATGGATTATGTGGATGCGCTATCCGGCGATCATCGCGTTCTGCTGTTCGATTATCCGCAGGAGCTGCGCACCAATCAGGCGCTCGTCACCGGCATGCGCGCCTTCTTTCGGAAGCTGGGCGTTGAAAAGCCCGTTTTCATCGGCGCGAGCGACGGCGGCATGGTCGCGCAGATCTATGTACAGAAGTATCCGCTTGACGCGGGCGGGCTGATTCTGATCTCCACCGGCGGCATGGACGCCGCCACGCTGAAAAGCCTGAAGCGGAAATATTTCCTTGCGCCGCTCATGCTCTGGTATATGAAGCGCTGCAATTATGAAAAGCTGAAGCCGAGGCTCATTCAGGCGGGCATGCGCCACATCCGCAACGAAAGCGCGGCGGAAATCGCCTATGCGCAGGATATGTTCGAAACGATCTTCAAGGATTACAAGCAGGAAAAGGATGTGCATATCTCAGGTCTGCTCGCCGATCTGATGCGCCAGACGCCCGTGACGGCGGATAATTTCGCGGCGCTCGCCGGAAAGATTCTGCTCATCCTGCCGGATCAGGACTTTTTCTCCGGAAAAATGCAGGATGATCTCAAAAAGCTGATGCACAATCCGGAGGTTGCCTACGTTTCGGGCGGGCATCTTTCCACGGTCCTCAGGGCCGACGATTATATCCAGACCATCCGCGCGTTTCTGAATCGATGATCAAACGGGAGATGCAGGCATGAAAAGAGCCTACGCAAAATCGCAATGTACAAAGCCGTGCGAGCGGTACTGCCTTGCAGTTTACCCCGATGAAGCCGAATCGATCTTTGAAAAAGCCGAAAAGCACTATCTTGAATTCACGCGGGATATGCCCGACCTCAAAATCAGGCGGTTTCGTCACACCGCCGCTTCCTTTCCCGCAATCGGGCGCTCCGGCAGCAGACCCAGCTTTTTATAGCTTACGGTGAAGCATATAATCTCCGCGATCGCCGTGATCGTCCATGAAAAGATGTACAGCAGATACAGGGACGGAATGGTATGGAAGTGCGCAAACACCGTATAAATCCATGCCACGCGGAACACGCAGGAGCCCATAATTACGATGATGGTCGGCGCAAGGCTCTTGCCGATTCCGCGGCAGGCGGCGATGGTGCAATCCATGAACGCGCTGACGGCGTAGGAAAAGCCCATGATCCGCGTGCGCTGAAGTCCCGCTTCGATGACCGCCGGATCATTGGCAAACAGCGATAGAAATTCCCTGCCGAACAGATACAGCGCGCCGCCGAGCACCGCGCCCGCCGCGAAGGAATAGGTCACGTCGATGAAATAGCTCTTCATCACGCGATCCCGCTTTCTCGCGCCCAGATTCTGCCCCATGAAGGTCGCGCAGGCGGTATAGAACGCCGCCATGACGTTATAGATGATGGCGTCGGAATTGGCGGCGGCGGAATTGCCCTCCACCATGATGGAATCGAAGGAGTTCACCGCGCCCTGTATAAACAGGTTGGCGACGGCGAAAATGGCGTTTTGAAGTCCCGCGGGAATGCCTAGCCCCAGAATGCATTTCTTCTCGCCCGCGTCCAGCCCATTCTTCAATTCGCGCAGGTGGAAGGCGCTATCGTCCTTCTGCCGCGCCATGTGCATCAGAATCAGGATCGCGGAAACATACTGCGTGATGATGCTGGCGAGCGCCACGCCGTCTTCCGCCATGCCGCATACGATGACGAAGAACAGGTTGAACATCACGTTCAAAATTCCGGCGATCATCAGATACGCCAGCGGGCGCTTCGTATCGCCGTTTGCGCTGAGCACGCCGTTGCCGAAGTTGAAAACGCCGAGCGCGGGCATACCGAGCGCGTAGATTCTGAAATAGAGGATCGCGCCGTCGATCAGATCATCCTTGGTGCCGAGCAGTTCCAGCATGAACCGCGCGGACAGCAGGCAGAGCGCCATGATGATGCAGCCAGTCGTCAGGCAGATCACAAACGATGTGCGAATGGCGGCGGACGCGCCTTCGCTGTCCTGCGCGCCGATGTGCCGCGCGACCCGAACGTTTACGGCGCTGCCCATGCCGATCAGAAAGCCGGTAAACAGCGTAACGAGAATCGTGGTGGAGCCGACCGCGCCCAGCGCCTCCGCGCTGGAAAATTTGCCGACCACCGCCACATCCGCCATGTTGAACAGCACCTGCAAAAGCTGCGACAGCATCAGCGGAACGCTGAATACGAGCATGTTTTTCCACAGAGAGCCGCTCGTCATCTGAATTTCATGCCGCGCTCTCTCCACATTGGTAGACCGATTCGCCATAGGAAACTCCTCCGAAAACGCAAAAGCTATCCAATCTTTCAATTTGGCAAGCGGATTATAGCACGCCAATGTAAAAACAGCTATCAGGGATTCCGGAGCTTTTCAGTTTATTTTACGCTTTCACCCTCGCCGCGTTTTCCGACCCGCGGCGCATTTGAATCAGCCCAAACGCGTCCGCCAGCGCCCAGCCGATGGGGATGGACATCCATACGCCCACTTCGCCGAAGGGCACCGCCAGCGCATACGCCAGCGCCACGCGCGTGCCCAGCGAAATCACCGTCAGCACCACGGACATTGCCGGACGGCATACGGCGCGGAAATAGCCGTACAGCAGAAACAGGCAGGCGATGCCGCAGTAAAACGCGCCCTCGATGCGCAGATATCTTGCGCCCGCCGCCACCACCGCGGCTTCGTTTTCGCCCACGAACGCGCGCATCAGCGGACTTGCCAGCGCGAACACCAGCGCCGATATCACAAGCGCAAAGCCCATGCTCAGCGCAAAGGCGCGCCTCGTGCCCTCGCGAATGCGCGCCGTATCGCCCGCGCCGTAATTCTGCGCGACGAACGTGGAATATGCGTTGCCGAAATCCTGCACGGGCAGATAGGCGAAGCTGTCGATCTTCACCGCCGCCGCAAACGCTGCCATCACCGTGGGGCCGAAGCTGTTCACCAGCCCCTGCACCATCAGTATGCCGAAATTCATCACCGATTGCTGCGCGCACGTCAGCGATGACATCGATACGATCTGCCGCAGCATCGTCCGGTCGTAGCGCAGATCATTTCGTTTCGGAAGTATATCCTTGCATTTTGCAAGAACGTACAAAAGCAGCCCCACGCCGGATACGTACTGTGCGATCACCGTCGCCCACGCCGCCCCCGCGATGCCCATATCCAGCACCGCCACGAACAGCAGATCCAGCCCCACGTTCAATAGCGCCGAAACCGCCAGAAAGATCAGCGGCGCGGCGGAATTGCCCAGCGCGCGCAAAAGGCACGCCAGATAATTGTACAGCGAAGTTGCGATCAATCCGGCAAATATCGCCAGCAGATACGTGCGCATACCGCCGATTACCGCGTCCGGCACGCGCAAAAACGTAAGTATCGGCTCCAAAAAGGCGTATACCGCGGCGTTCAGCGCCAGTGTGATCAGCATAATCAGCGCAAAGGCGTGCGCAATGCCGCTGCGCAGCGCCGCTTCGTCCCCGCGCCCGCGAAAGATGGAAAACAGCGCGCCCGATCCCATCGAAAGCCCCAGAAAGATGGAGGTCAGAAACGTCATCAGCGTATACGCCGAACCCACGGCGGCGAGCGCATTCGCACCCAGCACGCGCCCGACGATCAGCGTATCGGCGATGTTATAGAACTGCTGCAGCAGGTTTCCCGCCATCATCGGCAGCGCAAACAGAATCAGCGAGCGCGATATCGGCCCGCGCGTCAGGTCGCGATACATGGTATCATCCCCCGTACAAGCGTATTTCACGATCAATTATACCATCCACAGTTACAAAACGCAAATTATAAGTTTCGTATTGAAATAATTCGCCGGATATGATACAATGAAAGCAGAATACGGCATGGAGGTCGGCGCATGTATCTGAGCGGACTGGACAAACTGGATCGAAAAATTCTGGATTTGCTTACGCAGAACGCGCGCTACAGCTATTCGGAGCTGGGCGAGCGGCTGGGGCTTTCGCGCGTGGCGATCAAAAACCGCATGGATGCGCTGGAGCAGCGCGGCGTGATCGAGGGCTACACCGTGATCGTAAACCCGCAGCGCACCGGCGGCGCGATTTCCTGCTATTATGAAATCGAGGTTCGCCCCGACGCGCTGGCGGAGGTGATCCGCATATTGAACGATTGCCCCACGGTGACGCAGATCTACCGCGTGACGGGCGAATGCCGCCTGCACGCGCACGCCGTCGCCGCCGGACAGGACGAACTGGAACGCCTGATGACGCAAGTGCTCGATCGCCTGCCAGGCATACTCTCCCTGCGCACAAACGTAATCCTCAGCCGCATCAAGGATGTAAAGGGTCTGCGGCTGTAAACGTAGGCGGTTCAGAATTTTCGCGGAGAATAATCATGGCTGTCGCACCGCGCATCGATGTAACAGCCATAGCGTTCTGATTCGATCGGGCTTCTTTTCTCCCCGATAAACCCGATTATTTCTTTCCGACCGTTTTTATGATCTGCATTATACCGGCAATGCAGAGCGCTGCGTATCCCACGAACCCCAATAATCTTACATCAAAAAACAGATTTATTCCGATGCCGGTCAGCGCGATACAGTATAACAGTAATTGAATACTTTTCTTCATCGTGTACACCCATGCTGTCGCCCGTTTCTATTCATTATCAATCAGGAAGTCTATCGAAATCGCTTTTCCAAACCCGTTTTTGATTTCCGGCATCACGAACGAAATCTTCTCTATGCCGTTGGCTCCCTCTTTTATTTTCAGGTAGCTCTGCGAAGAAACCCATATCTTATGCAAGGCATTGTAGTTCCGAACCTTCACGGATTCTTCGCCCACAGCCAATCGGACTGCGTCGGCGATGACTTCCGCGTTCAGCTTCGTCATATCCACATAATTACTGTGCTGTATTGCATCGATGATCATGACTGTCGCCATAAAATCCCGCAAATACTGCTCCCGATCAGCGGCATCGATCTTTTCCAGCATGCCGGATATATCATATGGATCGGCCTCTATTTCCTTTGATGTTTCCTGTTCCGCATCGTCATCTGCATATACGGCGATATCGCCAACCCGTGCTCCCATCGCCCGCGCCTCCATGCATTCGCATATGCTCAGGCTCAATACGATCGCCATCAGGAATATAATGATTCGCCCTTTCATAACGTTCTCCTCGCCTTTGTTCTTTTCTGCCGTAATTATATCGCTCGCCAGAAAATATGGCAAGCGCATGGTCGATCACGAAAGTACGGGGCTGCGATTGGAAAATGAAAGCGGCGCTGTAGCACGTGGAACAGAATTCCATCATCAGAAACACCACCGTTGTTCAACGCAACCTTGAATTGATTCCGAAAATCCGCATCTGAATAGATGTCCAGCGACACACAGTATCTCTTCCACCAGGAATGGGCGCAAGCGAAATGTCGCTTACAGCTGATCCAATTCCTCCATCATTGCCCTGCGGCGCGAGTATTGGGCGCGCCATGCTTTGACGATTTCATCGACGACCGCTTCCCCGCCCGAGATTTTTTTCATATGCTTCAGCGTCGCTACCCATGCGCGATAGATCGATCGATCCGCGGCGGTTCGCGCCTCAGCTTTGATTGCATCGGCGTATTTTCCCAGCACCTGTTCAGGATACCGCTTCACCAGCACATTTTCATATTGTTTCAACAGGTACGTTCCGTGCTGCGCCACCGCGCGCTCCAACAGGCGATCGTACATTTCCTCATCCGCGTACAGCGCCGCGACGTCGGCGTACCGCGGCAGCGCCGCAAAAAGCCGTTCCCGTTCCGCAATCCAGTTCTCCGGTTCGAACAGGGTTCGATATTCGCGGTAGACATCCATGTTCGCCGGCGCGATTTCCGTCACGATCTCCCAAAGCTCGCTTAGGTATTCATCCGTCCAGCCGAGCGCCGCGTAGGCGTCCTTGAGCTGCAAATGATAATACGCCTCGCTGCCGAGCGGATCCTCCTTCTGATTGAGGGCTTCCTTCAGAAGCGCGACGGCCTCCGCCCATCTGCCCGCCCGCCTGCACCTTTCAATCATCATTTTGCGCCCGAATGGCACCATTCGGTATTGCGCGAGCCACGCATCCACCGCTTCCGCCGAGTCGCCCCGCTTTTCCATCAGCCGCACACAGTTCTGAATGCAGCGCCTGATGAGATAGCTGTCGTTTTTACTGCCAAGCTCCCGATCCAGCGCTTCCCGCTCGGAATTGAGCCGCTTTTCCGTATATTTCGGCGCATCGAAGCACCGCATCAGCGTATCCACACAGCAATCCTCCAGATAATCTGCGATTGTGTCGTTGCTGTTCGCGGTCAGCCAGTCAAACATCTCCTGATGCAGATCATCGTCGGCGCGTTCCGCGATCTGCTCCCAGATGGAGCTGCAGGCACTTGAAACCAAGGTGATGCCGCCGTTTGAATCATCCATATCGACGTCGTTCAGTGCGAGAAACACAAACGTCGATACGCGAAACGCATCCCAAAGCTGACCATGTTCCATGCGCGGAACCGCTTCATCCTCCAGAATATTCATCAGCTCGCTGACAAAATTGTCCGCTTCATAATAATCGATGTAGCCGTCCTCCGTGTACTCATCAACGATCGCTTCCACAGCCACTTCGACATCATCCAAAATCGATGGATCGCCACCTGGCCGCGCTTCGATCATGAACCGCCGCCAAAGCCGGTTGTCCCGCTGAAGCGCATCCATAAGAAAGCGCCGCACCAGCGCCTCATCCGCGTGCGCCACCACGTCCACGATCTGTTCATCCGCATCGTGCGATTCCTTTTTTTCGCCCTGCCATGCGTACAGCACCGCCGCCATGTGCTTACAATTCTCGCCGCCCTCGGCATAGGGACAGGTACATTCCATGCTGAAAACGCCGTCCTCATCCAGCTCGATGGAAACATCATACGGCTCCGATCCCTCCACCACCGCGGTGATTTCATCATCATTGATTTCAAGATCTTCAACACAGCCTTCGTAATAATACGCCATTCCCCGTTCCAGAATATGCGGCTTGAATAAACGTTCCCAGTTCATGAGTGCACCTCCTATGAATCGTTGTCAACGCTTCGGCGTTTTCTGATTATAGTATAAATCATACGTCCGGTTTTGTAAACGATCATCAGAGATGTCTGGTCGGCCTCAATCGCTTCTGCGATCTGCCTATGCAGCGTGGAACGCGCGGTATTCTTTATAGATTTGAAGCATGCTTTCCTTTGCATATTTCAAACGGGCGCGATCCTGACCGATTCGCCCCAGAAGCAAGCTGCCCTGATAGACCGCAACGAGTCTTTCGGAAAGCACATCCGCGTGCGGCTGTGAAAGTCCGGATTGCAGCAGCACGCGATGGAACAATGCCTGCAATTGTTTTATACCGTCCAGATCACTTTGCGCAATATCCGCTTTTTGAAGCGCCAATTCCATTCCCATTACCGCGAAAGGGCAGCCCCACAAGGCCGGATCTGCCGATTGGTTTTCCAGATATGCAAAGGCGTCCTCCAGAAAATCCTCCCAATTCCGGTCTGTGGAGAACGTTTCCAATTTGTCCAGAAGCTTTTCCCGATAGTAAGAAATCGCGGCAATCGCCAGTTCATCCTTACTTTTAAAATAGAAGTAAAACGATCCCCTGGGGAGCCCCGCGCGGTTCAGTATTTCGCTGACTCCGGTTGCGCTGTAGCCATTTTTCCAGAATAATTCCGCGGCGCACTCGATCAGCCGCCGCTTTGACCGTTCACCTTTTGTCATTGCCCGCCGCTCCTTTCAGGCATTCCATAATGTGGCTGATCGCAAACATCATCGTTTCATAGTGCATATAGCTTAGAATGTTCCGGTCGACCAGAATTTGCAGGCTTGCGGGAAATTCATCATCCGCATCCCAAAAACGCAGGATCATGGGCAGAAACGGAAGCATTTCCAAACGGAATGCCGCATCCCCACCTTTTTCCTCCGTACCGCCGAGCGCTTTACAGGCGCTGCTGAACAAGGCCGTTTTCCCCTGAAAAAAATCGCCGGTCTTCTGGAAGAAGCTTTCATTTCTGGAAAGCGAACCGGTTCGAATCGATGATAAATTATTGATATTTACAAATGTTCCCGCCGGATGACAGCCCGCTTTGGCATAGCAGAGCACATCGTAGATGGTCATGGCTTCATTGTAATCGGCTTCCCGCGCGCCCACCGCGCACACCTGCTGAACAGCTCCGCTGCGCCGGTCAATGCGGTATTCGCGCCCAACAAACGTAAGATACAAATAAGCAGCGTCAGATTTCAGCGAAAACCTGCGTATCATCTGTTCCTGATCGTAGCGCAGGAACGCACCCGCCATCTCATTTTTCATCTTTTCATAGTTTGAAGTTTTTTCGCCCACAGGAACCCCTCCGATCGCATGATTTTCCATTATAGACCGTTCGGTCTATAATGTCAATACAGAGCTTTGTCCCGTGTGCCGGCGAATCGACGTGAAGCAGACACAACAAAAGAGCGCCATCTGATTTCACTTCATATCCGGTAGCGCCCATTTTACGATATAATCACTTTGCGACGCAATTTCTCGGTTTGGAAAAAGATAAAAAACCTTGCCAGATAACCGAAAACCCTTGATAAGCGCGGTTTGGTTTTGAAAACGGCACAGCGGAAATTGTGAAGTTGACAGATTGGGACACGGTGAAATCCAACGTTTTTGCAAAAACGGCGATCCAGTTTATTCAGGGCTTACCGGAAGCAAGACTGCTGAAAGAAGCGGTTGTGCCGTTTGAGATGGGTGTTCCGGAAAAGCCGGTTCTTCCAGTGAGCGCGGCAAAAGCATTAAAGGTCAATCCCGCACACACGGTTTCTCTGCGGCAGACGGAATGTCGGAAAACGGGTGAAGCGATCACCGCCGCTGTCTACCTGTATCAGGCGGACAACGACGGCGAATGGGGAGAGATCAGATTTGACTTTGCAACCGGCACAGCGGAGATCGTCCGGCTGGCGGAGTGGGACACGATAAAGTCCAACGTCTTCGCAAGGACGGCAATTCGGTACATCCAGAGCTTGCCGGAGGTACGGCTGCTGAAAGAGGCTGTTGTGATGTTTGATCAAGCAATGTGATCCTAAAAATTTATAATTATTATTCAAGCAATCACTTGATTTATTTTGTGAAGCCTGATATGCTATTATACGAAACACTGGATAATGCACAGAAATGGGGGATTGTGTTTTGAGGGAAGAAAAGAAAGCTGAAAAGAGCCAGGAGCTTGTAGACGCCTGCCTTGGCTGCTTTGTCGAAAAGGGGCTGACCGTTGCCACGACAAAGGACCTCTGTAGGGCGGCAAAGCTGCAAAACGGCGGCATCTACTATTACTTCTCCACCAAAGAGGAAATCGTTCTTGCCTGCGCCGAGGAAGCGATCAGTC
>JABLTK010043968.1_pt1 | contig 18887 bp, 21 predicted proteins | sample 7160131 | NCBI WGS metagenome assembly JABLTK01 (sample SAMN14651221, study PRJNA627086) | human gut metagenome | isolation source: feces | host: Homo sapiens
CTCAACACACGAGACATGTTTGGAGATATTTCAGACTTCTATTATAAAGCACTTCGTCTTGCCGAACAACCACTTCTCAACACCTATAACGACCATAGTGAATATATAGATTACAAACAAATCTACGAGATAGAGTGGGAGAATAGTTCGTTCAAAAGAAACGAGAAATAGTGTTTAACAATAAAACAAAAAAGACTGCATTTGCAGTCTTTTTTCATGTTTGTTGAGGAATAAGTGAGTTTATTTGTTTGTTTCGCATTTTTAAAATCTATACTTTGTCAAAGTGATATCCAAGATAGTTTGCAACTTTTTCAAACTTTACAATGTTGAAAATTCCCCATTGTGTGCAAACAACAACGGTATCTCCGCCTTTAAGTGAAAGGGGAGAAAGCATAAAATATCTTTTTTTGCAGTCTTTGATTTTCTCGGCATTTTCAATTTTTTCAACAACATTCAAAGAACCTTGAATAGATTTGTCAAAAATTTTTGCAAGTTCGCTGAAAGTTGGGTTGTTGTCTTTCACATATTTTTCAATCACAGCCAAAACAAAGCGATTTTTTGGAAGGATTTTGTTTTCAAACATATATCTTGTTTTGTCGCGTCCTTCTTTTTCCTCGTTTTTTTTGCTTTCTGAATGAACATTGTTTAAAACAATGCTTTCAAGCAGTTCAATTCGCTTTTTGAGTTGTTCAATTTCTTTTTCTAATTCCATGCTTAAAGTTTAGCACAGTTTCTTGAAAAACACAAGTTTTTTTGCTAAACTATGGCAAAAACTATAAGAAAACTAAAAATATTTTATAAAAACTAGAAAAAACTATAAAAAACTATTTACAAACTGTAAAAACTGTGATATTATAATGGCATGAAAAGGAGATAAACAAATGGATAAAAAATTAGTTACAACAGTTGCTGGAATCATTGAAAATGAGAAAGGAGAAATTTTGTGCACACTTCGCGACCAAGGAAAATATGACTATGTTTCTTTCAAGTGGGAGTTCCCTGGTGGAAAAATTGAGGCGGGCGAAACCAATCACCAAACTCTTACTCGTGAACTTCAAGAGGAACTTGACATAAATGTTTCAATTGGTGATTTTTACACCCAAGTTGAACACGACTATCCCGACTTTCACTTGTCAATGGCAATTTACGATTGCAGAATTTTGAGCGACCACATGAAAATGAATGTTCACAAGGCTTTAAAGTGGGTTAAACCAGAAAACCTTCTTGAACTTGATTGGGCAGATGCCGACCGCCCTGTTGCAGAGCGACTTTATAAAGAAAGAGCAAACGCCGACCAACCAGAAAAATAAAAAAAGATATAACACTGCAAGTTTTGCGGTGTTATTTTTTTTGCTGATTATTTCGCAACAAATAAAAAAAATATAAATCAACCATTTTAAAAGTGGGGAAATGTTGGCCTAAAAGTTTTTTTTAAAGAGAGAATGAAATTGTGCGATTTTTGTTTTCAAAATAAAAATCATTGATTTTGGCAAAAGTGAAAATGTTTTATTTGTGCTTGCAACATGGGCGGGTTTGGTTTATAATAGAAATATCAATTTTAAAGAGAGAAAAAATATGTTGGATATTGAAGGAAACAAAGAAGAATTTTTGCGAATTGCGCGTGAAAACATAAAGCGTGACGGCATTGAAGAATTGCTCAAATTTTTGGAAAGCACCGACTTTTTCGTGGCTCCTTGCTCAACAAAATTTCACCTTGCTGAAAAGGGTGGGCTTTGCCAACATTCGCTTAATGTTTACGACCGCTTGGTTCGCCTTGCAACCGATGAATATGGCGAAGATTTCAATCTTGAAACCATAACAATTTGTTCACTTTTTCATGATGTTTGCAAATGTTGCTATTATAAAGAGGCAACAAGAAATGTGAAAGAAAATGGACAATGGGTTGAAAAACCTTTCTATACTGTTGAAGATGCTCTTCCATATGGCCATGGCGAAAAAAGTGTTTATATTATCAATGGATATATGCGCTTGTCTCGCGAAGAAGCAATGGCAATAAACTGGCACATGGGTGGGTTTGACGCTCGTGTTCAAGGTGGAAGCCAAGCATATGGAGAGGCATATTCACGTTTTCCGCTTTGTGTTTTAACACACATTGCCGACCTTGAAGCAACCTATCTTGACGAACAAGAAACTAACAATTAAAGGAAAAATTATGGACTATAAAAAACTTGCAAATTTGCTTTATCCAAACATTGATAAAGACATTGATTTCTATTTGAAAAAGTTTCCAAAAAGAAACTTGCCTGCTGGTGCCGAGGTGACAAGAATTGCTCCATCTCCAACTGGCTTTTTGCACCTTGGAACCGCCTATGGCGCAACAATTGACTTTCTTTCTGCAAAGAAAACAAACGGCGTTTTCTATATGCGTCTTGAAGACACCGACCAAAAACGTGAGGTTGAAAAAGCAGGAGAAATTGCTTTTGACATGCTTTGCTATCTTGGCTTGACCCCAGACGAGGGATATCAAGGTGCGCTTCCACAAAAGGGTGACTATGGCGACTATGTTCAATCAAAGAGAACCGAGATATATCACACTTTTGCAAAACATCTTGTTGCAAACGGGAAAGCGTTTCCATGTTTTTGTGAAAAGTCTGAAACCAAAGCCGACATTTTGGAAAGAAGAAACGAACAACTTGAACAAACCGATGACATTGAGGCAAAAGACCCTTGCAGAAACCTTTCATATGAGCAAATCGAGGCGAATATCAAAGCAGGAAAGCCTTTTGCACTTAGGTTGCTTTCATCTGGTGATGCAGAAAAGACTTTTGAGTTTGAAGACCTTATAAAGGGCAAAAGAACTGTTCGTGAAAACACAAAAGACATTGTTTTGATAAAGAGCAATGGCATTCCTGTCTATGCAATGGCACACCTTGTTGACGACACTCTCATGGGAACCACAATTGTTGTTCGTGGAGAAGAGTGGTATCCATCACTTGCAGCCCACCTTGAACTTTTTGATGCTTGCGGACTTGCACATCTTAAATATGCACACACCCCAGTAATTTGCAAACTTGACGAAAGCGGAAACAAACGCAAACTCAGCAAACGAAAAGACCCAGAAGCCGATGTTCGCTATTATGTTGAAAAAGGCTATCCAAAGCAAGCGGTTGTTGAATATTTGGTGAACCTTTTGAACTCAGATTTCGAGGTTTGGAGAGCGAAAAATCCAACAGCAAACTATCTTGATTTTGATTTCAAAATTTCTAAAATTTCATCAAACAACCCAATGTTCGACATTGTAAAAATGGACGATGTTTCGAAAAATGTAATCAGCAGAATGCGCGCAGAAGAGGTTTATGAAAATGTTTTAAACCATTCAAAAGAGTTTGATGCAGATTTTGCAAAAATTTGGGAAAAACACAAACAAACTGCACTTGCTGTTCTTTCAATTGGTCGTGATGTTGAGCGTCCAAGAAAAGACCTTACAACTTTTGCAGATGCAAAAAATCTTTACAGTTACATGTTTAATGAACTTTTGAATAAAGAATCACTTTTGAATTTTGACGGAAAAGTTGACAAAGAAACAATCAAAACTTTCCTTTCAGAATATGCAAAACATGTTGACCTTTCTTTTGATAATTCCGAGTGGTTTGCACAGGTGAAAGAAATTGCTGGCGAGTGTGGTTTTGCAACTGACAACAAACTTTATAAAGCAAATCCAGAGGCTTTCAAAGGAAATGTTGCTGATGCTTGCGCACTCATTCGTGTTGCTGTCACCGGAACAAATCAAACTCCAGACCTTTGCACAATTTTGAAAATCCTTTGCAAAGAAGAGGTTGAAAAACGACTTGCTTTTGTTATTGAAAACTTATAAAATCAAAAATAAAACTCAAAAATATTAAAAAAGAGTGCAATTTCGCACTCTTTTTTTGTCAAATGCCCAAAATTGTTTGAAGCAATCAATAAAATATTGTATCATATTATGGTATCAAAGGAGAAAAAAATATGAGAACAGTTGGAACATCTGCTTTCGGAGTGAGAACTCCAATCATCAGAAACGGAGACAATCTTGTTGATATTGTTGCAACAAGCGTTGTGAACGTTGCGAAAGACAAAAATTTTGAACTTAAAGACAAAGACATTGTTGCTGTAACCGAGGCGGTTGTTGCAATTTCACAAGGAAACTTTGCGTCGGTTGACGACATTGCAAAAGATGTGCGAAGCAAAGTTGGAGAAGGAAAGGTTGGTTTGATATTCCCAATTCTTTCAAGAAACCGTTTTGTTGGAATTTTGGAAGGAATTTCAAAGGCTGTTGACGAACTAGTAATTCAACTTTCATATCCATGTGACGAGGTTGGAAACCCTCTTGTTTCTGCCAAAGAACTTTATGAAAAGGGAATCTATACCTATGGAAAGTCATACACTGCCGAAGAGTTCTATAAACTTGTTGGCAAGGTTGAACACCCATTCACCGGCGTTGACTATATCAAAGAATATTTGAACGTTTGTGGCAAAAAAGCAACCGTGATTTTGTCAAACGACCCACTTGAAATTTTGAAATATACAAACAAGGTTATTGTTGCAAGCATTCACACAAGAGAAATGAACAAAGACCTTTTAAAGAAAAATGGGGCAAAAGTTGTGATTGGTCTTGATGACATTTTGAACAAGCCAAGCAAAGTTCATGGCTATCATGAAAAATATGGCGTTCTTGGCTCTAACCGTTCAACAGACGGACACCTTAAATTATTCCCAAGAAATGGCGAAGAGTTTGCTCTTGCACTTCAAAAAGAACTTAAAAAACGCACAGGCAAAACACTTGAATGCATGGTATATGGCGATGGCGCGTTCAAAGACCCAGTTGGCGGAATTTGGGAACTTGCCGACCCAGTTGTAAGCCCTGGACACACAAAAGGCTTGAACGGAACTCCAAGCGAAATTAAACTTAAATATGTTGCGGACAACAATTTCGAAAATCTTCGTGGCGAAGAACTTGAAAAGGCAATGAGAGAGTTCATTAAAAACAAAACCAAAGACACTAAAAACAAAAAAGAATGTCTTGGAACAACCCCAAGAAGAATTGTAGACCTTGTTGGTTCGCTTTGCGACCTTGTAAGTGGAAGTGGAGACAAAGGAACCCCAGTTGTGCTTATCACAGGCTATTTCGACAACCTTTCAAATGACTAGTTTTGAGATTTGTTCAAAACATTAAAATGATGAAATAAAAAAATAAAAGTCATGCTTTGCATGGCTTTTTTCTTTGTTTTAGAGCATTGTTATAGATGTAAAAAAAATCAAAAAAGTCGCTTGAAAAAATATTAGAGAGTTTAAAGATAAATATCTTTAACATTATAGAAAATAGAGTTTTTATCTTTCAAGTTCCTCTTCGTCTTGTTTGGATTTTAGACCATTTTCTATGCTGGCAATTTTCTTTACCTTCAAAAGATTGTCCAAATTTCGGTTTATGTTTTTTACATTTGACGAATAAAGGTTTTCATATGCAATTTTAAGTGCATTTTTTGTGCTTATCTTTTTCATATACATTTTTTGCCCATTTGTGCAGAATTTTATACATTTTTCGTTATGTATGTATAACAAAAATGTTGACGATGTGTTTTTGATTGTTTTATACTTATATAACAATTTATAAATGGCAAAAATTATATTGCACAAAGGTGGAAAATGAAGAAGAAAGTTGTTTGGGGCGAAAAGCGTTATTATACCGATTGGAAAGATAATAGTTTCATGAAAACTATTGTTCTTCGCGAAAAGAAAATCAAGAATAACTATCGCTATGTTCCATGCTGGTTTGTTCGCTTTTTTCAAGGACTTTTCTATTATGTTTTTGCTTTTCCAATTTTAACCATAATGCTCAAAGTTAAATATGGCGTTAAAGTGTATGGAAAAAAGAACATGCGAAAAGTGAAAGGTGGGGTAATTTTAATCGGAAACCACACCCACGCAATGGACGGCTGTTTTGCATCGGTGAATGTTGCGTTTCCAAAACGAAACTATATCATTACAAAGAAAGACGCGGTCGAAGTTATTTTCGCAAAGCATTTCACAAAGGCGCTTGGTGCGCTTCCTTTGCCAGATGAATCAAAGGGGCTTGCAAATTTGAGCAAGGCTATTGATTTCTATTTGAAGCATGGCAAAACTGTGACAATTTTTCCAGAGGCGTGCGTTTGGCCATATTATAACAAACTTCGTCCACTTGCTCCTGCTAACTTTCACTATGCGGTGAAAAGCAATGTTCCAGTTGTTCCGTTTTGCGTTACATATCGTTATGCAAAAGGCAAAAATTATTTGAATAAAAAACCAAAAGTAAACATTACAATTTTGGAACCAATCTATCCAGATTTGTCGCTTTCTCCAACCGAGGCAAAGAACAAACTTGCACAGCAGATAGAAGAGGCAATGCGAAAAGTGATTGACAAAGAAGATAACGTTGCTTTCTTTGAATATGTTCAAAAAGATAAAAACGATGAAACAAACAAGATAGAGGAGAACTAAAATGTATCATCAGATTTTTCATGTTGGAAACATTATTTTCTATATTTTGCTTGCAGTTTGTGGTGTTTTGTTGATTCAAAAAATCATCTATCACATTTTTGGACTTTTTCCATCAAAAAGATTTCCAGATGCGAAAAAAGACCATAAATATGCAATCATAATTCCTGCGAGAAACGAAAGCAAGGTTATTGCTGGGCTTCTTGATTCCATCAAAAATCAAAATTATAATAAAGATTTGCTTAAAACTTTTGTTGTTGTTGAACAAGAATCCGATCCAACTTGCGAAATTTGCAAAAACTATGAAAATGTTGAAGTGTTTGTAAGAAAGCATCTTGAAAACAAGGGTAAAGGCTATGCTTTGGACGAGGTTATAAAACACATTTTTGCATCTAACGAAAAATATGAAGCATTTTTCATTTGTGATGCCGACAATGTTCTTGACAAGAACTTTATCATGGAAATGAACAAGTGTTTTGATATGGGCTATAAACTTTGCCTTGGCTATCGCAACAGCAAAAACTGGAATGGTGGCTGGGTTGCGTCTTGCAGTGCACTTACATTTTCAATGATAAACACCTTTCAAAACAAAAGCAAAGCACGCTTCAACAGAAATGTTGTTGTAAGCGGAACTGGATTTTATATTGCTTCTGACATTTTGGAAGAACTTGGCGGTTGGGATTTTTGCACCCTTACCGAAGACTATGAAATTTCAACCTATTCAACTCTTCACAACATTAAAAGCACCTATAACGAATATGCCGAATATTATGACGAGCAACCAACAAGTTTGAAAACAAGTTGGAATCAGCGCCTTCGCTGGTGCAAAGGATATAGCCAAGTAAACAAGAAATATAACAAAAAACTTATCAAAAGCGTGCTTTTTGATAGAGAGAAACGCTTGAACAAATTTGAATATGTTTTCAGCATTTTGCCGGTTATGGGATTGATTGCAACAACAATTTTATACACGCTTTTCACATTTGTTCTTGCAATTGTTGGCTCTTGCATTGGCTCGGCATATGCTTGGCCAGTTTGGAGAGCGTTTATCACAGTTGTTGGCGCAATGTATTTGTTTTTTGTGCTCTATTCAATGGTAATGCTGATTGCGGAAAGAAAACACACAAACATTACAATGAAAAACTCTTTGATATGTTGCTTGATGAGTCCATTTTATTGGGCTTGCTATGTTCCAATCTATGTCACCGCAATGTTTAAAAGAACGGTTGAGTGGAAGCCAATCATTCACAAGGTTCAAATGAGTGACGACGGAAAAACCTCGGTTGAAGCAACCTTGGAAGAGGGTGTGGAAAAGAAATAAAAGCACTAAAAAAATGTCTGCAAAACTAAAATTGGTTTTGATACAACTTCGTAAATTTGCAAAAAATTAGTTTTGGAAAACATTATAAATCAGAATTGAAGAAGTTTCGAAGAAAGTTATATTCAGTTAATGTGGTTTAAAGAGCGTTGCGAACTTGAATTTGATTAGTTTTTGAACATGTTATAAAATTGAATTTATACTTTATAAAAATAAAAATCTCACGGAGAAAGTGGGATTTTTTATTTTGGTTGATTTAAAAAGAAAAATATGGTGATAAATTATAATAAATAAGCCCAAAATTGCGCTTTGAAGCGAGATTGATTTATTGTTTGATAAAATACTAATAAAACCAAATAGGCCAAGAGCATTGCGTGGTTTTTATTTTAAAATGAAACGGAAATATCAAATTTTTCGCATGAAAAAAAGCCTTGCAAAGGTGAACTTTGCTTGGCTTTCTATTTTTCGCACTAAGCCTTCATAAGTTTTTTTGTAACAAGGCTTCCGAAAGAAAGGGTAGAAGTTACAAATGCAACGATAACGCCTGCACCGAACTGGTAACCTTCACTGAACTTGGTTGAAACAACTTCAACATTCATAAGTGCTCCAACACCAATAAGTGCTGCAAGAGATGCTGCAAACATTACAAGTACTGCAATTCCTGCAAGAAGAGCGGTGTTGATTTTGAACATTGAAAGAAGAAGTGCAACAACTAAAACAAGTCCTGCAACAGCGGCTGTAAATTCCATCCAAGCGGCAAAGCCAAGTTTTCCTTTATAGTTGTCATTGTTTTTAAGAGATGCAAGTTCTGTATAGTGTGCTGCTTTGTTAAGGTTAAGGTTTGTTGTTTCTTCTTGTGCTTTTTCTTTTGCTTTTTCAACGCTGATAAAGCAAATCTCAGATGCTGAAAATGCACGGTTGTCTGAATCTTTTGCTTTGATTGTTGGCACAAAGAACATTACAATTGACACAACAGCAAGAGCAAGTGCAACAAAACTTAAAATTGTTCCGAGCAATTTATTTTTTGATTTTTTTGCCATAGTTTTTCTCCTTTTTTAAAACTGATTATAGTTTAGCATATGTTGAAAAAAATGTTCAACAAAAAAACAGTGTTTTTTCAAATTTTGTTATTTTTATATGATTTTGTTGAAAATTTCTTTTATCAGTTTTTTGTGTTTTGCACAAGGTTGGCAAAGTGGCATCCGATAGATTGGTTTTATAAGAGAAAAGAGCGATAAATAATATTTGATAGGAATCGGGTTGGTTTCAACTTGAAGCGCATTTATAAGTGGTTCAAATTTTCGATATAAGTTTTTCACAAGTGTTGGGTCAAATGGATACATTTCAAAAAGGGTGTGAACAAACTCGGGCATTGCATTTCCAAGAACCGAAACAACCCCACATGCTCCAACTGAAAGCATTGGTAAAATGAAATTGTCGTTTCCGCATAAAATTTGAAAAGAATCACAAATGAGTTCGCTTTCTTTCACAATGTCTGAAAAGCATGTTGATGCTTCTTTAACTCCAATAATGTTTGGGTGAGCAGAAAGCGTTTTCATAGTCTCAAACTCAATTGTGCTTGCTGTTCTGGATTTGATGTTATAAAGGATAATTGGAACGGGCGAAAAGTTTGCAAGGGCGGTGAAGTGTTTTTTTATTCCGTTTTGTGTTGGCTTTATATATGGCGGAACTGCAATCAAAAAAGCATCGGCACCAAGGCTTGCGAAAAGCGAAATTTCTTTTTTACAACTTGCCGTTGAATATCCTAAAATCGAAACAATAAGTTGAATATTTTTTGGAACTTTTTCTCTTGCAATTTTCATGATTTGCTTTCTTTCTGAAAGTGTAAGTGTGTGTCCTTCACCAGTGCTTCCAAACAGAACAATGCCATCAGTATTTTCATAAATTTGCTTGTCTAGCAGTTTTTCTAGCGATGCATAGTCAACTTTGCTTTGGCTTAAAAATGGTGTTACAAGTGCAGTATAGTTTCCAAAAAGTTTCATATTTTTCTCCTTTCGATAAGGTCTTTGTGAAGCGCTTTTGAAAGTAAAAGTGCTTGATTGGGTTTTGTAATAATTTTTATGGTTGTTGGTGAAATTGAAATTATAAATGTAAAAATGTTTAATTTTTGGCATGTTTTATACAAATAAGACTTCAGTTTCTCGTGATTTGTAAATCCGCAACCAACAATTGTAATCATTTCACACTTTTTCAAGGTTGTTTTTTCAAGGTTTTTTAATGCTGACTTATCTTCTCTTGAAATGTTGTCTAAAACTGCGTGAAAAAATTGCGCATTTTTATTTGAAAAATGGTCAAAATAAATGTTTTGAGCCTGTTTTTCACAAATATTTTGGATAATTTGCGGAAAATCTGCGTTTTTTGAACACGCCAAAACAAGATTGTTTTTAAAAGACAGCGCATCAGTGCGTGAAAACTGAACAGGGAAGTTATAAAGACTTGTTCCATTTTTGGTTTGACTTTTTCGAACTTCGGTTTCGGTGTCACATGCATGTGCAATTTCAAGGCTTTGTTGTTCCATTATTTTTGCCCCACAAGAAGAAAGTTCAATTGCCTCTTGAATATTTAGATTTTCAAGTTGTTTGGCTGTTTTAATTTGATTTGGATTTGCGGAAAAATATCCTTTAACATTAGTATAAATAACGCATCTTGCATTCAGTGCCGAAGCAAGTGCGGTTGCAGAAATGTCAGACCCTCCGCGACGAAGCATACACAAATTTCCGCTTTGGTCAATTGCTTGAAAACCAGGAACAATTGCAACTTTTTTCTGCGACAGTGTGTGCAAAATTCTTTGTGTTTCAATGTGGGTCAAAACCCCACAATTTTTTTCACCCTTGCAGAACATGCGAATGTTTTCTGGATAAAGAACAACATTGTCAACGCCAATGTTTTCAAGTGCAAGCGAAAGAACGTTTGCGCTTATTTTTTCACCAATGCAAACAAGTTCAGGAAGTTTTTCTTTTGGCAGATTTTTGTTTGCTTTTTTTGCAAGATTCAAAAGCGCATCGGTGGTTTTTCCCATTGCGCTTACAACAATAACAAGTTCGTTTGCCTTGGTTTTAAGAAAATATGAAACAAATTCTGCAACTTTTTTAACTTTTGAAACTGTGGAAAGACTGCTTCCACCAAACTTTATAACAAAACGCATTTTTGTCTCCTTTGCAACTTATTGTATGAGTTTTAGCCATTAAGTGTTTCTTCACTTTAAAATTTCGCTTGCTATCACTTTGATAAAATGATAATATATTCATATAAAGGTGAAAAAATGGCAAAAATTTCTAAATGTAAAAATTGTGGAGCAGAACTTGTTTTCAGCCCAAGCAAAAAATGTCTTGTTTGCAGAAGTTGCGGAAGTGAGTTTCCGGTTTTAACCGAAAGTGGACAAATCAAAAGAAGGGTCTATTCTTTTGACTATGACCAAAATGACAACAGAGTTGACGAAACTCAATATGAGTGCCCAGCATGTGGCTCTAAAATCATTTCAGGAAAGGAACGACCTCTCGGAATTTGTGCATCTTGCGGAAACACAAATTTGATTAAAAAGTCAGAGTCGGTTTTGATTCCAGACGGAATTGTGCCTTTTGAAATTTCAAAAGACAAAGCGGGTGAAATTTTTCAAAATTTCGTAAAGTCAAGAAAGTTTGCTCCATCAGATTTAGCACAAATGGCAAGGTCTCAAAAACTTATTGGTGTCTATAACCCAACATGGCGTTTTGGTTTTGAAACCCACATTAGATATTCCTATGTTGGTGTGAAAAAATATCTTGACAAAGAAGACCATGAATATGTGAGATATTATCCAGAGGAAAAAAGCAAAGAAGAACGCTTTGAAAACGTGCTTTTAAGTGGAAACCGAAAAATTGATGATAAAGTGCTTTCGGAAATTGGCGACTATGATTTTTCAAAAGCAATTCCATATTCAAGCGATTATGTTTTGGGTTTCTATGTGACCGACACAAATCGCGACCTTCATGTTGTGTATGACAAATATAAAGATGAAATGTCCTATCAAAACCAAAAAGAAGTTGAATCGCGCGTTCGCAAAAACTTTGATTCGCTTGAAAATTTTGTTTGCAAAACAAGGTTCAAAGACGAGGCTTTCAACTATGTTGGCGTTCCAATTTGGGCAAACCACTATACATATAAAGGCAAAGAATATCACTGCTATATCAACGGTCAAACCGGGAAATATACGGGCAGTGCTCCAAAATCTGTTTGGAAAATTTTGGGAACAATTGGCGCCGGCATTCTTGGTGTTGGGCTTTTGGTTCTTTTGCTTATTAAACTTTTATAGGAAGATAAAAAATGATTGATATAAACAAACAAATTTCCGCCATTCGGGAAAAATCGGTTGTTGCAGGAATCTCGTCAGACGAGGTTGCAAATGTAAAATCACTTGTTGAAAACAAGTGTAAAGACAAAACCTTGTTCGTTTGCGAGGGGCTTTGGGCGGTTGATAAACTTATTGAAAAAAACTTTGAGGTTTTGCAATTTTTCTATAATGCAGATAAACTTATAAGTGGCACTTTGCCAGAAAAAGACATTGAAAAAATCGCAAACATGGCGTTGTATGCCAAGAAAACATTTGCAATTTCTGAAAAATCTTGCAAAAAAATCAGCGACCGTGAGGGATATGACGAATATTTCATTGTTGCAAAACTTAAAAACTATACTTTAAAAGACATTGAAGAAATGTTCAAGGGCAAAAACAATGTTCTTGCAATTGTAATGGATGGGCTTGAACAGCCGGGAAATATTGGAGCAATTCTTCGTTCGTTTGATTGTGCTGGTGGAGACTTTGCAATTGTTGTAAACAAACAAGCACGTCTTTCAAACAGCCGTCTTGTTCGTTCAAGCCTTGGTGCAAGTTTCATGCTTCCAATTCTTGAAGCAGAAATTGGCGAGGTTCAAGATTGGCTTGCAAAAAACAATTTCAAATGCGTTGTAACCGACCTTCAAGCAAAGAAAAGTTATCGAGAAATTGACTATTCTGGAAGAATTGCAATTGTTGCTGGAAATGAACACACTGGCATTTCTGCTTCGTGGCGAAAACTTAAAAATTCTGAAAGCATCATCATTCCAATGCTTGGCTCTTGCGAGTCGCTCAATGTTGGCTTTGCGTCAACTCTTGTTGCATATGAAGCGGGTCTTCAAAAATTTGGCAATAAGAAAATCAGATAGAATTTGAAACTGAAAAATATTTTTGTTTTTGCTTATTTGAAAGCAAAATCTTATTTTTGGCAAAGTTTTGAGTAGGGAGCGGGCGTAAAAGTTGAAACAAAATAAAATAAAAGTAAAATAAAAACACAAACTTATTGGTTTGTGTTTTTTTTTAGTCAATTTTTAAATTTTCAACTTGAAAGGTTTTGTCTTCAAGAAATTCTGCGGGTGAAATTTTCAGCCCGTCAGCAAGCATGATGATTGTTTTCAGTGTAATGTTTTTTGTTCTTCGTTGCATGATGCTTTTGATTGTTGCAAAAGGAACTCCACTTTCTTGTGCAAGTTTATATTGCGTAAGGTTTCTTTCGTTCATCAGAAAAAGCAATCTTTCAACAACGGCTTCGTTTATTGTTTTCATATTGTCCTCTTTTCTAATATAACCTATTTTTGTATATTTTTAGGATGATACATCATCCAAAATTGTTGACACATCATCCTAATTTCATTTATACTTTATAAAAACAAATGAAAAAATAGAGAAATGGTTATGGAAGAAAAGAAGATTGGTCAAAAATTCTATCGAGTTTGGAAAGACAGTTGGTGTTGTCTTGGCGAAGTTTATAAAATCACCGACAAAATGGGTGGCTATTATACGGTTGTGGACCGAAAGGGCAACTTTCACACTTTTTCGATTCAAGACCCATCACTGATAGCGGACAAAAAAGATGCTGTGTCTTTGTTTTATCGTCTTGAAAATGAAATCAAAGTGAGCAATAAAAATAAAAAGCCGAGAAAACATTCAGTTCGAGAAGGTATGGGAGAAGCTTTTGGGGCTGGAGTAAAAACTCCAAACAATAACTTTCCAATAGATATGGGCATAAAAAGACAAAGTGTTAAAATGGATTCGAAATGTGTTAATATTGGCGATTGGGTTATTGTTATAATTTACGGAAAAGTGGAAAAATATAAAATCAGACGTGTTACTGGCACATATGTTCCTGATTCCACTTATCGTGAACATGGGACAACTAAAATTGGTTATAAATTTAAACCAGACATAAATGAGAAAATTGGAAAAGGTGAGATATATGAAGTTTCGCCCCTTGCAAAAGCGCTGATAGGAAAAAGAGTTGGCGAAAGTTTCAAATATAATGTGGCTGGCAGTATGGTTTATGGAACGATATTGGAAATAGAAAAAGAAAGATAAAAATTTGTTGGGAAGTAAAAAATGAAAGAAATATACCGCGTTGGAAGAGAAGGTACAAGATGTTATTGTGACTCATATTCGGTTCAATTTATTAAGAATGGAGAATATATTGTCAAAGATAAAAATGGTATTTTTAGATCATTTTCTGTGAAAGATAAGACAGTTGTTTTTAGTGAAGATAAAGCCATGCAATTATACAATCAATACAAGAAAGAAGCAGAAGAATTGAAAGTCAAAATAGAAGATTCTTTTTTTAAAAAGGACAATGAAAATGTTTTTGTAGTTGGTGATTTGAAAAACAAAAGAGGAGGAACAATTGTTAATGAGCATGTAAAAAATAATAGTTTCAAGGGTTCTGTAATTGATATTGAAGATACATTTTTTGTTTTGATTGATGGTGAAGAAGAAAAATATAAAATCAAACATGCAACTGTTGCTTATATACCCAACTCTAAAAAACTTGATTTTCATTCCAATTATAATTTAGAAAATGGTGAAATAAATGAATTTTCTCCACTGGCAAAAGCGGTGATAGGAAAAGGTGTTGGTGACAATTTTGTTTTTGAAGTTAATGGACGATTTATTCGCGGGGTTATTCGAAAAATAGAAAAAGAAAGATAAAAATGCAGTTCTGCATTTTTTTTGTTGCAAAATGTTTTGAAAATTTTGTGGTGATATTGTAAAATAGAAAGTGCAAAAGATAAAACAACTTTATGTTGAAAGGGGAGCACAATGCTATATTTCATTCGTCATGGTTCAACTTCTTGGAACGAAAATGTTGATGAAAACGGAAACAAAAAACCAAAGTGCCAAGGGCTTGCAAACATTCCTTTGAATGAAAAAGGGAAAAGTCAAGCCGAAGAACTTTCACGCGCGCTTGCTGGCATAAAGTTTGACAGAGTTTTGTGCAGTCCACTTTCACGCGCAATTGAAACTTGCAAAATTGTCTGCAAAAACGATAATTTTGAAATTGAGCCTCGCCTTATTGAACGTGACTTTGGAGAGTTTGAAGGAATGACTCGTGACCAGTTTGAATTTTTGCAATTCTGGAACGCGAACGACACGAAAAAATATATCAAAGCCGAAAGCATGGAACATTTAGTTTCTCGTGTTTTCTCGCTTTTAAAAGAACTTGAAAAAAATCCAGACAAGAACTATTTGCTTGTTTCACACGGTGGTGTTGGTTGCATTGTGAAAAGTTATTTTTGCGGTGTTCCGAAAGACGGAAACTATATTTCATTTGAAATCCCAAACGGAAAACCTCTTGTTTTGGATTTCAAAAATAAAGGAGAAAATCATGAATGCAAATAAACCACTAACTCTTGACGAATTTCACTTTTTGCTTGGTCAAACAATAATGTATTGTCAGATTATTGAAGGCGATATAAAACACATATATTGCGCAATGAGACGTGGTGATATCATTGACAACTTCTTTCTGATAGAGCAACAAAAATGGACTCTTGGCGAAACACTTGTTGAACTTCAAAAACTTGACTATTCTGACAACCGCCCATATTTGTCTTTGGATGACTATGACTATTTGCGAAAACTTACTCGCAAAAGAAATCATTGGTGCCACGAAGCATATCTCAATTTTGTTTATCTTGGTGACGATTTTCCATCTTCAAAAGAATATAAAAAAGAGTGCCGTCGCCTTGTTGATGACAATTCGACTCTTGCCGATGTCTATCGTAAACTTGAACAGGTTCGAATTCGTGCAATGCATGATTTCAAGCGAAATTAAGGGCAAAAGTTTAACTTTTGCAGAAAACACTGCATATTTAAAGAAAAAACAATAAAAAATCATATAAAATCCGCAAAAAGTGCTGTTTTTGCATGCTAAAACAGTGAAAAATGCGTAATAAGGAGTAAAAAATGGATAAAGAAGAACTTGTAAAACTTTCCCCAGCCGAACTTACAGACATGGGAATTTGCCCAACTTGTTTGAACCGGGAAACAAATGGCGCCATTTATGGTGATGACACAAACCTTAGAATTTATGAAGATGATGACATTGATTGTTGTTTTGTTGCAAAACCAAGAGCAAAAGGTCACATGATGATTGCGTCAAAAACTCACTATCACGACATGAGCGAGGCACCAGATTGGCTCAATGAAAAGATTGTTCGCTTTGCAAAGCAATTCATGAAAATTTTGTGCAAAGAGTTTGGGTGCGAGCGTGTTTATCTTTGCACGATGTGTGATGGAAAGAACAATCACTATCATGTTCAACTCATTCCGCGCTATGCAAACGAAAAGCGAGGTTCAACAAATTTTGTGAAAGAACGAAAAGAATATGAATATGACGAGGAAAAACTTCGAAAAATGCAAAAAGCAATTCAAAAATATGTTGATTGTTGCAAATTATCAAAAAAGTAAAGAGCAGTTGTTGCTCTTTTATTTTTTTGTTTGCTTTTAAAAAAATCTACTAAAAGTAGAGTTTGTGCGGTTGACAAAGTAGAGAGGCTTGCAATATAATGAGCATGTAGGAGAAAGAAATGAAAGACATTGCATTTGGAGAAAAAATATATCAACACCGCAAAAGTTTGGGGCTTTCGCAAAAACAACTTGGCAAAGAACTTGGTGTTTCAGACAAGGCAGTTTCAAAATGGGAAACAGGAGAAGCATATCCCCAAGTTTCACAACTTGTTTACCTTTCAAAGTTGTTTGAAGTGAGTTTGGACAGCCTTTTGATAAGCGAGAACTTGAAGCCAAAAAGTGTGCACAAAATTGTCATCACTGGTGGGCCTTGCGGTGGAAAAAGCACTGCAATGAGTTATATTCAAAATGAGTTCACAAAACGAGGTTTTACAGTTTTGATTGTTCCAGAAACTGCAACCGAACTCGTTTTGGCAGGAATTTCGCCAAACAAATTTGACAACATGGGTGGATTTGAAGATTGCATTTTGTCGCTTCAACTTGCAAAGGAAAAGGTTGTTGAAAATGCAATTGCAAACATGAATAAATATGATAAATTTTTGATAATTTGTGACCGTGGTGTTATGGATTGCAAGGTATATCTTTCAGATTTGCAGTTCAAAAACTGTGTGAAGAAAACGGGCATAAGCGAACTTAAACTTCGCGACAGTTATGATGCGGTTTTCCATTTGGTGAGTGCTGCCAAAGGTGCAAAAGAATTTTACAATTTTGACAATTTAGCCCGCCGTGAAACTCTTGAAGAGGCGGTGACAATTGATGAAAAAACTTTGAATGCATGGGTGGGGCACCCACACCTTCGTGTTATTGACAACAGCACCGACTTTAAAACAAAAATGCGCAGGCTTTTGAAAGAGGTTGCTTCTTTTCTTGGCGAGCCTGCTCCATATGAAATTGAACGCAAATTTTTGATAGATTTTCCACCAATAGACAAACTTGAAAAAATGGAAAATTGCTCGAAAGTTGAAATTGTCCAAACCTATCTTGAAAGCAAAAATGGCGAGGAAGTTCGCATTCGTCAACGTGGTCAAAACGGCGAGTTTATATATACAAAAACCACAAAAATCAAAGTTAGTGATGCCAAGAGGCTTGAAACCGAAACGCGCATCAGTGAGCAAGAATATTTGAATTTGATGACCTGTTCAGACACTGCAAAAACACAAATTCGAAAAACAAGATATTGCTTGCTTTATAAAAATCAATATTTCGAAATTGATGTTTATCCTTTCTGGAAGAACAAGGCAATAATGGAAATTGAACTTCAAAAAGAAGACCAAGAAGTGGACTTTCCGAAGTTTATTAAAATTGAAAAAGAAGTAACGGGAATAAACAAATATTATAACGCAGAACTTGCAAAAACCGTAAACAAGGGGGCATAAATGCTTGGTGCAATTATTGGTGATTTGGCGGGCTCGATTTATGAGTTTGACCAAATAAAACAAGTTAAACCTATAAAAATGCAACATTTGATAGAGAAAAATGCGTTTTTTTCAGACGACACGATCTTGACAGTTGCGGTTGCCGACGCACTTTTGTCTGGCAAAGATTTTGAAACAAAAATCAAAGAATATGCAAAAAAATATCATTCATATGCTCCCGATTTCAAGCCATATTTCAAAACTCCTTTTTCGCCAAACTTTATGGCATGGGCGAATGGGAACGAAAGGGGAACAAGTGCCGGAAACGGCGCAATGATGCGCGTTTCTCCAATTGGTTTTTGGTTTGAAACAGAAGAGGATGTGAAGAAGTATGCACGCCTTGCAACAGAGTGTTCGCATGGTTGTGAAGAAGCAATAAAGTGTGCAGAGATTGTTGCTATCATAATTTTCTTTGCAAGAAAAGGGCTTTCAAAAGAACAAATTAAACAGAAGTTGAATTTGAAAATTAAAAAGCCAAAAATTGAAAAGTTCAACTATCTTTGCGCTGAAACTCTTGATGTTTGCCTTTATTCGTTTTTTGAAACAAACAGTTTTGAAAATTGCATTAAAACAGCACTTTCTTTTGGTGGCGACACCGACACAAACGCTTGCATTTCTGGAAGCATGGCAGAGGCGTTTTATGGAATTGATGAAAACATCAAAAACCAAGCAAAACAAAAACTTTCGCCCGACCTTTTAAATGTTGTTGAAAAATTTTATCAACATGTTGAAAATAGATAGAAAAATATAAAAATCACATAAAAAACACCCAAGCGATTTCTTGGGTGCTTTTTTTGTTGCAAATTTATTTTTCAAGTGAGGGAATAAAATTTTCTGAAACTTTCTGGCTCAAAAC
>JABLTK010101501.1_pt1 | contig 18874 bp, 14 predicted proteins | sample 7160131 | NCBI WGS metagenome assembly JABLTK01 (sample SAMN14651221, study PRJNA627086) | human gut metagenome | isolation source: feces | host: Homo sapiens
AACACCCCCCCATACGCCCCCGCCTCCGGCCACTATTATTTCTCCCGTTTCGGTAAATCTTGACCCGTGGCACGGGCAGTCCCAACTGTGCTCTGCCTTGTTCTTTCGCAGTGCGCAGCCGAGGTGAGGACATCTTTTTGTTGTCGGAAACAGCATATCCGCAACCGTTATTCCCATGTTTTCAAACAGTTTTGCACATAACATATTTCTGTCGGGCGCAAAAACGGGAGCATTCACATTCTTTTTGCCTGTTATCATGTCCGCCAATATTTCCGCCGCCGCAACAGATGTTGTCATTCCCCAAAGATTAAAACCCGTGGCGACATATACATTCGGCATCGAGGGGCTGTATCTGCCGATATACGGTATGCCGTCAAGCGACACGCAGTCCTGATTGGACCAACGGTATTGCTCTTTTGCTTTCGGAAACCAACGCTTTGCGAAGTTTTCAACCGCACGGTACCCGCCGCCTTGTTTCCCCGTTCGGTGGTCGCCGCCTCCTATCAGTAGCAGGTCTTTGTAATTTCTGAAATAAAATCCGTTGCCTGCGTCTTCCGCCGTGCAATTGAAGTTCGGTGCGCCCGAATATGCTATGACATACGAGCGTTTCTGATACATTTTCATAAAATACAGTCCGTAACGGTTGATGAAAGGGAAGTGTGTTGCGACTATGACCTTTTTTGCTTTTACTTTGCCTTTATCCGTGAACGCCGTTGTGCCTTCAAGTTTGCGGACAAATGTGTTCTCATAAATATTTAACCCTGCCGCAACTCCGTTAAGAAAGCGCAAAGGGTGGAACTGCGCCGCGTCTTCGTATTCTATCGCGTCTGCTACCCGAAAAGGCAATTCGGGCGACGTTGTGTATCTCGCTTTTACCCCGAGATATTTCAATGCCAACGCTTCATCTCTCAATCCGTCGTTTCCGCCGACGGAATACATTATCGAGGGCATTTTTTCAAAATCGCATTCGACAGTCTTTGCTTTTTCTTCGATGCGGTGCAATGCACTGATGTTTGCGTTGTAGTATTGCGTTGCCTTTTCAAGTCCGTATTTTTTGATAATATCTTTATATAAAGTATCGTGTTGTGCGGTCAGCACCGCCGTTGTGCCCTTTGTTATGCCGCGTCCTATCTGTTTTGATTCAAGCACAACATTGTCTATGCCGAGTTCCGTCAGTTTTGCCGCGCACATGATTCCCGCGATGCCGCCGCCGATAATGCAAACGTCCGTCGAAATATCTTTTTCAAGCGTTTTATGCCGAAATTGTTCGGTTTCGTCAGTCCATAAATAGTTCATTATGTTTACCTCTTTTCATTCTTTGTATATTGTTGCCGTGGAAAATGCAGCATATTCGCCGAAACATCCGTTAGATGTTTTGACACAAATATTTTATATTTCTGTTCACAAGTTCCGTCTTTATTGTTCGCGTATTTCCGTTGACAATTTTTTCACAATAAGATATAATGCAGTTGTAAATAAAATTTTCGGTATGACCGGAGGTAATTTGTTATGGTAAATCGTTTTGTATTGAACGCAGTTTCTTATCACGGCAACGGGGCGATAAAGGAGATTCCGGGAATCGTTTCCGCCAAAGGTTTCAAAAAAGCATTTATTGCGTCTGACCCCGATCTTGTTAAATTCGGAGTTACCAAGAAGGTGACTGACCTGCTTGACGAAGCGGGCATGGCGTATGAGGTTTATTCCGACATAAAACCCAACCCGACCATCGAAAACGTCAAGAGCGGCGTTGCGGCTTACAAAGCGTCGGGTGCGGATTACATGATAACGATAGGCGGCGGCTCGTCGATGGATACGGGCAAGGCTATCGGTATCATTATCAACAACCCTGAATTTGAAGATGTCCGCAGTCTTGAAGGAGTTGCTCCGACCAAGAACAGAACCGTTTTCACAATAGCCGTTCCGACAACTGCGGGAACTGCTGCGGAAGCGACAATCAACTATGTTATAACAGATGTTGAGCGCAAGAGAAAGTTCGTTTGCGTTGACACAAACGATATTCCCGATGTTGCTGTCGTTGACCCCGATATGATGGCTACTATGCCCAAGGGCTTGACCGCTTCGACCGGTATGGACGCCCTGACGCACGCAATAGAGGGTTACACCACAAAAGCGGCATGGGAACTTGCCGATTGCCTGAACCTTGAAGCGATAAGACTTATCGCAAAGAGCCTGCGCGGCGCTGTCAATAATGACAAAGACGGCAGAGAGGGGATGGCTCTCGGACAGTTTGTTACCGGTATGGCATTTTCCAATGTCGGACTCGGTATCGCGCACTCCATGGCGCACACTCTCGGCGCCGTTTACGACACCCCGCACGGTGTTGCCTGCGCAATGATGCTTCCCATAGTTATGGAATATAATGCGGAGACCACCGGTGATAAGTTCAAGTATATCGCCGAGGCTATGGGTGTGGACACCACGGGAATGGATCAGCAGGCTTACAGAAAAGCCGCCGTTGACGCAGTTCGTCAACTTTCCGTAGATGTCGGCATTCCGACCAAACTTTCGGCACTCAAAGAAGAAGATCTTGACTTCCTCGCACAGTCCGCTTATGCAGACGCTTGCCGCCCGGGTAACCCGAAAGAAACAAACGTTGAAGACCTGAAAGAACTTTTCCGCAAGTTGATGTAATTTTTGACATGGTAACCCCCGCACTTCCCAAAAGGAGTGCGGGGATTGTTTTTTTTGCAGCGGTAAAAAATTAAAACATCTTGAAATCCGACAGAATATCTGATATACTGTATTCAGTCTTGTCGGAGGGATAGATATATGACCGAAATAATCGCACGGAGAGAGTTTTCTCCGTATTATATCATTTTTGATATAGCCTTTTTGGCGGTTTTTGCGGCGTTGCTGTTGTGGAAAAAGAAATACATGACCGTGCTTGTCGGTTTTCTTGCGGGATTGCTGTATATGATTGTCGATTTCGGCATTTTTCATCTTGTATGCAACTCCCGAAGCATTTCCGACGGTTACAGCCTGTTTTGGGTCTTGCTTTGGATGTCGATGAGTTACGGCTTTACAAATTTCGCATGGATATGGCTGTGGATTTCAAAAGACAAGCATCTTTTTGAATGGTCTTTTCTTATCCTGATGTGGTGGTTCGTCTGCCCTCTGCTTACAAAAACCTTTACTCCCGCAAATGTTGAAAACATAGTGATTCAGCGCACGACGGGCGAATATCACGGTTATATGGCTGCGATCCTTGTCGTGGGTTATCTCGGACTTATAATCTATAATCTGTGGCAGAAAGAACGGGAAAAACGGGTGAATATCCCGTGGCTTCTTGCAATCGGAGTGCTTGTCCAGTTCGGTTGGGAAGCGGGCCTTCTTATCGGCGGCATACGTTCCGCAGGCTTTGCTCTCTCCGAAAAATTCGCTCCGCTTATCGTCAACTCTCTTCTTGAAACAAATCTCGGAATGCCCTATATATTCTTGATATTTATTGCGTATACAAGCTGTTTTACGGAACAGATGAAACGACGTTCCGCGCCGCTGTCATTGACCGAGCGCATAAGGGAAAATAACAGGGAAAGGGTAACAAAAAAGGTATCGTAACCTTTTTGACTGTTTTTTTACACTGTCGAAACACCGTATGAGGCTGTGCCTGCCGTGATTTAATTGTTTTGCAGAAATTTCAAAAACCTTTTTCGGCGGGGTATTACAAAAATGATAACATATATTATATCGTAAAAAGCAAGTTCACAACTTGCTTTTTTTGCGTTTATTCTGCGGAAAAAATCAATGTTTGAATATTTGTTCTCCGTAATGTGTATTTGTCTTGCAAACAGTACGGAAATGTGACGAAAATTTCGACGTTTGTAACGTTATATTTTCGATTATATAACAGGTATGCAACATTCGCCTTTGTGTTTTTGAAAAAAGTATGATATAATACAATCAGAAAAAAAATTCCGACTATAAACAGGAATATCAAAACGGAGGCAATTGAAATGGCAAGATTTACATTACCCAGAGACGTCTATCACGGCAAAGATGCTTTGGAGGCGCTTAAAACATTTGAAGGCAAACGCGCTATTGTATGCACAGGCGGCGGAAGCATGAAACGCTTCGGCTTCCTTGACAAAGTCGTTTCTTATTTGAAAGAAGCGGGTATGGAAGTTCAACTTTTTGAAGGTATCGAACCCGACCCGTCCGTAGAAACCGTTATGCGCGGCGCAGAGACTATGGAAAAATTCCAGCCCGACTGGATCGTTGCTATCGGCGGCGGTTCTCCGATAGATGCCGCAAAAGCGATGTGGATAAAATACGAGTATCCCGAACTTACATTTGAAGATATGTGCAAGGTGTTCGGTATTCCCAAACTTCGTCGCAAGGCTCATTTCTGCGCTATTTCTTCGACTTCCGGCACGGCTACCGAAGTTACCGCATTCTCTATCATAACCGATTACCACAAGGGTATCAAATATCCCATTGCGGACTTTGAGATCACTCCCGATGTGGCTATTGTTGACCCCGAACTTGCGCACACTATGCCGCAGAAACTCGTTGCTCACACCGGTATGGACGCTATGACGCACGCTGTTGAAGCATACGTTTCCACCGCAAACTGCGATTATACCGATCCTCTCGCGATCCATGCGATTGAGATGATCATGAACGACCTTATCCCGTCTTACAACGGCGATATGGACGCCCGTGACCGTATGCACAATGCACAGTGCCTTGCAGGTATGGCATTCTCCAACGCTCTGCTCGGTATCGTTCACTCCATGGCGCACAAGACCGGTGCCGCATTTGCCGACTACGGCGCGCATATCATTCATGGCGCGGCTAACGCGATGTATCTGCCCAAGGTTATCGCATTCAACGCAAAAGACGAAACCGCAAAGAAACGTTACGGTGTTATCGTTGACTATATGGGTATCTGCGACAAGAACGCTTCCGACGATGAAAAGGTTGCGGAACTTATCAAATACCTGCGCCATATGAACGATGAGTTGAATATTCCTCACTGCATCAAGAACTACGGCGCGGACAGCTATCCGACCGAGAACGGCTTCGTTCCCGAGAACGTATTCCTTGAGCGTCTTCCCGAAATCGCAAAGAACGCCATTGCAGACGCCTGCACAGGCTCCAACCCCCGTCAGCCCAGCCAGGAAGAAATGGAAAAACTTCTCAAGTGCTGCTACTACGACACCGAAGTTGATTTCTGATTCGTGTTCAGTAGGGGATGTTAAAAATGCCCGGACCGCAAAAAGGCTGAAAATGTATAATAAGGCAATATAAAAGAGAAGAGTATTCACACTGAACGGCAGTTTTAAACATTTTAAATTGCAAAAAGTGAAAAATGCCTTTTTGCTATAAGCGAATCTCACCTCTCGACGCACCTCTGTACGCCTTCGGGTTCGATTCACTCATTCTGAACATTTTTTCCTATCCCCGGAAGGGCTGTAAAAAAACCTACGTTTTTTTACAGCCCTATGTTTTTGATGAATTCATACAATTTGTTTGTTGAAAAAGCAAGTTAAAAGTGGTATTATTTATACCGAAAACAGCTGCGGTTTAACCGTTGCTGTATTATCCGTGCAATATCGCAATTCTGCCGATTTTGCGGAAAGGAATGCTTTTATGTATAAAATAGTAACAAAGAAAAGCCTCAATCCCACCGTTACACTTATGGAGATAGAAGCCCCTCTTGTTGCCGCAAAGGCAAAGCCGGGACAGTTTATTATTCTCCGTGTCGATGAGGACGGCGAAAGAATTCCGCTCACCGTTGCGGGTTATGACCGTGCGCGCGGAACGATTAAAATAATTTTCCAGATTGTCGGCGCAACAACCGCAAAACTCAATCATAAAAATGAGGGTGAGTATATTCAGGACTTTGTGGGACCCCTCGGCGTCCCCACAAAAGTTGACGGACTGAAAAAGGTATGTATCGTCGGCGGCGGTGTCGGCTGCGCAATCGCGCTGCCCATAGCGGAAGAACTTCACGCGGCAGGCTGCGACGTTACCGCAATCATCGGTTTCCGCTCCAAAGACCTTTTGATTCTTGAAGATGAATTTCGCGCGGCATCCGAAAAACTTGTCGTTATGACGGATGACGGTTCATACGGCCGCCAAGGCAATGTCTGCGTTCCTCTGAACGAAATGTTTGAAGCGGGCGAGAAGTTTGACGAAGTTATAACGATAGGTCCGCTTATTATGATGAAATTCGTCGTTGCCGCAACCAAGCCGACGGGGATCCCGTGCACGGTTTCCATGAACCCGATAATGATAGACGGGACGGGAATGTGCGGCGGCTGCCGTCTGACGCTTCATCGTGACGGCGAGCGCATTACCAAATTCGCTTGCGTTGACGGTCCCGATTTTAACGGTTATGAAGTTGATTTTGACGAAGCAATGTCCCGCGGCGCAATGTACCGCGATTTTGAACGCCACGCTTATGAAGAGACGTGCAATCTGTTTCGTAAGGAGGTCAAATAATTATGCCTAATATGAGTTTGAAAAAGAACCCGATGCCGTCGCAGGAACCCTCTGTTCGCGCGCACAATTTCGATGAAGTTGCTATGGGTTATTCGGCAGAGACGGCAGTTGACGAAGCGCTTCGCTGCCTCGGCTGCAAAAATATGCCCTGTGTTTCGGGCTGTCCCGTAAATATTCATATTCCCGAATTTATCGCAAAGGTAAAAGACGGAGATTTTGAGGGCGCATATCAGATAATTCACAAAACCTCCTCGCTTCCCGCAGTTTGCGGCAGAGTATGTCCGCAGGAGACCCAATGCGAAGCCAAATGTGTTCGCGGAATCAAAGGCGAGCCCGTCGGCATAGGCAGACTTGAACGCTTTGTTGCCGATTGGCATAACGCGCACAGCGACGTTACTCCCGAAGTCGCTCCCTCGAACGGACACCGTGTCGCCGTTGTCGGCTCCGGTCCCTCCGGACTTACCTGCGCGGGAGATCTTGCGAAAAAAGGCTATAAAGTAACCGTTTTTGAAGCGTTGCATACCGCGGGCGGCGTACTTGTTTACGGTATTCCCGAATTTCGTCTGCCGAAGTCTATCGTCCGCAAAGAGGTCGATAACCTTGTTGCCATGGGCGTTGATGTCGAAACAAACGTCGTCATCGGCAAAACGCTTACCGTTGACGAACTTTTCGAGCAGGGCTTTGAAGCCGTATTTATCGGCTCGGGCGCGGGACTTCCGAACTTTATGGGAATCCCCGGTGAGTCATATAAAGGCGTATACTCCGCCAATGAGTTCCTGACACGTTCCAACCTTATGAAGGCATATCGCGAAGATCCCGACACGCCTATTATGAAAGGCGGCAAAGTAGCCGTTGTCGGCGGCGGTAATGTTGCCATGGACGCGGCTCGTACCGCTCTGCGTCTCGGCGCGGATAAAGTATATATTGTATATCGCCGTTCCATGGAAGAACTTCCCGCGCGTCGCGAAGAGGTGGAACACGCCGAAGAAGAGGGAATTGAGTTCCTGCTTCTGAATAACCCCGTTGAAATTCTCGGCTACGAGAACCCCGACGACCGCCGCGACCCCCGCAACGGCTTCGTAACGGGTATGAAGTGCATCAAGATGCAGCTCGGCGAACCCGATGAGCGCGGACGCCGCCGTCCCATTCCCATAGAGGGCAGCGAGTTCGTTCTCGATGTCGATACCGTTGTCATCTCCATCGGAACGTCTCCCAACCCGCTTATCAAGTCCACCACCGCGGGACTTGAAGTCAATAAGCGCGGAGGTATCATCGTTGAAGAAGATACCGGTGCAACGACCAAAGAAGGCGTTTACGCCGGCGGTGACGCCGTAACAGGCGCCGCGACCGTAATCTCCGCCATGGGCGCGGGCAAGACCGCAGCCAAGGCAATCGACGAGTACCTGTCGAACAAATAATTATTTATCAAAACACAACGCAAGGGGCTGAAAAATCAGCCCCTTGCAGTTTTTATATGCACTTTAAATCAATATTTGCATCGTTTTTTGTAAAATTGCCTTGTGTCACAAAATGATTAAGGTTTAGTGTAGCACCGAACCTGAAATATATACATTCCAAACCGTCCTGATTTTTTTAAGATTAAATATTGCCCAAGCAATCAAGCGAAAGCATCTCTTTTGCCATGGTATCACAAAGCGTTTTGTCGATTGATTCGTTAAACATTTCGAAAAACACAGCATGAAAAATCTCAGCAATTTCAATTTCGGTCATGGTATTTCGGATTCGCGCAAAAATCATCTCAACTTCCGAATCGTATTCATCCGTCGGGCAGTGCACCGCAAGCAGCCCCATCGGGTCGGCTTTGTCCACAACGGCTTTTATTATATTTTTAGTCATTTCCAATACCTCTGCGTGAACAGCTTTTTGTATATTCAGTATAACATAAAACCTCTTTGAAGTCAACTCGTTTCTCTTAGCAAAGGTTGATATGCGGCAGGCAAAGAAAAACAATTTCAAATTCCGTCAGCACATCACGAAACGGCTATCGGGTCAAACAGAAACTTCTCAATGCCGACATACAGGATTCCATTCTCATCGCGCCACGGGATAATATTATCTTTTACAATCACGATTTGGGTAAATGAATCGACAATACGGCTGTAAGAGCGAACCTCTTGCAGTTGTTTTTCTTCTTCTTCGCCAACAGTAGGTGCCGACGGAATGTAGAACTTTTTGCTTCTGTCGCTTGCAATGAAATTAGCCTCTAAATTAGTCTTTTTGCTCTTTCCATCGGTTCCCTATGACAATGTCAAATTTCCAACTTACAGTTGTGAACCGTAACAAAGCATCTATTGTATCAAACCATAATTTGTGATATAATAAGGTCACACCGGTGATAAAGAATATGTGGAGGTTTTTATGGAATTAAAAATTGGAGGAAAAATTGCAAAATACAGAAAACTAAAAGGATATACACAAGAACAGTTTGGAGAATTGGTTGGTGTTTCGGGACAAGCTGTGTCGAAATGGGAAAACGGAGGCGTTCCCGATACTTATTTGCTACCGGTTATCTCCAAGATTTTAGGGGTGTCTATTGATACCTTATTTGGGGTAGAAAAAAAGATATCGGATTACTCTCAGGATGATATTCTTGATAATTTGTTTATGCTTTGCCTTCAAAAGACCAACTGCAAAGATGATAGAATAGATTTCTTCAAATTTCTGTTTGAAACAATATGGACTTTGCAAAGTGCATATTTTGGAAATGAAAAACGTCCGCTATTAAAAGATGTTATTGAAAAGTATCGTGGTAATCAGCAAATAACATCTCAAATCATCAACAATGAGGGAACGACATATTTTTCTCTTGTAGAAAGTTTTCCGTTCTTTTTGGCGGTTATGGATACGCCCGAAATATCCCAAAAACTGTTATCCGAAAAGAACTTTGGAGAGTTCTTCTCGTTGCTCGCTTCGGAAGACGGAATGAAAGCGATCATTTTCACACAAACCACAACAGAAAAAGGTCAGTATACGGCGGAAATGATAACTAAAAAAATTGGGATTAAACTTGAAAGATTTCTTGAAATCGAACCTCTGCTTATTAAATACGGTCTTTTGAATGAAGATAGTTTAACTTTGGATGACGGCATAATTAAGGTATATCATAAGTTGAGTAACCCCGAAATCCGTCCGTTATTGATAATGGCATACCAATTTATCAATGCAAGACAATGTTACTACAATTTCACTTGTGACAGAACTAAGCCTTATTTCGAATACGAATAAATCATGACCACCGGTTCTACCGGTGGTCATGATTTATTGCCATTAAAGTTTTGATACTTAAATAAAACAAATAACCCGAACGCTTCGCCAAGTAAGAGAATGTTCGGATTATTCGTATGTGGTCGGAGTGACAGGGCTCGAACCTGCGGCCTCAACATCCCAAACGGACCTATAAGGGCAATTTCCGCTAAAAATAGCTTTTTCTGCCCCTTTCCGCTCGGAAAACTGTGCTCTTCGGCACTCCCCAGTCCACTGTTTCCGAGTGCTCCGAAACGGTAGGTGGTCTGTTATGTGGTCAACAGCAATTTCCACGGAATAATATGAGCTACACGCCTCTCGCATTTACGCGAGGGGCGATTGCTTTTATACGGTTATTATAACTCTGAACAGCACCTGATTCAAGTCAAAATTTGCACCGCAGTAGACAAAGAAAAGGGAATTACATAAGAACGAGAAATGGGATATTAAATTTGTGACAAAAAGCCGAGAAATACTGAAATCGCAGTATTTTTCGGTCGGAAACTGTTGAAATATGGTATGGAGTATGGTATACTATATATTAGTGATAAAATGTGCTGACTATAACTGTTTATGAGGTGTAATGCAATGGCCGCAAGCTATAAAAAATTATTCAAGCTTTTAATCGACCGTGATATGAAAAAGAAAGAACTCGCCGAAAAAGCCGGTATCAGCATTGCTACTATTACCAAAATGGGCAAAGACGGCGCCGTCGTATCAAGCGAAGTTCTTGTCAAGATATGCTCAGCCCTTGGTTGCACTATGGATGATATTGTAGAGATAGTGTCTTGCAAGTAATTATTTATTCTTTCAACTTAAAAGTGCATATAAAGAAACGAGGAAAATACATGTCTGCTAAACAGATTATAGATGCAATGTGGGATGATTCGCCTGTCGATGTTTCCACGGAAGTAAACTTTATCTGGTCCATCGCAAATAAACTGCGCGGACCGTACCGTAGCGACAAATATAAGGATGTCATTATTCCGATGACGATTATCCGCCGCTTTGAGTGCGCTCTTGCACCTACCAAGCAGAAAGTCGTTGAGCAGTTCAAAGCAAACCCGAATTTCCCGGCAAAGGCGATGTATCGCATTTCCGGCTTCCAGTTTTATAACACCAGTGAATTTGACCTTGCAGAGCTTGTAAATGACGCAGACCACATTGCCGCCAATTTCAAGAGTTATCTGCAGGGATTTTCCGCAAATGTGCTGGAAATCTTGATGTCCAAGGAGCGCGGTCTGAACTTTGGCGAAGAAATCGACAAGATGGATAAAAATAACCGTCTGCTCTCCGTCATCAAAGCGTTCTCCGAGCTTGATCTCAATCCTCGCACCATCGACAATGTGAAGATGGGATACATTTTCGAGGAACTGATCCGTAAGTTTTCTGAAAATGCCGAGGCCGGTGATCACTACACCGGGCGTGATATCATCAAGCTGATGGTCAACATTTTGCTTGCCGAAGGCTGCGATGACATTTTTGATGATGGTAAGGTCATCACCATTTTGGATCAGGCCTGCGGAACGGGCGGTATGCTCTCCACCGGCTACAATTTCATCAAGCGTTATAATCCTTCTGCGGATGTGCGCCTGTTTGGTCAGGAGATCAACCCGGAATCTTACGCTATGTGCCTTGCCGAAATGCTCATAAAGGGACAGAATGCCGAAAATATCTGCTATCAGGACACCATGAAAGCCGACCGTTTCAAGTCCACCAAAATGCGCTTTGTGCTTGAAAATCCGCCGTTCGGCACTGCATGGGGCGGCAAAGATGCAGCGGAAGGCGTCGAGGATGCTGTCAACGCAGAATATCAGAAGGGCTTCGATGGTCGTTGGGGTGCGGGACTGCCCGGCTCTGGCGATATGCAGATGCTGTTTTTGCAGTCTGCCATCGACAAAATGGACGATAACTTTGGCCGTGCCGCTATCATCGAAAACGGCAGTCCGCTGTTCTCCGGCGGGACTGCATCCGGCGAGAGCCAGATCCGCCGTTGGATGCTGGAAAACGATCTGATCGAAGCCATCATTGCGCTGCCTACAGACCTGTTTTATAACACCGGCATCGCTACATACATTTGGGTTCTCTCCAAGAATAAGCGTCCGGAACGCAAGGGCAAAATTCAGCTGATTGACGCTTCGACTTTCTTCAAAAAGTTGCGCAAAGCCATGGGCGATAAGAAAAACGAGATTTCCCCCGAAGATCGCAGTGCCGTTACCAAACTGTATGCGGACTTTGCAGAGAACGAATATTGCAAAATCTATCGGAACGAGGAGTTCATTTATCGCGAGTACACGGTGATGCAACCTCTTCAGCGCAGTTATGCCATTACGGCGGAGCGAATTGAAGCCATGCTCTCCAAAGGTTCGCTCTCCTCTCTCTATGACCAGTCCAAGGTGGACGAACTGGAAAATGCCGAAGAACTGACCGGCAAAGACCTGAAAAAACTGGAGGCTTATCAGACGAATCAACCTGTCTATGAGGCCATTATCGCTGCGCTGAATGCAACCGTTTCCGAGCAGACCTATAACTCACCAGCAGCATTCATGCCGGTACTGACCAAGGCACTCTCCGCTGTGACTGTCGACAAGAAGCTGCTGGAAAAGATTGCAGACGGCCTTTCTGTCATAGACAAGAACGCTGAAATTCAGCGTGACCGCAAGGGCAACATCATTTATGACAAGGAAACCAAGGACACTGAACTGGTGAAATGGGAAGAAAGCATTGAGGACTATATGGCAAGAGAAGTCCTGCCGCACATCCCGGATGCCGCCGCATTCTTTGAGGAGAACCTCGGTGCAAAGAAGCCTGTTATCAAAACCGGTGCGGAGATCCCTTTCACACGGTATTTCTATAAGTATCAGCCATCTACGCCGAGCGAGGAACTTGAGACCAGATTTAAGGAATTGGAACTTTCCGTGACTGAGCGTGTTGCAAAGTTGTTCGAGTAAAGGAGGCCTGCGAGGGTGTTTAAGTTTATATTCGAAATACTGACTGACCCTTTGGGGCTCCCTATAGAATGGTACTGGGAGTATCTGATTTTGGCTGTGATCGGTGCCGCTGCATACGCTGTTGCTTACCGTTGCGTCGGCGATATGTACAGCGGCGGGATGATTGACGGCAGCACAAGCGGTTATTTCTTTCATTGGCTCATTCGCCTGATTCTGTTTGTCGCCCTGTGGGCAGTTACCTACGGAATCATTGCAGCGGTAAAATGGCTGACGGATAATTGGGTACTGGTACTGAGCATTTTAGGCAGCGTTGTCGCTGTTGTTGGTATTGTTGCCATTGCCGCAATAATAGTCCGCAGGCGAAAGAAAAAAGTTGGAACGGGGGTGTCAGATGATGAGAGAAGCTAAAAGCAGTGGTATAGCCTGGATTGGAACTATTCCAAAATGCTGGGAAACAGATAAATTGAAGTACCATCTCAGAAGAAATGAACCCAGAAATCCCGGAGATGTTGTTGTACTATCTCTATATAGAGAACTTGGCGTTATACCTAAAGACAGCCGTGATGACAACCATAATGTGACCTCTGAGGACACATCCAAGTATAAGTATGTCCGTCCTGGAGATTTCGTTATCAATAAAATGAAAGCATGGCAAGGCTCTGTTGCCGTATCAGAATATGAAGGCATTGTGAGTCCCGCATATTTCGTATATGAATTTACAGATGACACCATTTTTAAACGTTATTTTCATTACTTGCTGAGAAGCTGCTATAAGGATGAATTTATGCGCTTGTCTGGTGGAATTCGTGTGGGTCAGTGGGATCTACCTGCTGACGCATTAGAGAATACACCAATTCTAATTCCACCAATGGATGAGCAGTGCCGCATTGCCGATTTTCTCGATGCCAAATGCGCCGAGATCGATGCGCTGACTGCCGATATCCAGTCCCAGATCGACACGCTAGAGCAGTACAAGCGGTCTGTCATCACCGAAACCGTCACCAAGGGGCTGAATCCCGATGCTGAGACGAAGGACAGCGGGATTGAGTGGGTCGGTGCAATTCCGGCACATTGGTCTATTCACCCTGTTTATAATTACTTTGGTGAACGCAAGAATAAGAACAGTTTCGGCAATGAGGATAATTTGCTGTCGCTGAGCTATGGCAGAGTTATCCGCAAAGACATTAACACCAGCGATGGATTATTGCCGGAGAGCTTCAATACCTACAACATTGTTGAAGCTGGTGACATTATCATCCGCCCCACCGATTTGCAGAACGATAAACGCAGTCTGCGAACTGGGCTTGTGAAGGAACACGGCATAATCACTTCGGCATATATTGACCTTTGTCCGCTCAAACAGGTCGATTCGAGGTACTTCCACTTCCTTCTTCACGCATACGATGTTATGAAGGTGTTCTACAACATGGGAAACGGCGTCCGCCAGGGACTGAACTATTCCGAGTTTTCTCGGCTTATGGTTTTTGAGCCACCATATGAGGAACAGGTAGCTATGGCGGACTATCTAGAAACCAAGGTCACAGAAGTAGACGCAATTATCGAGCAGAAGAAAGAACAAATGGCTGTTCTCGATGCTTATAAGCGCTCTCTAATTTTTGAGTATGTAACCGGCAAGAAGGAGGTAATTTGATGGCAACTTTTGAAGAACAGCTCGATTCTCTTTTGGAACGGGCAAAAAGCATCGTGCCACCGAACAAGTTGAAAACAGCCGCTGAAAAGCAACCGGCCGATAAGTGGATGAACGATGTGCAGATTTTCTATAATGACTATCTTAAAGACCACGCATTAGGTCAGCGCATAGATTCAAAACTGTTTCATCGCTCAACCGGTGCTTTCGAGGAATTGGTTTCTTGTTTGGAGAGCGTTCGCAGTGACAATGCTTTTGTGGATGAAAAGAATGGAATTTCCACGGTTAATATCCCCAGATACCGCGCGAAAGACGTGCCTGAATATGATGTGTTTATTTCCCATGCCAATAAAGACAAGGAAAATCTGATAGAGGAATTATACAGCTCGCTCAAAACTCTTGGCGTAACAATTTTCTACGATAAGGAGTCTCTGGAGTGGGGCGATAATTGGAAAGATCGCATTCTGAACGGTACGAAAAAAGCAGAATTTGCAATTATCGTTATTTCAGAGAACTTTTTTGACCGAGAGTGGACCGAGCGAGAATTACATGAGTTTTTGAACCGGCAAAATCGAAGCGGACAGAAGTTAATTTTGCCGATTTTACACAACATCACGGCTTCGCAGTTGCAAGAAAAGTACCCATCTGTGGCGGATATACAAGCGATTGACTCATCTAAATATAGCTGCGACCAGATTGCTTTGCTTTTTGCACGGCAACTAATCAAGCGCCTGAAAAGCGAGTAAGGAGGTAGATGGCATATGAACAACATACTGACAGAGAAAGAATATCAGCACTTCATCATGGACAGGCTCTCGCAGGACAATGGTTACATCGTCCGCAAAGCGACAAGCTACGACCGCCTCTTTGCTATGGATCGTGAGCTGCTGTTTCAGTTTCTGAACGATACCCAGCCGGACGAGATGGAGGCACTCCGCAAAATCTACAAATCCGATTTGGAGGACACCCTCGTCAGCTTTATCAATGCCGAGGTGACCAAAGCCCGCGGCAGTCTGCTGGATGTGCTGAAGCACGGCATTGAGATTTCCAACATGAAGTTGGAGCTTATGTACACCAAACCTGCAACCACCTTCAATCGTGACTTGCTGGCAAAGTACGAAAAGAATATTTTCTCCGTTATGGAGGAGGTCTGGGCAAGCGATGATGAGCGCATTGACCTGGTAATTTTCCTGAACGGTCTTGCCATCATGTCCTTTGAGCTGAAATGTAATGCCGCCGGTCAGTCCTATCAGGATGCCATCTATCAGTACCGCGTTGACCGTGATCCCAAGACCCGCCTGTTTTGGTTTAAGGCAGGCTGCCTTGTGAACTTTGCAATGGATCTGGAACAGGTCTATATGACCACCAAGCTTGCAGGCAACGCCACCTTCTTCCTGCCGTTCAACATGGGAAACGGTGAAGGAGTCAATGCAGGCGCGGGCAATCCTACCTTCAAAGACAAGTACAGCGTGTCCTATATGTGGGAGGATATTCTGACAAAGGATACCGTCCTTGACCTCATCAGCAAGTTCATCTTTATCGAAACCAAGGAGAGTAAGGATGAGCTGACAGGAAAAACAAAGAAGTCCGAAAACATTATCTTTCCCCGGTATCACCAGCTGGATGTGATTCGCAAGCTGCTGGCGGATGTGCGTGAAAACGGCTCTACGCAGAATTATCTGATACAGCACAGCGCAGGCTCCGGCAAAACAAACTCCATCGCATGGCTGGCACACCGGCTTACTTCGCTGCACGACGCAGATAATAAAATTATCTTTGACAATGTCGTGATTATCACCGACCGAGTCGTAGTTGACCGTCAGCTGCAGAAAGCCATTATGGGCATGGAGCACAAAGCTGGGCTTATCCGTGTTATGGACGATAAGTGCAACTCTGCCGACCTTGCCATTGCACTGAACGGCAATACAAAAATCATCGCCACCACGATCCAGAAATTCCCGTATATCGTGGATAGCGTTGCAGGACTGAAAAACAAGCGTTTTGCGGTTATTATCGATGAGGCACATTCCTCCACCGCAGGTAAGGACATGGCAGCGGTCACAAAGTCGCTGGGAGCCGGTGAGCAGGAAGCTGCCGATGTGGAAGATATGATTACGGATGAAATCCGTAGAAACGGCAAACAGGCCAACGTGTCCATGTTTGCTTTCACTGCCACACCGAAGCCTACGACCATTCAGCTGTTCGGTCGCCTGAACACGAAAGGTCAGCGTGAGGCATTCCATATTTACTCTATGAAGCAGGCCATTGAGGAAGGCTTTATTCTCGATGTCCTTCAGAACTATACGACTTACGACACTTTTTACCAGATCAATAAGGAAATCGAAGAAGACCCACGTTGCAAAACAGTCGATGCAAAGCGGCAGATTGCCCGTTTTGTGGAGCTGCATGAAACGAACATTGCCCAGCGTGTAGAGGTCATCGTAGAGCATTTCCGCACGACCGTTATGCCGGAGCTCGGCGGCATGGCAAAGGCAATGGTCATCACCGCATCCAGACAGGGCGCTGTGAAGTACCGTCAGGCTTTTGAGGACTATACCAAGAAAAAGGGATACTCGGACATTAAGGCTCTGGTGGCATTCTCCGGCAAGGTGAAACTCCCGGATGATGAAACCGAATACTCCGAGGCTTCCATGAACGGTTTCCCGGAAGATCGTTTGACGAAGGAATTTGACAAGGACGAATACCAAGTGCTTTTGGTCGCCAACAAATATCAGACCGGATTCGACCAGCCGAAACTCTGCGCTATGTATGTTCTCAAAAAGCTGAAGGGAGTATCTGCTGTTCAGACGCTTTCTCGCCTGAACCGTATCTGCCCGCCGTTCGAGAAGAAAACTTTCGTGCTGGACTTTGCAAATACATACGAAGATATCAAAGCGGCATTTGCACCGTACTATACGACTACGCTGCTCTCCACTTCCGTAACGCCGACGGCAATTTACGATCTGGAAGCGCAAATCGATGCGTACACCGTGCTTGACCCGGATGATATCGAAAAAGCCAACGAGCTGCTCTACAAGGGTAATATTTCCTCCAAGGATAAGCAGAAACTGACTTTCTACTTCAAGCGGTCAAAAAATATGATCGAGCAGTACGAGCCGCTCAAGCAGCAGGAAATCGTGTCTCAGATGCGGCATTTTGTCCGTTTCTATGAGTTCCTGTTGCAGGTGTCCTGCTTCGAGGATACTGACCTGCATAAGAAGTACAATTTCATTACTTATCTGCTGGCGTACATCAATATCAAGCATCCGGGCGGCGGCTATAATCTGGACGGCAAAATCAAGGCTACGAATTTCGTTCAGAAAAAAGCCGAGGAACACACCGATCCAAAGCTGATAGCACAGCCGGTTGTAAAGCTGCCCACAGCGGAGAGTTTTGGCCTGACCGAAGCAAAAGAAGAACGGCTTTCCCAGATCATAGCCGAAATCAACAGCCGAACGGGAAAAGCCTACGACAACGATGTTGCGGTCAAAGCCATGTTGCAGATCCGGGATATTCTGCTGAAATCCGATAAACTGAAAACCAGTGCCCGGAACAACACCGTCAAAGACTTTGAGTTTTCGTACTTTGACGATATCGACGATGCACTGATAGAGGGACTTGAGCAGAATCAGGATTTCTTTTCTCTGTTGCTTAGTAATGATGAAATAAAAAAACAGGTTCTCGGTATCTTCACAGAAGAGATATACAAGAGTCTGAGAGAAGCAAATTAAGCTGTCTATTTTTTACTTGATTTTACCTCAAGAGGATAGATAACTACATCCCCGCCGAACCGATAATTCTATTAAGCAAAAACGGGAAGTAGTTTTATTTGGCTATGTTAATATGCTGACAATATCTCGAATTATATGGACGAACCTACGACAGAATTAGGCGATGTAAATGCAGTTTAAATTATTGGAGGGATATATTAATGTCTAACATAATTGCTATCGTTTGGGATTTTGACAAAACACTAATCACCAGTTATATGCAAGAACCGATTTTTAAAAAATATAGAGTTGACGGAACTACCTTTTGGAAAGAAGTAAACGCTTTACCCGAAAAGTATTTAACAGAGCAAGGCGTTAGAGTTAATCGAGATACCATCTATCTAAATCACTTTATAAATTATGTAAAAGAGGGCAGGTTCCCAGACCTAAACAATGAAATGCTAACAGCACTGGGTTCCGAATTGGAGTTTTATAACGGTTTGCCAGCGCTTATGGAAATCACAAAAAAGATGGTTTCTGATGATTCAAGATATGCTGAATATGACATTAGGGTTGAGCATTATATAGTTAGTACTGGATTTACCGCTATGCTAATACCTTTTACATTTCGAATATCAACAGATAAAATATTATTCATTATATTTCTCACCCTTTCAACAGAACATTAATCATTATAATAAAAAGATAGCATTTAGAAAATACTAAAATTAGCTGGTACTACCCTTAAAATTCTGCACCTCAATTAACAAAGAAAAGCCTCCAAAATCAGTCAATTTCAGAGGCTTTTGGTCGGAGTGGCGAGGCTCAAACTC
>JABLTK010022354.1_pt1 | contig 18860 bp, 20 predicted proteins | sample 7160131 | NCBI WGS metagenome assembly JABLTK01 (sample SAMN14651221, study PRJNA627086) | human gut metagenome | isolation source: feces | host: Homo sapiens
CTAATAGAGGGGTAAAACAGCAAGGACAGGAAGTGAGGATACACTTCCGGAAAATCCCAATTTAGGGTACCCTGCCCTAAATTGAAAAAACACTGAAAGTAGCGGTAATATTGCCCCTCTCAGAAAGGAGAAACTGCTAATGGCTGAAAGAAAAAGAAACAAAGAAATCCATTTTTATGTCACAGAAGAAGAACGGAAACTGATACGTAGAAAGATGATAGAGTCAAAGACTAAGAACATGGGAGCCTATCTGCGTAAAATGGCAATCGACGGTTATATCGTTAATACAGACACTACTCCCCTAAAGAAGCAATATGAGGAAATGCATAAGATTGGTGTAAATATCAACCAGATTGCAAAAAAGGTGAATACTACCGGAGATCTGTATCCGGAAGAAATAAAAGAACTGAAAGAGATGGTGAAAGAGCTATGGCGTATATTAAGATTTTCCCCATTAAAGTAACTGACAAAAAAGCTCTGGACTACATTACTAATCCAGATAAGACTGATGAAAAACTACTGGTTTCCAGTTTTGGCTGTTCCCCGGAAACAGCTGATCTAGAATTTGCCATGACAAGAGAATCTGCAAAAAAGAATGGAATGGATAAAGGCAACAATCTGGCATTCCATCTAATTCAGTCATTTAAGCCCGGAGAAGTTGATGCCGAAACCGCCCACCGTTTAGGACAGCAATTTGCAGATGAAGTGCTGAAAGGAAAATATGAATACGTAATCAGTACCCATGTTGACAAAAATCACATTCATAACCACATCATCTTCAATGCTGCCAGCTTCGTTGACCATCACAAGTATGTTTCCAATAAACGCAGTTATCATAAACTCTGCCGTATCAGTAATCGCATCTGCCAGGAAAATGGACTTGCCACCAGCATGCCAACCGGAGAAAAAGGCAAAAGCTATAAAGAGAATTTGGAATATCACCGTGGAACCAGTTGGAAAGCAAAGCTGCGTGTTAATGTAGATAAGGCAATCTGGTCTTCTGTTAATTACGACGAATTTTTACAGAAGATGCAACTGACAGGATATGAAGTCCGGCAGGGCAAGCACCTGTCCTTCCGTGCACCGGAACAGAAAAACTTCACTTATATGAAATCACTCGGGAGCTATTATACTGAAGAAAATGTCCGTGTACGCCTAGAGCAAAACCGCTATAAAACAAAAACTCCAAAGCATCTGTCCAGAGAGGCACGATTATATATCAATATTTCCACTTATGTCACAACTGGAAATCGAGAAGGATTTGAACGCTGGGCAAAACTCAATAATCTGAAAGAAGCCGCCCGCACCTTTAACTATCTTTCCGAAAATAACTTACTAAACTATGAAGACTTCCAGCAGCATATTTCTGATGTTGATGCCTCTGTTAAAGCTGCCGAACTTAGAATAGCGAAGATCAGAAATGAGCTGACCACCCAGACAGTTATTCAAAAACACTGTGATTCTTACCGACTCTGCCGTAAAGTGATTGAAGATTGCAAATCTGCCAAGAACCCAAAAGCATACCGGACCAGACATCAGGCAGAATACCAGCTCCATGATTCATTAAAAAAAGAACTTCAGGATCTGGGTATTACCAAAATCCCAAGCTCTGATAAAATCCAAAAACGGATTGAAAATCTTGAATCTGAACAGTCTTCTACTGTCCGAGAAAAACAGGATTTGCAGAAAAAGCAAAAGACATTGGAGATTATTCAGCAGAATTTCTCTGCACTGCTTGCGTCTTTAGAGATAGGAATTCCAACACAAGTCAAAGAAGAAATCCTATAATATGTAAACAGAGGTACCAACAGGTACCTCTTCTCTTAATCTCTCTTGTTACACTATATTAAAATTTCGCCATTTATTAAAGGTTCTGTACTAGTGCGTAATATTTTTCTCCTTTTTTCATTAATTCATTATGTTGACCTTCTTCACAAATTCTTCCTTCAGACATAACAAAAATTTTATCCACATCACTTATAGTATCTAACCTATGAGTTATAATAATCACTATCTTATCTTGATATAGTGGTTTTATATTCTTCATGATTTCATTTTGCGTGATATTATCTAATGCAGAAGTAGCTTCATCTAATATTAGGACATTATCAGCATGTACTAGTGCACGTGCCATTGCTATTCTCTGTTTTTGTCCTCCTGAAAGCTTGTTTCCATTTTCTCCTACAGATACATCTTTTTCTTTTGGAAATTTACTAAGAATTGATTCCATTCCTACCAATTTACATATTTCATCATAAGCACAATCCTCTTTTTTTCTACCCATCAAAATATTGTTTTCAATTGAATCATCCTTTATGTAAACATTTTGAGTAGCAATGGACAGCTGCTTCCTCAATGAAAACAAATTATACTCTTTTATATTTTCCCCATCTATCATAATATTTCCACTTTTTGTATCCCATAATCGAAATAATAAGTTAACAATTGTAGATTTCCCACACCCTGTTTCGCCCACAAAAGCGTATGTCTTTCCTCTTTCTAACTTAAAAGAAAGATTTTCTATTACCATCTTTTTATCATATGAGAAACTTACATTATCAAATACAATTTCATTTATTCTATTTCTAATTTTTATGCCGTAATTATTCTGCGCAATAGAATTTTTCATTTCTAAAAAATCATAAATCCTATTAATAGAAACTTTCAATTTTTGAATACTTGCATTTGACTTTAAAATCCTAATACACGGGTTAATAAATAATGTTGTATATTCAATAAACGCAATAAGCTCTCCCATTGTCATTTGAGATTTAATTATTTTCATTCCTCCATATGTATATATAAATACTCTTATTATTGAGGAAAAAAGGCTACCTATCTGATCAAATACTGCATATTGAATATCCAACTCCGCACACTCTTTTTGATAACTTCTTTCTTTTTTCACGAATTCAGAGAAAAAGAGCAGTTTTGCTTTGTTCAATATAACAACAATAATGTTTCCTAAATATTGTTGCATAGAAGCATATATCCCATCTTGTTTTAATCTTATTTTTTTTGTTTTTTCAACTAATATATTAGTGAATTTCAATTGTGACCAGATGACTATAAGCTGAAGAAAAAAAACCACAAAAAACATCCCTATTTGCATCTTCAGCAATATATATATGGCTAATATAGCTGTAATAACATTACTAATAGTATCAAATACTATATCCAATCCACATGCTTCTAATAATTCTGTATCTCCCTCTATCAGATTCAACATTTCCCCAGCTTTGATTTCTGTCAAAGCTTTTCCTGATAATGTAGAAACTTTTTTCAATAAGCGAGTTTTAAATCTAACCAAAGTGCTTTTTTTAATTCTAACTAATATTTCTTCTTTTTTTATAATAATCAGTGAATTAAACAAGCTAATAAAAAAATATAGACCACCAAAAAACAATATATATTTTATCTGTTGTCCTCTCATAGATTCGTCAATAATATACTGTAGCAATTTAGGAAGAAATATTACAAAAAATGTCGAAAGCAGCATCATACATACTGAAAGCCAACAACTAAATTTATCTTTCGTATAAATTTCTTTTAAAAAAATTATAAATCTAGACTTTTTCAAAATATTCCCTTCCACTTTCTTTAAAAAATTTAGTAAGAGTTCCAACCGTAAGCATGTCATACCTACTTACAGTCATGTAATTAATTTTGATATTTAAACGACTTTCTAAATATGATAATATGTCATATACATATTCAAATCTCAAACTTCCTCTACTGGTTAAAAGTTCAATATCACATATATTATTAGTAGGTTTATGTAATTGTAGTACGGACTTTAACAATTCATAAATTGCTTGTAATAACTCATCGTTATTGTCCATATACCATTCTTGACTACTAGTATATATTTTACTTTTTTGTTCTCTATTCTCTTTTTGCATTATTTGTAAAATATCAGTATATTTTTCTTTTTGAATATCATATTTAGAGATGCATTGACATATCATTCCTGTAAATTTTGCTGTTATTAAGCTATTGTTCGTTGGAAGCATTTGATATTCATTGTTAAGCGTCATACTCATCAAGGGATTATTGTCAAATAGACATTGTATCTCCTTAGATGTATCTATTTCATAAACTTTATTATTTTTTATTTTTCCTCCTCTTACTCCACAAACACTTTCATAACATGCTGGAAAACTTCTTCCATCATAATTATTTGCTGCCGCAGCAACTACAATTTTATTTTTTGATAATTCTAGACACAAATCGCTCAATTCATTTCCTGGTGCAGTAGTTATCGCAAAACTCATATTAATTATATCTACCGAAGTTTCCTTTAATATCTTCAATGCTTTCTCAATTGCCACTAAATTTGTTTTTCCTGATTCTCCGAATGCATTTATAATAAAAAACTCAACATTTGGGCACTCATTTATAATGATTGAGGCACATGCTGTTCCATGTCCATTTTTATCTTCATAATCAGATTTTAACAAACTTACATTCCCATCTTGTTTTACAGAACACGCCTCATAATTTGTTCTCAAGAAATATTTACATTTTGTATCTAATCCTGTATCTATAATACCTACAACTATTCTTTTCATTTTATTTCTAATTCAGTTCAAGAAGCAAGTGATTTTCTGCACAAACAATTGGTGACGGGGTACAAAACTCTCCTGTTAATAGCTTATTAACAATTTTACATCTTGTTTGCTCACAAAAATCATATAAATCACATCCCACACATGCCTCGTTAAATTTATCGGAATAAGTCAGCAGTCTATCCCTATTTTTTTTATCAATTCCACTCAAAACATTTCCAATCGCAAAATCTGTTTCTCCAACAGATAATGCGCAAGGATATAAAACTCCTTCAGGATCAATATGAAAACTGTCAATACCTCCTGAACATTTTCCCATTTTTTTAAAAGGAAATTTTTCCAATAAACTAATATGAAGTTCTTTATTTTCACTGGCAATATACTCTTTTGATTTTTCCAATTGCCTTTTTAATATAGTAAATTCTTTTTCTCCAAATTTGCAATCATAAAAATCTCTTGCTGGCACAATATATTTTACTCCAATTCCCCCTAAATATTTTATATTTTCAAAAAATGTGCCAACAGTTTTGTGATTAAAAGTCATTCGGACTCTTAAATTTGGAAATATATCCAACGTCCTTTTAAGCCACTTTTCTACAATGTCAAAGGATTCTCCACCACTTTTCAATGGTCGAGAGTAATTCTGTGTCCACTTTGCACCATCCATACTAATTGTAAAATCATCGATTTCTTTACTGATAAAAGCTAACCTATTTTCATTTAATAAAGTTGCATTAGTAGTGCATCCAAACCTTAATTCTATCTCTTCCATATCACACTTTGCTCTCAATTTGTAAACAATACTTTCCATACTTTTATATGCGAGCAATGGCTCACCTCCATGAAATTCGATATTCATTCTTTTGTCTTTCAATTCTTTTGCACGCGTCATCAAAAATTCAATAGCTTTATCTATTGTTTCCTCATTCATATACATTTTTTTCTTTTCGTTTCCTTCGTAACAATAAATACATTTCATATTGCAATCTGTTGTAAGCCAAAATACACCTAACATTCTATTCCCCCCAAACTGTGTTAAAATAAAAAGCTTTAACTTTACTACAATAATCATCCATAGCACCATTTTCAGTATTTTCTTTTATTGTAGCAATACAATTCCAACAAAATGGATTCACCTTACAAGTTCTGCACTTCGGATTTTGAGATAATAACTTTTCTTTAAGATTGTATAATTTACCATTCTCTACCTCAGACAAATCTGAAACTCTTAAGATATTATTTTCTTTCAATTCTTCATCTATAATAAGAGGACATGTATATATATCACCATTTGCTCTAATCATTCTTTTTCTATTTTTCTCTAAACAATTACCCCAAAAAACATATGGCCGCTCAGTATCAAAAAATTTATCAGGTATATATACTTCACCTTGAGACATTAATGATAATTCATCTCTTTTTTCTTTTCCCCTTCCAACAAATGATAAAACTCTTACTATTGGATGTGTTCCTAGTTTTATATTCAATTTTTTAAATTCTTCCTCCAAATCTTGATTCTTATCACAAATCACCATAGACAAAGAAATTTCGCCACATCCATTTTCTTTCAAAAAATGCACCGTTTCAACTACCTTTTCAAAAACTCCTTCTCCGCGTATTTTACTGCAACTGCTTTCATCAACTCCATCTAAACTTATTTCAAAATAATCAACACATTTTTTTAAAGTTTCAATATTTTCTTTATCGATAAGTAAACCATTTGTAGATAATGTAATCTTTCCATTATATACTTTTCGTAAATATATTAAGATTTCTTTGATATCTCTTCTAACTAATGGTTCTCCACCACTAATAGACACATTATCCGGATTCCATTTGGCTATTTTGCGTATACTTCTATATATTTCATCCGTACTCATCTCATCTGTTCTAGAATTAGCATCAATACAACAATGTTTGCAATTTAAATTGCATTTATTAGTTATTTCTATTGAAATTTCTTTAGGAAGAAGTATTTTTTTATCTTCTAAAATTGCAATGCTAACCATTTTTCTATAGATTTGTTCTATATACTCACGGTCTTCTTGATCCTCAAACATATTAAAAAACATATTTGGCTCTATATCTTTTTCAACTGCTTCTAAAAAGTAATAATATATCTCTTTAGTCAATCTTATCCAATACCCATTTAAGCAATTTGCAAGAATAACCTTATCTTTATAGCCTATTTCTTTAACATTCCTATTAAATTTCATCTTCTATCACCTCATTCCATATTCGTTTGTATAATATTGGTTTCATTTTTTTACATATTTCTTTAATTTGCTCTTCATCTATTGCTTTTTCTTTTAACTCTCCCGGACAAGGCCAACAAAAATAATTCACGCAACACTCATGACATTTAGGATATTTCCACGGATAAAAACTTTCGACTCTCCTTACAGCTTTTGTCAAATGTAATTCTGAAACATTTTTTTCCAAAGCATTTCCCATTTTATCTTCTACTTCGCGAAACCACTGGCAAGGATAAATATCCCCTTTGTAATCCACTAAGATTTTTTCTTTTCCAGCTCCACATGTACACGGAGAAAGACTTTTCGTGAATTCTTGTTGTAAGTTGTTTTCATCAAAGATTATATCGACATTTTTCATTTTTTCCTTAGTAGAAAAAACATCTTTGTTTTCCTTTCCTCGTCCCATTTCTGCAAATCCACGAATTACTGGTCTTGTTCCCAATCTCCTATTTAATGCAATAAATTTTGATTCTAAATGATAATTTTTATCTCCAAAAACCATTGATAATGCAATATTTCCAAAATCTTCTTCATGAAGAAGATTAACGGTATCGAGCACTTTTTTAAAAACACCTTTTCCTCTCACTCTATCCGTTGTTTTTTCGTCTATTCCATCAATACTTATATTTATTTCATCAATATTTTTTACTATAAATGAAACATTGTTTTTATTTATTAGTGTGGCATTTGTCATAACAGTTATTTTTCCATCATAGTTTTTTCTTAAATAACATATTATTTCAACAAAATCATCTCTGATTAAAGGCTCCCCACCTGAAATTATAATATTAACTGGATCATTAGAAATTAAAAAATCCAAGATTTTAATAACTTCATTTTTTGAAAGTTCATAATCAGAACATACATCAGCATTATTGCAGCAATGCACGCAACGCAAATTACATCTATTTGTCACTTCAAATATAACCACTTTTTGATTTCTGCATTTCTCTTTTCCACAATATATCACTTCTATCTCCAACATCTGTTTTATTATGCTGGCAACGTATCTTTTATCCTCCTCATCCGCCAATACTGTCATTAATTGTTCATATGGAACATTTTTTACAATAAACTTATCTATAATCTTATACACAGTCATAGACATACGAATCCACTGTCCTGTATTCAAATTAATTAATACTAATTTATCATTGTGAATTATTTTCTTAACGTTTGTAGAAAATCTATACATCACTATTTCTCCTTTTAAAAAATGGGCTAGAAAGATTTCTAGCCCATCTCTATCTTCTCATATTTTACCAATATCTACTCTTCCAATATGAGTTGTGTTCGCTTGTTTTTTTGCAATCATCATAGCATGGATCTACATAAGCATTTGGTGCCTGCTGTACTGAACAATTATTTCCTGTGTACTGACAAACCGCATCAATTTTTTCTTTGTTACTGATTTTTTTTACTTTTAACTCAGCCATTGTACGTCCTCCTTTTCTCTTATTTTTCAATCGATTGATTATATCTATGTATAGAATTGGTTACCAATCCTTCACACAGCGCTTTAAATATCCGTCACTCATACACAATAAAATCACTATCAAACCGAACGAATACATTATATGTGTATACACTATAGAGTAATCAATTATATGCATTACAATAGAAATAGCTAACTCAATTACTAAAATGCATTTCCCTCTCTTTCTATATACCTTATATTCAATTATATCCAATTTCTTTTTCGTGTTTTCTTGTGGAATAACTTTATAAATAATTAATGCGAATAAAAGTGTAATTATAAATATAATGTGTTGTGATAAAATCAATCTATCATTTAATTCTAAAATTACAAAAATAGAAACTACAGATATTATCAAACACCTTTGAGAGGTTTTTGCGTGATAGCCACCTGCATAAACACGTAATGGCCAAAAAAATAACAGGAAAATTACACATTCCAACACTTTATTCAAAAAGAAACTAATTAAAAAGGTTATGCTTAGACTTCTTAGGACTGCAAACAACTGTCTTAATCCAAACTCAACAACAATTTTGTCAGTTTCTTGTATAATATCATCTTGCACCAATTTGTCAGCGATACTCTTTGAATAACGCATTTCTAAAATTTTCTGAGTTTTTTTAATTCTTCTGGCACTTCCGGCTGAAATGCAATTAATGGACAAACTGTATTTACTTCTACCATCGCCGTCCGTTTAGCAATCGCTGCAATTCCTTTTTTAAGTATCTGTTTTTCTTTTCTTTCTTTCCTCATCTTCGCAATTCCTCCTTTTGATTATGAAGCTATGATACCACAAAGAATATTAAAATATCACAAACTGCGAAATTGGGTAATAATCTTTCGAAATTAAGACAACTGATTATAACTTATACCCTATTGAGGTTATAACTAGAAAGTATTTACTCCATTAGACTACTTTTGTCCATGCGTTCTTTCATTTCCATTCGCTTGATTTTTTCCCAATTGATGACGGCAGATATTGTCATTTCTGCAATATGAGGCATACTCAAACTTATTGATTGTTCGCCCATTTGCTACATCTCCATTACAGAGACTTCCTCACTACTATGGGCTCGACTGACCTCACACTGTTCGTTGTTACTAGACTGATAGAACCACTGTGAGACCTCCACCCTTAGGGTGTACGCTCTTTCTCTCCATATATCCGCCACATTTACTCTGTTACTACAAAGGTGATAGTCTTTAGACTTCGCTGCTTTACTCCAACTTATCCCTCGCAACCTAGCGATTATTACAATATGGCAGAGCCACCTGTCCTGTAAATTTAGAGTCATAGTTCCAGTAGCACAGAGCCACTTTGATTTTGCTTGATTACACCGAACTTACTGGAACGAGGCCAGAGCCGCTTAAGCGGGGCGTTAGCTGCCTTTACAAGCATTGTTCTGGTAAGTAAATCTATTGAAACAAAATCATCGATTTTGACTGGCTCTCATTCCCCGGAATGGTGGCTCTAGCCTTATATGTGATTTCTGTCCGTCAGACCAGAGATTTGTTTACAGCTTCCCTCAAATTTCACCTCGCAATGCCCCTTGCTGTTCAGCTATACACTTCTCACTACCTAGGCGTATCCGGTAGATACTATGGGCTCCTCCGACTTCTCATACCACTTCTCAAGAAATTTCGCATGCGTGCTTATATCCTCAGTTACATACTTGTGGTTATATGATGGTATGAGATCTCTCCTGTTCCGTTATCAACTTTCATAACATTCCGCTCCCTCTACACCGAAGGGTTCCGCAATGCTGTACTCCAGTATCCCCACATCTTCCATGGTCTTCGTCAGAAAGTCAGTGACTCGACTCCCTCTTGTCCCTTACAGGGCTAACGTAACGATGCTACAGGATTCACTTTATGTTACGGACTGCTATTTTGCACCTGTTTCTCACAGGCATACCTCGCTTCAACACAGTCGGTCACCCAAAAGCATTGGAGGTTCGCTACAAGGCTCACTGGCGATTACCTTGACCAGACTTTCACTGGCAAGCTGATAACAGCTTGCAGAACACACGACCTTGGACCCGTTAGAGCGCGCCAATGGCGCACAATAGGGTAGAGGGAAAATAAATATTTTCGCCCCTCCCATTGAACCGTACGTACGGGTCTCGTATACGGCTCTACAATTTATATTCCAACTTTAACTAAGTAATAGGATAAGGGATTGAGCAAACCAGCTCCATCTTTTATCCTATTTTCAAGTAAATCCTTGCTGATAATGAAATTTACTACGTTCATTCCACTTCTTCTGTACCAACCCAGCCTCGAATTTGCGACTTTAAATATCTCTTCATGGCTAAATCCGTTCTTATGTTTCCAATTCAGATAGCTTAGATTTCGATAAATGGTTTTGGGTCTCTTCCATTGCTTTATGGCAATTACTCTGATTTTATGCCTTAACCATTCCCCAAACTCTTCCAGAAACTGTTTCATCATTCCGATTCTGAAATAATTTATCCATCCTCGTACAATCTCGTTTACTCTTTTAATTGTAACTGCAAGTGGTCTTGCTATTGCTTTTCCTCTTTTCAGATATTCGCTTAGCTTCTTTTTCAGTTTCTTTTTCTTTTCATTGGTCGGTCTGCAAATTACGCTCAAACGGAATGCCAGTTCCGCTACTGCGGAACTGCTATTCCATTTTTAACGGTACGAAGTACCGCTAGATGATATCATTCTGTTTCACGCATATTTATACCGTTCATTTCTAGACGATATGTATGATGTTTATCTGTGATTCGTGTAAGGTACGCATCAGCGTAGGTATTATCAGCAAACATATCAAACCATGTACTGACTGGAAACTGTGAGATGACTACAGTTGATTTTCTTCCATCCCTGGTGTCAAGGACTTCAAAAAAATCCCGGCATTTATCAAGATCGAGATCCATAAGGCCAAAATCATCGATTACAAGAAGATCCAGCTTGGTCAGCTTATTCAAGTAATCCAGATTTGTGGATTTGATACGTGCCTGTTCCATTTCGCTCATAAGAGTGTTCGCTTTTATATACTTTACACTCTTAGACTGCTTCATTGCAGTTACACAAAAAGCATTGATTAGATAAGTTTTTCCACTGGCGGAAGATCCTGTTACAATGAGATTCTTTCCTTCCTCTATCCAATGGCAGGTACTCAGTCGCTCTATTGTCTGGGTATCAAGCTGACGTTCTGGACGGTAAATAGTTTCGTCAAGATCCGCCGCTGGGTATCGCAGATGCGCTTCTTTCATCAGACGATTAAAACGTTTATCTGCTCGCGCCTGCCACTCTGCATCAACCATTGCTGTCATGCGTTCCATAAAAGTGTTCAGATCTGCATTGGGATCTTTCAACTGTTCTTCCAGGATATGTGCCATTTCTGGGACACGGAAACTCTTCAGACGCATGATCAGAGCCTGCTCCTGAGGTGTTAATGTAATGTCATGGGATGAACTCATTTGTATGCCTCCTTTCCACGGATGTTTGTATGGGAAGGAAGTTTTCCGGTTCCGTTTATAGCGCTGCTGGAATGATCATTCTGAACCATGCTAAGTACTTTCTTGAAATAAGAATACTTGCAGGCATTGGCTTCTACGCATTTCTCAGCAGCCTCCTGAACCAGCCTGTGAGGAACATGAGTACACCGGCACAGCTGTTGTATGCCTGTTCCTCATGCTTGGAACTGCGGAGTATCCTGTCAATAAGAGTTACCATAGATTCTCCATAAACAGATGCCCATCGTCTGTAATAAGCTCCGTCATGTGCATTCACTTCTTTGTAATATAGGTGTTCTGGAGGCATATGACTGTCATCTGTAATGTAAAGAGGAAAATCACGGTAAGATCTTGGATGGCGGCAGATCAGCCGGTTATACTCATCACAGATCCGTATCTCCGTCATTGTAGCCTTAAGAATTGCAGGCTTCCCTTTATAGGTATACAATACAGAATAGTAGTGGGCATCATACTCAAGGTGGTAATTATCTGGAACTTTAAGAAAGTATTTATAATCACAAAGTGTATAACTTTCGCCTGGTAGCTGGTTCATACGCGGTTTGTCGTACTTTTCGAATCCATTCATGCGGGATTTCCGAATGTCAGATTTTTTCTGGAAAGGACGCTGGTTGATGTCTGCTACGATCTTTTTGACCGCAGCATTCAGAGCTTCCAGAGAGGTATAAGTATCTTTCTTTAATTCTTCTACCAGATGCGTCTCCAAGAAACGCACATGATTTTCAACTGTTGGTTTGCCTTTCGGTTTCCTTGGTGGTGGCGGCAGAATGATCGTATCATAAAAAGTTTCCAGATCTGAAAAAGCTGACTGCAGCACAAGTTCATCTTTACTATGCCTGGTAACAGCTGTTCTCAGATTGTCCGGGACAAGATATTTAGGAACTGCCCCATAATAAGACAGTGCATGTACTGTGCCGGTAATAAAATGTGGAAGTTTTTCATCCGGAAAGATCTCTGCATAAACAAGGCTGCTAAAACCAAGTGTAGTTGTAAAAATGTGAACTTTCCGAAGTTCGCCAGTTGTTGTATCCAATAGCAGTTCCGGCTGGTCGCCTACCCAGTCAATATACATCTTTTCACCAGGGATCCGTTCCACAGGCATAGATGTTTTTGAAGTACCATAAGTATCTACCATAAAATCACGATACAGCTTATAAAACTGAGCAAGCTGGTAACCGTTAGGATGCTCTTTTTTATAATCAATCCATAGAAAACTCAAGTCAGCATGTTTTCCCATTTGGATCATCTGTTCATGTATTTTTTCAAAATCGGGCAGTGGAATATCCTTATGTCGAAGGTTTTCTTTTGGATAGATGAGATCAACCACCTTTGAGGCTGGCATTTGTCGAAGATCATCCAATGATAAGCCTGAATCCTTGTAGCGGTTCATGATCAATGCAATCCCGCTCCGTCCGATCCGGTAACGTTTTTGTACAGAGTCATAACTGACTTTACTGAGCCGAAGTTCTATGACTCCAAGAATAGTATTGTAGTCGTGCATAATAGTTCCTCCTTTGCACTGTGATGAATAATAGTTACATCACAATAATAAAGGAAAAACGTACCGTTTTGAGCAGAAAGCGCGTACCGCTAAATCAGAATGAATGTACCGCCGATTTCAGAATAGGCGTACCGTTCGAGCAGAATTTGCATCGGTCTGACTTTCCATGCTGAACCATTCTTTAGGAATGTAAAACCGAGATATTTACTTCTTGTTGGTCTTACCACTTTCGTTTTCGTGGCATTTACTTTCAAGAATAGCTTTCTTTCTAACCAACTACAAATAGATTTCATTACTCGATTGGCTGCCATCTCACTTTTAGTGAATATCAGCACGTCATCGGCATACCTTGTGAAACGAAGTCCTCTTTGCTCCAGTTCTTTGTCTAACTTATCAAGATAGACATTAGAACATACAACCGAAAGTGGGCCTCCCTGAGGTACACCCGTGGTAGTTGCTTTTTCCAGTCCTTTTTCCATTACTCCTGCTTTCAGATATTTCCGTATCAGATTTAATGTGGTACTATCGTTTACTTGCTCTCTTAGTATCTGAATTAACTTATCGTGATTTACCCTGTCGAAAAACTGTTCAATATCTATATCTACTACCCATTCATAGCCACTGTTCAGATAGCAGAGTGCCTGTCTGATTGCATCATGACAGCTTTTCCCCGGTCTGAATCCATAACTGTATTCACTAAATATTTCTTCATAAATATCAGATATTGGCTGTGCAATTGCCTGTTGGATAGTTCTATCCAATGCTGTAGGGATTCCCAACGGACGTTGCTTTCCATTGTCTTTTGGAATGTATACTCTCCGTACTGGCTTCGGCATATAAGTCCTATTCCTAATGGATGTAACAATCGCATCCTTATTTTTCCTTATATAATCTCCCAGTTCCTCAACAGTAACTCCGTCAACTCCACTTGCACCTTTGTTGGCTACCACCTTTTTATAGGCTCTGTTCAGATTTCCTTTTGATAAAATCACGTCGATTAATTCCATTGTTGTTACTCCTCTGACTTATCCTAAGATTCATACATAACACTCCTCTAGATATAAACAGTATTCCTTGGTTACGTTCCTACTTTTCCTGTCCATCTGATTTCTAGCTCATGTATTATTTTAAACATAGCGATTCGTACTATAAATCGTTTCAGTCCTTCAGCTTTTACACCTACTATGACATCATCTGACTCCCTCTCCAAACCTTTTTCGACCATACCTTTCGATATGTGAGTAGGGTCTCCCGAGGTAAGACATTAATCTTTCGTTCCACAACCTCTTGATTTACAACTTCGGTTTACGTTTACCATTAGGGCTTTGGTTTGGTTTGCAACCTTACCCACCTAATCGCCTTATCAAGTTTCTGTTCGTAGGCTCAAGAACTTTGCTACACCACTTCCTCCATCCATACCATTACTGATACCGACTTGTGGTTCGCTACACTTGGCGGTAAATACCCGTGACTGGACTTGCACCAGTAAGATTAATGCCATGCTCGGCACACAACATAAAGGGACTAGCATATGCCAGTCCCTCTTAAAAATAGTAAATTTTCAAAAATTTCATTAACTATCTTTCTCACTCGTTTAGAGCAGATAAATATAACATTACTTTTACAACAAATCTATTGTTGACCCATATAACTTGCATTTCTCCTCCTTGTTCTTCAACAATCATTTTTACATTTTTTAAACCAATCCCATGGCTCTCTTTGTTTTTCCTAGAAGTCACTATCTCATTTTTGTGTAATTGGATACTACCATCATAGCTATTTTCTATTGTTATAAATAAAAGACCTCTTTTAGTTCGAATATCTATGCCCAAATATTTCTCTTTTGAATTTTGAGCCGCCTCAATGGCATTATCCAATAAATTCCCTAAAATCACATTTATAGAAAAAGTATGAACTGATAAGTTCTCTGGTAATACAATACTTATTTTGGTATTATCAAGTATTTTATCGGCCTTTTGTAATAAATAATTAAGTGTACTATCAATCTCCTTATTACCGGAATCTACATACTCATCTGAATTTAACATAAATATTCCCATGCTATCAATATATGATAAAATTTCATCGTATGCACCTTTTTTGACCAGAAATTTTAATTCCATCATATGATGTTTCATATCATGCCTTAAACCTCTTATATTATAATAAGATTTTTTCATAATTTCCAATTCATTTTCATACATATTGATCTGTTGTTTTATTAATTCTTGTTCCTTTTTTTGAATGTAAAAGTTTTCCAATGCATTATATAAATAAAAAATAATTAGATTGATTACTAATAAACCAATAACTTCAACAACAATCAAATAACTTTTTTCAATTTCATTCCGAACAAGAACCACCACCATACCAATGCTTACAATTGGAATTCCTAATAATACTACCCATAAAAAGCCCTCTATCTGAGAATTCTTTCTTTTTACAGATATAGTTTTTTCTAATAAAACTACTATTAACAAAATCCCCATACTCGTTATGCATTCATATACTGATACCCAAAAAATATCCGTCTGCATATCATATGAAAAGATATACAAAACTCCACTTTCAACAATTATATTAATAATATATATTAATACAACCATGAGCAATTTCTTTAAAAAATTACATTTATACAGTGTTGTTATAAAAAGGAGACCTATTATATTTGTACTTATATTAATGAACATATTGTTAAATAAATAATATCCAACACTATTTACAAGAACAAATCCCGTATACATACATATTTTGCTTATTTTATTTTCATCTTTACTTAAAAAAAAATGCTCCATACATCTATATATGGCATACATTCTAATTATATTTGCAAATAATGATAAAAATATAGGTTCCATTAAATTCATTTATTGTTACTGTTCATATTGCATCAATTGACTTCTTACTTCTTTTCTATGTGCTTTAGATATATTTAAAATGTCACCATTGATCATTTTTACCCATTCATATGTATATTCATTTACGTATTCATAATTTACCATATATGATTTGTAAATTACTAAGAATGAATTTTCTGGAACACTCATCCTTATATCTTTTAATTTTCCATAAAAAGATATTTCTTCACCGTTCGTTAAAATAATTCTAATTTTCTTATCATCACTTTTGAAATATAGAATTTCAGAAAGAAATACTCTTCGAGATACTTTATCTACCAAACACTCAAAATATATACTTTTAATTCCCTTTTTTTTTACAAAAATATCCATATTCATTTCAACTGCAGAATATTTGACTGGTTTAACCAGGAAATCCATTGGACGATTTTGAAACAACTGCATTGCATAATTTATTTTAGATGATATGTATATAATATCCATTTTTTCATCGCCTAATGATGTTCTTACAAATTTCCCTACTTCTATTCCATTGATCGCTGGTAATTCAATATCAAGAAAAAGTAAATCAAAAAAGTTTCCCTGTTTTACGTATTCACAAAATGCTTCTCCTGAATAAAACACTTCAATCTCATTTCGTATAAAGCGCAATTTGCTATACATTAGAATATAACTTTCAATTTCTGCACATGTACTTTTTTCATCATCACAGATTGCAATCCTGTACATTAACATTCCTCCATCAGTTTTTTTAATACTAATTCATTTTTTAGTATAATTCAAGTTTTCTCCCACATAATAATATTCCAAAACACAATTAACTAATTTAATTAGTTATATTCAAATTATTTTGTCAATATCAATATTATTTTTAGTCATATAGTCTTTCAAAAACATTTACAATAATTATTGTCCAGAGATAATTTGGAGGTAGCATATGTACGAAGATTTTATCAGACAACGAATCGAAGAATTTCGCAATAAAGCAAATGTTTCCGAATATCAGCTAAGTCTTAATCTTGGACGTTCGAAAGGATATATACAATCTATATCCTCTGGTCGATCACTTCCATCCATGAACACTTTTTTAGATATTTGTGATTACTTTCATTTAACGCCACGCGAATTCTTTTCACCAGAAATAACAAACCCCTCATTATTACATGAAGTAATTTCGAACTTGGAAACTTGTTCTGAAGATGATCTAATACTTATCAACGAAATCTTACTGCGCCTAAAAAAAAATGAGTCATAGAAAACCTCACTAATCTGCAAGTTGCTCTTTGCTAAATGGGTACATCTAATGCATATTATCTTTAGCTAATAAGTAATTCATTTTTATCTGCTTCAACAGTATAGTTATTTACCATTTTAAAAATTGATTCTTGCAATAAAAAAAGATTTATCGACCAAATTTTTAATAATTTAGTCGATAAATCTTTTTCTATCACCTTGCTTTTATCACCTTATTTCTATTCTTTCCGAATCCTTTCAACAACGCTTTCCCTACTCATTTTTTCAAACTGATACTTTGGTATCACATACGCAATCCCAATCAAAATCGGAATCATAAGAATACATGGCACGATTGTAAGATGCATCCGGAAGAAAAATGCTGTACCGAGTGTATTTGCTAAAATCTTCTCTGCCCCAAACACAACTAATAATACTGCAATCACAAATGCGCCTCCCAAATATAGGAATCCCTCAGTCACTAGCATTTTCGATACCTGTTTTTTCGTCATTCCAACAACTTCCAAAAGCGCCAGTTCCTTTTTCCTGCTGATTACAGAGGTTGCTGTTGTATTAAAGAAATTCATAATACCGATAAATGCTAAAATAACGACAAGAAAACCACCGATCATATAATATTTGCTGACAAACTGCTGAAAACTCTCCTCCATATCCAATACAGAAAAAACATTGATCATTTCATTTTCTTTCAAAACATTTTCATCAATGTATTCTTTTATCTGCTTATCCGCTCCTTTCTTTGCATCGATGGCAGCATACATGGCTGATTCATTTCCCGTCTGGGTAATATACTCATCTTCTGGAACTAATACCGTAATATAGATAAGGTCTGCATACGGATAATCCAATGCATATGGCATCAGTGCTTCTCCAATGACTTCGTAATCTTTTTGGTTTCCATTTTTGTACTCCATCTGAAAAACATCCCCAGTCTGATAATAAGAAACCGGATGCTCTGCATATTTATCACCATAATCTACAAGCACATAATTTCCGCTTTTAAATGTATCCCAAGAGCATTTTTCCCCTCTCCATTCTAATTTGTCAAACACCGACTCGCTGATTCCGAGAAAATGAACACTTACTGTATTGGAAGCCTTTGCCTCTTCCCAAACCTGTTCTTCATAATCGGTCCAGTTTTCTTCATATTTATCTGCGAATGCTTCCCATGTTTTCAGAAGTTCCGGCTCCATCTTGTGGGTTTCCTCAGAATAATACACATATCCTGTTTGAGCACCATCAGGGCATTCGTCGAGAATCTCTTTGATTTCAGGTGTAATACCATTGAAATTCGTATTTAACAAACTGTTTGTCATCTGATCCAGTTGAAAATCGGATGCTAAAAACACTTTCTTGTAAGAATCAAAATCATATCCCTGCACCAACATCACGATACAGTTGACAACCACCATAGAAAGAGCGATAGAAAGCATAACAATCAATC
>JABLTK010157142.1_pt1 | contig 18841 bp, 13 predicted proteins | sample 7160131 | NCBI WGS metagenome assembly JABLTK01 (sample SAMN14651221, study PRJNA627086) | human gut metagenome | isolation source: feces | host: Homo sapiens
AATTTTGTTTAGATCACACATCCTCTTGTAACCTTGTGTTTTTTTTGTTTTTTCCGCTTGTGCTTTTCGAGAGAGGCGAAAGCCTCTCATTCATTTATGGCATATATGGTCGTGAGAACTTGTTCTCATAAGACCATATAGGACATAAAGGAATTGCCGAAGGCTCGAAAAGCACAAGCGGACTGTGGAGAAAGGTTTTTGTCAAAGCCCTACCTACCTGCCAAACAAGAAAAAAATGGCGTGTATGATAATTGAGATTCCTAACTATTCGTTACTTTTGCATCCTACAAAACACAAACCTAAATAATATGTTCGGAATTCTCAAGCTAAATAATGGATACGGGATGTTGCTGCGGGCGCTGTTGCTTGCGGTGGTGATGTCGTTTATGGCGGTCGGCGCGGCAGAGGCGCAGGAAAAGAAGCCGCGCAAGAAGCTGAAGCAGTTGCTTTGCATGGCGGACAGCCTCAGAAAGGAACTCAGGAAGTCGGCAGACCGCGGACAGATGCTGCAATGGGGCGACTCCATCTTCATGGCTGAACTGGACAAGAGCCGAATGAGCGAGAAGAAGAAGCAGAGGATTATGAAGCATTACTCGAAAATACAGCGACGACTGAGCTTCTACGACCGCAAGCTGTTCTGGGGCGACTCCATTCTCGCCGCCAAATACAAGAAAATAAGATTCGATACCAATTATATCTCCCGACCCGACGCCCGATGGACCATCAAGTTCAGAGGCAATCTCTCGGGGGCTGATATGCAGACCACTACGGTGACGCAGGGCGTGGAGAACCGCACGCACGTGATGGCGGACTGCCGTGGTACGCTGAGTATGGCGGTGGCGTATCGCGGACTGGCAGCCGGTGTGGCTGTCAATCCCGCCAAGCTTGCCGGCAAGAGCAAGGACTTTGAATTCAATCTCAACTCGTACAGCAACCGCTATGGCTTTGACGTGGTTTATCTCTCGTCGAAGACGCTGCACGGTCATAAGGACAACGGCACGGAACGCATAGACATCCCCAAAGGAAAGATATCGCAGAACGCCATCAACATCAACTTCTATTATGCCTTCAACTCGCGCAAGTTCTCCTTCCCTGCTGCCTTCAGCCAAAGCTACATACAGAAGCGCAGCGCCGGCAGCTGGATGATCGGTGCAAGCTTCGACGGGTCGAAGACCACCACCGATGACCTCACCATCCGCCTCAACGAATGGGCTGTAGGCGCCGGCTATGCCTTTAACCTTGTGGCTTTCCGTAGTTTCCTGTTCCATCTCTCCGCCTTGCCCACAGTAACGGTGTATTCGCACGACTATACGAAGACCACTACCGTAACTGACGACGGCGTGAAGCATACCGAACGCCACAACATGGAATATCACTTCCCTTCCGCCATCATCACCAGTCGAGCCGCCGCCGTATATTCCTGGCGCAACAAGTTCGCCGGAGCCACAGCCGTATACAACTACTCCGTGGCTGGCGACGAGGACCACCTCCAGCTAAAACGAAACAAATGGAGGGTTAGGATGTTCTTCGGATTCAGATTCTGATTTCGGCAGAACTTACCGGACGATGTATCAATCGAACATCGTTCCGGGATTCATTTCCGTCGGGCAGCGCCACACAACGCCGAGCTTTCTCAGCGCTTTCTGACGCTCATGCCAATATCCGTGGCAGAAGCCCATGCCGCGCGGATGATCCTTCAGCTTCTCCTCTGTCATGCGGTCAGCCTCATCTATCACCTCTTCCCAACGTACTGTCCATTCCACGGGGTCCTTCTTCAAGGACCATCCGGTTTCCTCTATCAAGTCAAGCTGGTTGTTGTCGGCGAAGTGGATGTTGCGCTTATATAGGCTGATGTCTCTTTCCAGGTCTTCGGCATGCGAGAGTTCGTGATCGTTGAGCGCCTCTATACGTCGCACGATGGTCAGCTCAAGCTCGAGAAGGCGAAGCTTAAGGCGTGGATGATCCATAAGGCAGTCTTCGAAGCGGCTTACAACGCTGTAAGCGGAGTCAAGCATGTGGTCGAACTCTTCCAGCCATGCGGCATACTTGAGCAACACTCTGCACAGCGAGGCTATCTCCCACTCGCTTTCCTGCTCACGCAGACTCGCCTCTGCCACAAGAACGCAACCGCAGCAGACGTCATAATAAAGGTCGAGCGCCTCTGCGGTCTTTTCGAGCGGCTTGCTTTCGGCAAGGTCAAGCACACGACGATATTCCTCCTTATAGGTTTTAAGATCATACGTATCTTCCATATCTTTATCTTTTTCGTAGGGTTAGTAACATTGGGATGGGAAACATTAATAATAGAACATTGCGCTATCGGTCTGCTGCCATTCCTCCGGCTTCAGCTCGCCATCGGGCAGGAATACGAAGTAAGAGCCACAGTCATAGAAGCGGAGCGACCAACGGTCTCCTCATCTATCTGGAGCAGGCACAGCTGTCCGGCGTGCTGCAGAGCCACCTCGTCCTCGTAAGGCTGGGTGAGCAGACGGTGTCCGTCGCCCGAAGGCTCGTCCGTATACTCGAACTCTATCTCCTCGGCAGGCAGGAATACGCTCTCATCGGTTCCCTCCCAGCACATCTCGTAGGGCTGCAGATGGTCGGTGCGGCGCGTATAGAAGACGCACGGCTTGGTGTGATAGTCGAGCGGGCTGTCCATGTCGCCGAGATAATGGTCGAGCGGCGCGAAGACATACAGCATTCCCTCGTGCGGCAAGAGTCCGTCGGGGTCGTGTGCAGCGATGTCCTCGCAACGTATCTGGCAGACGAAGGTGAGCGGTTCAGGCGTGCCGTCGTCAAGCGTCACGTACGGAAAGGGCGTGTCCGCCGGCAGGTCAGGAGCGCCCCACCAATGGCTTTTGCCTGTCAGCGGACGCTCTGTCTCGTGGGTATGAATAATGATTGGCATATCAGGTCTTCTTTATTATGATATTCGTCTGTATAGATTTCCGTAGCGGTCCTTATATATCTTGTTGTTTCCTGCCGAACCACCTAATAAAATAGAGAGCAGGAACAGGGCACAAAGCAACTGGAAGATAACCTTGAGCACCACCATAACGAGAGAGACAGTCACCACAATACATCCGATGATGTAAACGATGACGAAGACAGTCAGGAGCGTTCCCTTCCACACGTTAGTCTCCCGGATGTTGAGCATCAGCGTCTTGCCGATGCCGTAAAGCAGGATGCCGATACTGAACAGAGCGATAACCCATTCCGCCCATAACGGTGTATGGCTGAAGACGAGCTCTGCGACAATTATCAGACCTATCATTATAGGCAGGAACAACACCATGCTGACGGCTGCCGGCTTGACGTGTATGGAGCGAGAACTGTTAGCTCCGTCATTAAGGAACAACACCCAGTCATACATTCCGATACTGACAACCTGAAAGACAACGACGAAAACGAAAGGTATGAGGCGGAGCACCACGCCGAAGAAGCCATATCGCTCCGAACTACACCACCAGAACGCATCGCTGCCCATCACCCAATAGCCCAACGCCTCAATGACGGCAACGGCAAACAGGCTGAACGGCATCACCACCTGCAAAGCCTGAGCCATGGCAAGAGGCCAGAACCTGCAGCATATCAGCATGATGACTACTACGGCAAAAAGCCCAATAACAGTCCAGCAAGCCCACAGCGTACTGTAGAAACGTCCCACAGAAGAATGGATAAGGTGCTGCTTGAAGGTCATCGGATCAGAGAGATAATCCGCATTGGTGCGGCTCCATAGAAGCGAGTGGCGCGAGAGATAATAATACTTGCTGCCGTGTCTGAAGACAATGCTGCTCTTATATATCGAGCCGCAGGAATCGATTATCTCGCCATTGCGCAGATATATATGCGCATTCCCGCCTTTCGTTGTCCACGCCGTGTCGTTTCTGACTACCTCTTCACAACGTACGCTGTCTGACAAAGGCTGGTCAACAACAAACTGACGGGCATGTGTGCCCAACGGCAAAAGCGCTAACATGAACATCATCATGAGCGCACGGAGATGTCTGTATACTGTCTGGTTCATGATTATTCCTTCTTTATAACCTCAAGGCGGAAACCTCCCTTCGACGGGTCGGGCTGTGACGGCTCGCTGGCTGCAGGCTGTGCCTCCTCGGTGAGCTTGTTTCTTACTGAATGCGACGTAGATCTTGTGTTGGTTGAGCTACTTGAACTGTACGAACCGTTGGAGTTGTCCGTCTTGCGGGTTCTGCGTGACTTGCTGTTCTTCTTGCTTTGCTTAGGTTTTGATATGACGGTCTGAACGTCCACCTTCTCCTTGCTGCCAGCACGCAGGAGCGACATAGCCAGTGACGTGGAGTCGGATGTCTGCACGGACCCTCCCATCCTGACTGCTTCCTGTGCGACAAGCAAGCGTATGACACTACTATCGTTTGCCTGCGGATCAGAATTTCTCAGATAGACGTAACATCCCTCGGAAGCTATCTCGAGACTTCCTTTAAGATTCTCTTTCACCAGACCACCTGCCTTGCTGATCATGAGGCGTGCCTCAACAGAGTCGCCACAGACGGTATCTACAATTAAGGTTGTCGGCATTCCGCCAGTCTCTCCGTTCCATTCCGTTCTTAGCCACTTGGCATAATCGTACGGTTTGGGAGCCGTGGCATGCGACCATCCTGCTGCCATTGCCACGCAGATGCCTATGAGCAGTATAACGCCGACAGCATAACCTATCATGTCACGGCTGAAGCGTGTGCCATTATTGCCATCTCCTCCATGCCCGCTGTTACCCGTCGGACGAGACGAATGATTCGTCGTGGGCTGAGGTCTGTTATTAGTGGCTGGACGAGGCGAGCTTGTGGGATGCGGTCTGTTATTAGTGACTGGACGAGGCGAGCTTGTAGGCTGAGGTCTGTTATTATTTCTTACCGGACCTCCACACTTGTTCTTCATGTATGCCACAAACTGTCGGAGCGTTGCCTCATCCGTACCATAAAGCTCTCGCGACATACTTCTGAAGTTCTTGCTTGCCAGCACTATGTCACGGTTATTGTTATGTAGCTTGTCCGAATCGCTAAGCAGTTTGACCTGTCTCTCCACCCTATTTTTCAGGTCGTCACTAAAAGCAGCGTTGCGCCATAAATTATATAAGGTATCGAACGCGTTCTGTTCTTGGGGAGAAAGGTCGTCAAAACTTCCCTTCAGGGAAGCTGCGCCCTCCTCCCACTTCGTGACGCGCATTTTAAAAATGTGTTCGTCCATTACTTAAACTTATTCGGTCTTTAATAATGTTGTTTTATTCGACGGTTGCCTTTCCTATCATGTTCTTTGATACAGCAAGTTCCTCCGCCGACTTAACGCCCTCAATCTTGAGTGTGAAGTCGAGAGCCTCATCAGCCACGTTGGCATGAACGCTAAGAATGCCCTCTTCGTCCACTGAGAACACAACGTCAATCTGCGTGCCCTTAGGCCATTCGCGTGTAATGGCCAGATAACGGTCCTCCAGCATCGTGCAGAAACGCTCCTCTACAGCCGACTCTGTCTCGGGATTGGTGAAGTCGCTCTCAAACACCTTATTGGTAATGGTCTTCTGACCGTCATACATCGTAAGGAACGATGCAGTAGCCTTTGTCGGCAACGAGGTGTTGGCAAAGATAAGGTTGCGCACCATCGCTGTGCCATCGTCTCCGGTATAGTCAGTGCCGTAGGTCTTACTCGTCACATTCACGACGCGGGTCTGCGGGCCCTTCATACGCTCAGGAGGACATTCAATGGCTCCTGCAATATATTCCTCCACAGCATCTCTGTATGCCTTGTTGAGTGCATAGATGGCAGCACCCTTTGCCACACACTGGTCAGGGTCAGTAAGCTTGGCGTCGCATCCGAACTCAGCGTCAATGCGCTGCTTCACCTGCGGCATGCGGCTCGAGCCACCCACGAGGAGGAACTCCAGTTCGCTCTGATATCCCTTCGCCCTTGCTTCGTCAATCACCTTACGCGTGGCGTCGATGGTCTGCTCAAGGAATGGAGAGGTAAGTGCGTCAAACAACTCACGTGTGATCTCGAAGCGAGCTGACTGTCCGTCGTACTGTATGTTGCACTTTACGGATGTCTTGGCAGAAAGCTGCTTCTTCTTCACTTCTGCCTCAAGGAGAAGCGTATACTTGAGTTCTTCGTCGTCCATAGTATATGAGCCGCCGGTCTGCTCATTAAACTGTGCCAGCATGTAGTTGGCAAGCTCCGTATCCCAGTCAACACCGCCGAGATGATGGTCGCCGCCCGTGGCTATAACCTTGATGGCACCGCCGTTCACATTGATGATGGTAACGTCGAATGTGCCGCCACCGAGATCATATACGAGGACCGTCTTGCGCTCTGTGGTCTTCATGCCGTAAGAGATGGCTGCTGCTGTAGGCTCATTGATGATGCCGAGGACATTGAGTCCGGCTATCTCACCTGCCTGCTTGGTCTGCATACGCTCCTTTGTTCCGAAATAAGCGGGACATGTTATCACTACGTCAGTGATGGGTTCGGGATTGTCGCCAAGGTCATTGGCGTCCTTCACAAGCTTCTTAAGGATAAGAGCCGAAATCTCTGCCGGGTCCATGTGGTACGGAAACTTGTTGGACGACTTGTCGAAATCAGCATCCACACCCATCGAGCGCTTCACGAAGCTCACGCAGTTCTGCGGCTCGGTGGAGAGCATTCCCTTTGCCTCATTGCCGACTATAGCCTTTTCCTTATTCTCAAAGTATACCACAGAGGGAGTGGTGGTTCCGCCGTCAAAGTTGGTAAGCACAACTGCCTGGTCAAACTTGTCCACCTGTGCTATACAGCTATATGTTGTTCCGAGGTCGATGCCATAAACGGCACGTGATTTATCTTCTGCCATAATAATAATGTTTTGTAAAGGTTTAAAAGATTATTGTTGTTTAATGATTTACTGTTTAAGGCGATACACCACGATACGGGCTGGGCGGATAATGCGTCCGCTGTCGTCATCGCGGAATCCTTCCGCTATACATTCTGACACGGTATTGGCTTTTTCCTCCTCCGTGGTGTCAATCACGCGGATGGCTTTGTGCTCCTTCGGCTTGTAAGGCGAGCCCGGTTCGGGAGCGAATGCCGTAAGCGAATACTCGTCTTCCAGCATATCCTTCACGTAGAGCATGCCGCCGTCCACGAGCTTCTTCATCGCCTCCGCGTCGAAAGCCTCATCAGACGGATTGAAGCGGGCACTGGTTTGCGCCATGCGCTCATACACGCTGATAATGTTAAGGGCATAGCCGCGCTTGATGTCAGTGATGAGTCCGGCACGCATCTTCTGCAGTTCGTCGTGCAGGTCACGTATTAGTTTCTCCTGATAGACCGCTGTGTCTATCTTCTCAGCGAGACCATCAATCGAACCTTTCATCTCAGCCAAGGATTTCATTACGGCTTCGGTGTTGTCTGGCTTTTCTTCAGCAGCGGAAGCGTTGTCTGCTGGTTTCTCTTCAGCAACGGCATCTGCCGGCTTCTCTTCGGGAGCGGAAGTTTGAGGGGACGGTTCGGGAGTGGCAGGTGTCGCAGGCTGAGTGTCGGCAGGATGCTCTGCAGCACGGAGCGACTGTACCTCCGCAAGCAGTTCTGCCACCTGCTTCTTTATAGCACTCACATCCTCTTTAAGGTTGGTGAGTTCGTCATTCGGACTGAATAATCCCATAATTACATAGGTTTTAGGTTTGACATTCATTGCATAACACGATTCGGAAAATGTCGCAAATCGGTGTTTACGATTGCAAAAATAGGACAAGATATATGAAAACCACGCGTCAAACGTACAATTTTACCGATTGACATGCAAATTTATATAGATTGACAGATAATTTACAGATTGAAACAACATCAAACAAAACAAGCCAAACGTCATACGAAAAGCACCTAATGATAGTAGAGCATAAAAAAAGAGTTGGGAGTTGATAGTTATGATATGTCAAACAACATAACTATCAACTCCCAACTCTCAAATATCATATATATATATCATTACTCCAGATACGTGTAGCCGTAGAGTCCCGAGCGGTAATTGCTGAGGAATTCCTTTCCCTCTTCGAGCGAAATCTTTCCTGCCTTGACGCTCTTCGTCACCCAGATTTCGAGCTGGCGCACGAGCTTCTTGGGATTATACTGCACGTAGTCGAGCACTTCCTCAACGGTTTCTCCGTCGAAAATCTGGTCAATCTTGTACGTATTGTCCTTTACGGAGATGTGCACGGCGTTGGTGTCGCCGAAGAGATTGTGCATGTCACCGAGGATTTCCTGGTAGGCTCCCACAAGGAATACGCCGAGGTAATAGTCCTCGTTCTTGCGGATGGGATGTACGGGAAGCACGTGCGACGCCTGACGGTTGGTGACGAAGTTGGCTATCTTGCCGTCCGAGTCGCAGGTGATGTCCTGCAGCGTGGCGTTACGTGTGGGACGCTCGTCGAGGCGCTGGATGGGGACGATAGGGAACAGCTGGTCAATGGCCCATGCGTCAGGTAGCGACTGGAAGAGCGAGAAGTTGCAGAAATACTTGTCGGCAAGCAGCTTGTCCAGTCCGCGGAGCTCTTCGGGAGTATGCTTCAGCGACTTAGCCATGCTGTTTACCTCACGGCAGACGCTCCAGTACATGCTCTCTATCTCGGCACGGGTGCGAAGGTCTACGATGCCGTGTGAGAAGAGGTCGAGCGCCTCGTCGCGTATCTGCTCGGCGTCGTGCCAGTCCTCCAGCATTGTGCGGGGATTGAGATTGTCCCAAATCTCGTAAAGGTCCTTCACCAGCTGGTGGTCTGTCTCCGCCGGCTCAAACTCCTCGCGCATCTGCGGCAGCGTGGTGGTCTCGAGCACGTCGATGATAAGCACGGAGTGATGGGCTGACAACGAACGTCCGCTCTCGGTGATAAGGTTGGGATGTGGTATCTCATGCTTGTCGGCAGCCTCAACGAAGGTATATACGCAGTCGTTGACATACTCCTGGATGGAGTAGTTGACGGAGCTTTCCGAGCTTGACGAACGTGTGCCGTCATAGTCGACGCCAAGTCCGCCGCCACAGTCAACGAAGTCGATGTTATATCCCATCTTGTGGAGCTGTACGTAGAAGTTGGCTGCTTCGCGCAATGCTGTCTGGATGCGGCGAATCTTCGTAATCTGCGAACCGATGTGGAAGTGGATGAGACGTATGCAGTCGTGCAGTCCCTTATCGTCGAGAGTCTTCAGAGCCTGGAGCAGTTCTGACGCTCTCAGGCCGAACTTCGACGCGTCGCCACCGCTCTCCTGCCACTTGCCCGATCCTGAAGAAGCGAGCTTGATGCGGATGCCGATGTTAGGCTTGACGCCAAGCTTCTTGGCAGCAGCGGCGATCAGACCAATCTCGTTCATCTTCTCCACAACGAGGAAGATGCGTTTTCCCATCTTCTGTGCGAGCAGAGCCAGCTCGATGTAGCTCTGGTCCTTATATCCGTTGCAGACGATGATGGAGTCGCTCTGGCACTGTACGGCGATGACGGCGTGCAGCTCGGGCTTCGAACCGCACTCCAGTCCGAGGTTGAACTTGCGTCCGTGCGAGATGATCTCTTCCACGACGGGCTGCATCTGGTTCACCTTAATAGGATAGACGATGAAGTTCTCCCCCTTGTAGTTGTATTCCTCCGCCGCTTTCTTGAAACATGACGATGTCTTCTCGATGCGGTTGTCGAGGATGTCGGGGAATCTCAGCAGTACGGGAGGCGTGACGTCGCGCAACTGGAGTTCGTCCATCACGTCACGCAGGTCAATCTGGACGTTGTCCTTACACGGCGTCACATACATGTCGCCACGGTCATTGACACCGAAATATGATGTTCCCCATCCGTTTATGTTGTAGAGTTCGCGGGAATCTTCAATGGTCCATTTCTTCATTTCTTTCTATTCTTGGTTTTAAGGGGTTGTTTCTTTAAACGGTTTGTATTTTGGTTCAGTATGTTATTGAACTATTGCAAGTTCTGTATGTTATTTATCCAACAACGCACGCAGTTCCTTGACGGTATCGTTTATCTTCTCGAAGTTGTCGAGCAGGTCCACGTTGAAGGTGTATTGCGCTTTCTGATAGAACTGTTCGCGGTGTGCGAGCTGTTCCACGATGAACTTCTCCACCTCCTCCGGCGTTTTGTTGAGCAGCAGGGGGCGCACGGCGCGTCCCATCTTGAGGTGTTCGTGGAGCACTTCGGGCGAAGCCTTCAGATAAACCACCTGCGCCTGGGCGTTCATATAGTCGATGTTGTCATAGAAGCAGGGCGTTCCACCGCCGCACGACACCACCACATTCTCAAATTCCGCCACCTCATGCAGCATGTTATGCTCGATGCGTCTGAAGCCTTCCTCGCCCGACTCGTCGAATATCTGCTTCACGGTGCGTCGCATCCGCGTCTCGATATACCAGTCGAGGTCGTAGAAGGGAAGTCCGAGAGCCTTGGCAAGCGCCTTTCCTACGGTGGTCTTGCCGGCTCCCATATAACCTATAAGGATAATGCGTGTCATTATATAGTATATGCTTACTTCTTCTTAGCCGCTGCTCTCTTCTTGGGAGCCGGCGGGTTCTTGATGATTTCCATACACTCGTCGTACGTCAGTTCGGCTGCTTTCTGATGCAATTCGCGCGGAATGCGATAGTTCTTGCCATCGTAAGCGATGTATGGTCCGTAGCGTCCGTTGAGCACTTCCAGCTTGTCGTCCTCCTCGAAGGTCTTCAGATGGCGCTCTGCCTCAGCCTTGCGCTTCTCCTCTATCAGCTCAATGGCTCGCTCAAGTGTCACTGCCATCGGGTCTTCGGTCTTCGGGATAGACACATACTTGCCGTCATGCTGTACGTAAGGACCGAAGCGTCCTGCACCTACGCTGACCGTCTTGCCCTCAAACTCGCCGAGAGTGCGCGGGAAACGGAACAGCTCGAGCGCCTCTTCCAGGGTGATGGTCTCCATGCTCTTGTCCGAAGGAAGCTGTGCGAAGCGCGGCTTCTCCTCGTCATCGGCAGCACCAATCTGCACCACGGGTCCGTAACGGCCTATCTTTACGAAGACGGGATGTCCGCTCTTCGGGTCTGTGCCGAGCTGACGTTCGCCAGCCTTGTGCTCCGTACGGGCGTTCATCACCTTGTCCACTGTAGGCTCAAACTCCTGGTCGAAGTGGCGCATCATGTCTGTCCACTCTTCCTTGCCGTCGGCAATCTGGTCGAACTGCTGCTCCACCTTGGCGGTGAAGTTATAGTCCATGATGGTGGGGAAGTTCTCGATGAGGAAGTCGTTCACAACGATGCCGATGTCTGTCGGGAGAAGCTTGCCCTTCTCGTTGCCAGCCATCTCCACCTTGCGTGTCTGCGTGACCTTGAGTCCGCGGAGCGTGTCAATGACATAACCTCTCTCCTCGCCTTTCTTGTCGCCCTTCACCACGTACTCACGCTGCTGAATGGTAGAAATGGTCGGGGCGTATGTTGACGGACGGCCGATGCCAAGCTCTTCGAGTTTGTGTACGAGGCTTGCCTCAGTGTAGCGTGACGGACCCTGCGAATAACGCTCTGTGGACGTAATCTCGCGGCGTGTGAGCACGTCGCCCTCCTTGATGACGGGCAGCATGTGCGAGAACTCGTCTGCTGAAGATTCGTCCTCATCGTCTGACGACTCGCGGTAAACCTTGAGGAAACCGTCGAACTTCACCACTTCACCGTTGGCAATGAAGTGCTCCTCAATGCTTCCGGTGGTGCTGTCGGCGGGTTTGTCAGCCACGATGCTGATGGTGGTCTTCTCTATCTGAGCCTCAGCCATCTGGCTGGCAGCCGTACGTTTCCATATAAGATCGTAGAGACGGCGCTCCTGTGCGGTTCCTTCCACGGTGGTGTTGCTCATATATGTGGGGCGGATGGCCTCGTGTGCCTCCTGCGCTCCCTTAGAGTGGGTGTGGAAATTGCGCGGTGAGCTGTATTCCTCGCCGTAGAGCTTCACAATCTCCTCCTTGGCTGCACCGATGCAGAGCTGCGAGAGATTGACGCTGTCAGTACGCATGTATGTGATAAGACCGTTCTCATAGAGGCGCTGCGCCACCATCATGGTCTGCGAAACGGAGAATCCGAGCTTGCGGGCTGCCTCCTGCTGGAGTGTGGATGTGGTGAACGGTGCTGCGGGATAACGCTTCAGCGGCTTCTTCGTAACGGTCTCCACGCGGAACGTGGCGTCCTTACACTTGTCGAGGAAAGCCATCGCTTCGTCGTGTGTGGTGAAGCGCTTGTCCAGCTCTGCCTTCACTTCCTGCTGCGAACCGTCCGCATTGGTGATGGCGAAGATGGCGTTAATGCGATAGTAAGGCTCTGTATGGAACTGCTGTATCTCGCGCTCACGCTCTACGATAAGGCGCACGGCTACCGACTGTACGCGTCCTGCCGAGAGTGCCGGCTTCACCTTTCGCCAGAGTACGGGCGAGAGCTTGAAGCCCACGATGCGGTCGAGCACGCGGCGGGCCTGCTGTGCGTTCACGAGGTTCATGTCCAGATGGCGCGGGTTTTCTATTGCCGCGAGAATGGCAGGCTTCGTGATCTCATGGAAGACAATGCGGTTGGTGGATGCCTCGTCCAGTCCGAGCACTTCGCAAAGGTGCCATGAGATGGCCTCTCCCTCGCGGTCCTCATCGGATGCGAGCCAAACCTTAGTGGCTTTCTTGGCGTTTTCTCTCAAAGTCTTTACGAGCGCTTCCTTGTCCTTTGGTATTACGTAAGCGGGCTGTAGTGTATCTTTATCTATGCTCAGTTCCTTCTTTTTAAGGTCTCTGATATGTCCATACGAGGACATGACTTTATAGTCGGAGCCAAGGAATTTCTCAATGGTCTTTGCCTTTGCAGGGCTCTCGACAATAACTAAGTTGTCTTGCATGTTGTTGATTTCGTTTTATAATTTCGGCGCAAAAGTAAGCTTTTTTTTTCTTATACCTTATTATATAGAGAAATTTTATAAAATTTTAGAGATAAAGCCGGAACAAGAATAAAGCAAAATCGCAGTTTAGCGGTGAGACGAATTAAGCGAATTATAGGATAAGGGTTACAAGCTTCCGTGACAAACTTAGGAGGCTATGGCGTCTCGCCATAGTCACGCACCCACAATAGACGGTCCCGCTTTGCGGAACCAAGAGAGGGTGAGAGGATGCTTATCCCACAGCTGCGCTCCTTCGGAGCTTGCAGTGGGTTTCTGATGGTAACGTGTCCCCTCAGGACACGGCGCTGATTGACGATCAGCAATGGGAGGCTGCGGGGCTACGGCGAGACGCCATAGCCTCCTATGTTAGCGTAAAACGAAAACTGGCCGTCGAGCTAACTTTTAGCTCTGACGACCAGCGATTCTTAGTATGTTATGAAAAATTTGAGAGAACCTGAAACTTCACAGTCTCAAGTTTGGGTTTATGAACTTGCGTCTTCTCCGACATCCTTTATCTGGGACGTCGATTCCTTTCGGAATGGAAGCCGTCATGTCCAAATGTTGTTTTAACTAAACATGATTTTTATTGAGAAAGCATAGAAATTTTTGTCTTGTCTTACTTCATCAGCACGGCACCGTTCTCGATGAGGGGCTGCTGTACGGCGTCCACCGAGCTGCTCTTCTTGAGTGTGTCGATGCGGGCGGAGTCGTTCAGCGCCACTGAGCCTGCCGGACGCGATGTGCCGGTAGATACTGCCGGTGCCTGTTCGGACGTGCTCTGGAACGAGTATTGTGCCGCCTGGCTGAGTGTCAGGATTATGGCCACCATTGCAGCAGCCTTGAAGAATGGCGCGAAACGCTCCTTCATGGTCACTCGGCGTGCCTTCACAGTCTCTGGCTCGTCGATAAGCGCCATCATGCGCTCGTCAAAGTTGTCACCAAGCGTGTTGGTGTGCTTCTCTGTCTGCTCGTAGATGAAGAGGCTGCGATACTTCTGAAGCTCTTCCGGGATGCACAGCTGGCTGAAGAACGAGCGGAGTATCTGCTCTTCTTCGAGAGTGGTCTCGCCTTGCCAGTAGCGGTCCAGGAGCTGACTGATGTATTTATAATCCATAATTGTCGTATTGCTGAAATTGTTGTTTAATTGTCTGCCGCGCTCTGAAGATGTTTATCTTCACCTGCTCCTCCGTTATGGAGAGGATGGCGGCAATCTCCTTGTAGGTCTTGCCTTCGATGTCGCGCAGCTGCATGCATGAGCGTTGCTTCTCTGGCAAGTTGTCGATGAGGGAGCGCACAATCTCCACTTTCTCGCGCTGCACTGTGCGCTCGTAGGGATTGGAGGCGGAGTCTGCCTTTTCGCCGCTTGTGCCGGCGTCGAGTGACGCGTTGTTGTTGGCATGCAGCCTGAGGCGGTCAAGAGCAATGTTACGGCAGATGGTGAGGCTGAACGCCTCTACGGACTCGATGGTGTCCCACGAGTCGCGCCGGTTCCATACTTTGATGAGCGTATCCTGCACGATGTCCTCTGCTTCTTCACGGCTCAGCGTGATGCGGAGGGCAAGTCTGAAAAGGGTGTCCTTCATCGGCAGGATGTCGCTACGAAAACTTATCTTTTTCATCTGTGCTCTGATAGGATGACGTTTGGAAGATTGATTTGTTACAGCATAAGGCTATGTTTTAACATGCCTTAACGATTAACGGGGGTCGTTGGGATATGCAAATGTAAAAAAAAATCCCGGCTCCTTGATTAGGAACCGGGATTTTTTTATTTATCGTTTATCGCTTAGCTTACTTCACCACCTTGATGGTCTTGCCGTTAGCGAGGCGTACGATGTTGATGCCCTTCTGGAGAGTGTTAACCTTTGCGCCACCTACAGTGTAGATAGATACGTTGCCGTTCTCCATTTCGGTCTGGATGCCGCTGATAGCGTCGGCAACTACACCGTAACGACCGCAATAGAGGACGCTCTCTGCATCGTCGTCCACATCATTAGCGAATGAGTAATTGAATACGATGTTTTTGCTGTAGTCGTCCTTCTTATCGATGTTGATGTTGAGATAGAGAGTCTGACCGTTCAATGAACTTGCCTCGTCCTCTACCTTGCATACCATATTCTCACCGAATACCATAACGCCCATGCCATAGTCGCTCATATCAACCTCTGAGATTGTGCCACGGAATGTGAGGTCGCAAGTCTCGTTCTCTGAAACCGGGAATGCCTTGAAGGTTACGGTCACGTCACCAGTAGAGTACTTGGTGAAGACAACGTCCTTATCCTTATAAAGCACCTCATTCTGCAATGTTGCGTCGTGATCAACAGTAAGGTTAGCTGTGTAAGTCTTAGTGCCTACAACTTCCTCAGGCTTCTCAATCTCTACGCCGTACTGACCAACGTAGTAGATGCCATCTTCAGAACCGAACTCGTATGTGAACTCCATCTTGTCGGCTGAGTATGATGAGATGTTGATGAAGAGAGAAATCTCCTTGCCATAGAATGCGCTGGTCTCATCCTCAATAGGAGTCATTGCCAAGTCCTCACCGAAGGTTACGGTGCCCATACCATACTCGCTCATGTCAGTCTCTGAGATTGTACCACGGAATGTAAGGTCGCGTGTCTCTGTCTCAGAAATCGGATATTCCTTGAATGTTACTGAAGACTCGCCGTTAGCATACTTGGTGAATACCACCTGTTTGTCTGCATAACCAGTCACATCACCTGTCTGAGCGTCATGTCCGACAGTAAGGTTGTCAGTGTAAGTCTTTGTAGCAACCACCTCGTTCGGATCAACCGGCTCTGCCTCAACTGGGAGGATGTGGATGTAGTTGTACGTAGCGTTACTCATAGTACTACCCTGGCAGCCACCAATCTTGACGTTGCTGATAGCCCAAAGTTCTGCGAAAGCAGTAGTAGGATCAGCATACTGTTCGGTCGACAGATACTTGTTGTTATACTGTGTGCCGTTGATAACAAGACCCTTCTTCTTAGAAATCTCGATGGTTACGGTACCCTCAATGTCAGCCACGTCGTAACGTGAGATATTGCCAGAGGTATTGAGGAAGTTGAACTGCAGAGTCTTTGTAGCAGCTGTATAGTAGAAGTGATAGTTGGTAGCACCCCACTCTGAGATGTTGTTACCTACAGAGAGGATGTTCTCATTTTCATTTTTACAAGTGGTGAGGTCGATCTCAGCCTTGAGATACTGGTTGTCCCAGTTGATATCCTTCGACTCCTGCCATGCGAAATCGTTAGCATTGAAGCCATGCTCTACGACGTCGATTGCGCCTTCCGGATCAGGATTCGGATCTACATACTGCTCGCCGAATACGAGAGTGGCGTCAACGCCAGTCAGAGCTGTAACGACAGTCATGTTGAGCTTTTCGCCAGAGAGAGTGGCTGTGAAGCTCTTGAGTGTAGCGGGGCTGCCCTCAGAGATGCCGAGCATTGAGGCGAGGTCCTGATTGATGTTGGTCCATGTGCCCTCAGTAGCTGTAGTGGCGTATGTAACGTTGCCGTCAGCGTCAGTTGTGGCTGTTACGTTAGGAATGTTGAGGTCGCCGATGCGGTTAGAAGAAACGGTGAGGTTCTTGTAAACCACATTGTATGTGCCGTCCTCAACTGTTGTGAACTCAACGGTGTTCTCGTCAAAGTTGGTGTTTGTACCAGCAAATGAAGAGTAAGCCACGTCCTTGTATGTCTTTGTCTCAGGTACGAACGGAGGAACAACCTCTACAAGCTTGACGCTCTTGTAGAGCGCGTTAGAGTACTGGTCTGTACCCTCGCCTGAACCGAACTTCACCTCTGTAAGATTGAAGAGACCCTCGAGCTTGTCAGCAGCAATGATGGTCTCGCCGTCAACGGTCAGACCGTCTGCCTTAGACACCTCAACAGTGATGTTGGTCTTGTCAGCAACGTTAACAGTGGTGTTGTTGTTGCCGTTAGAGCACTGATAGTATGCCTTGTAAGTGCCCTTGTCTGCATAGATATGGATGTTCTTCTCCCATACTGTAGCCTCAGGACCGAAGCTGAAGATATCCTCAGTCTTTGAAGAGCTGCAGTTGGTGGCGTCAATGACAGCCTGGAACTTCTGGGTGTTCCAGTCAATAGGTGTAGAAACCACGAAGCCAGTGCCGTCAGCCTGATAGTTCTCCATCGGGATAGAAGGACCGTCAACCGGCTTTGTACCTACGATGTAAGTAACGCCTTCTGACTCAACACTCATATAAATCTTCTCTGTGCCGTCAGCATCAGTGTAGATTACAGCATAAACCTTATAAACTGTTCCCTGAACGTCAACGTCGCCAGAGTAAGTAGTGCGACCCTTAGCGTCTGTGCCCTTTGTAAGTCCGTTTGCCTCAATAACGCTCGAACCGAACGAGAAGTCGATGTTGTTTGAACCGTCAGACATCTCCTTTACAGTAACCTCTGCACTGTATGGCAAGTCATAGACACCTTCGCCCATCTTCATACCGAGCTTGTCAGTGAAAGTCTTTGAGGAAACTACGGTAGGACCTTCGGGTTCGCCACCGCCGGTTTCGAAGTCGTCAGTGCCGAATTCTGCAGAAATTGTAGCAGAGCTCCAGCCTGTGCTGATCGTGGCAGCAAACTTGGCATAAGCCTTTTCTGCATTGAACTTGACTGTCAACTCGCCTTCAGAAGCTGATTTAATGAACGAATAATCCGAATTCGGATTAGAATGAGTAACTGCAGCGGTCAAACCACTTCCTGTGAATGTAGTTACACCATTCTCTGTAGTACAAGCCAGATTGCTGAATGTGTACGTACCATAATTGTCGCGGTACGGACCGTCAACGTTTATTACGTCAACAAACGACACATTGTACGTGCCGTCACCATTATCGACGATGGACACAACTGCGTTGTCAGACTCTGTAGGCTCATTAGAACCGTACGTCACGGTTCGATGTCCCGTATAGTCTGTTGCGAACGCTGTAAGCGTCATCACCAACAATGAAAGAAGGGATAGAATCTTTTTCATAATCCATTTCTTTTAGTTAATAAATTGTATAATAGAAAATCAAATGTTCTTTTTGTTATATAACGTCGTTAGTAATGTAATGCGTATTATTGTGAATATATATGTCTTGGTTTTTATTTTAAATTGTCAACAGGTATGCTTCTATTAAGGAGCTTTTGTTTGTCCTACGTGGACTTCGGCTACCAATCTGCTTATCTTCATTTTGTAGTCTACCGATTGCAAAGATAGTGTAAAATATTATTATGGCAAAGTCTTGTCGTTGTTTTTTAATAATAAAAGTGAAAAAATGCTTTACGAACTGCGGGTTCCGCGGAGCGGGACTGACAGTGTTGAGGATAATTAGGACGGCTTGCCGAAGACGATATTTGCATTTCTAACGCTCAATACTATGAGCCCGGCGCACGAAGAAATCTTTGGTGCGAAATTCTTGAGTTTTGAGCGTGCAGCGACAACATACTGACACTCTGTAGATTACGCTACCAAGAAGAGATGTGTGCAATGAATGACATAGCTAAACAAGCCTCATAGGGTTGCAATAGCGCCACTTTTGCACTCTAATAGTGCCACTTTTATCATACAATAGCGCCACTTTTGCACTCTAATAGTGCCACTATTGGACTGTAAAAGTGGCACTATCGTTAAGCATTGGTGCTGTTTGCACAGCAAAACACCGTAAAAACAGCAATCCAGGACTCTAGAATCAATTTTTATTTTGTAACAGCTTTTTACTCTTTGTACGATATTTGCATGGCATAGCCACGCCCCCACAAACGACCAGCAGATTGAGTATGAGCTGCAGGTTCCGCGGAGCGGGACCTATATCATGAAACCCACTGCAAGCTGCGAAGCAGCGCAGCTGTGGGTACTTGCGAAAACTCCACCACATATAGTTCCCCGAAGGGGGACTGACGCATCCCAGATGATGTTGA
>JABLTK010159208.1_pt1 | contig 18783 bp, 20 predicted proteins | sample 7160131 | NCBI WGS metagenome assembly JABLTK01 (sample SAMN14651221, study PRJNA627086) | human gut metagenome | isolation source: feces | host: Homo sapiens
AGAAACAGAAAGTGGTTATGAGTATAGTAAAACACTCCCAGAAAGTGGATATAGCTATCATCATACAGAATGTAATGGAACAAAAGTAAAAGAAGAAAATGTAATATATAATGAACAAACCAAAACATTTAGTATAAACGGAATAACAGAACAAAATAATTGTAAATTTTATTTTAATAAAAATGGAGAAGAAATAATAAGAACACATGAAGTACAAGCAACAGTACTAAACGGAACAATAGAAGGAGAAACAAGAAAAGTAGTAAGAAGTAATGAAAATACAACATTTACACTAAACCCAACAAGTGGATATGGAAATCCAACAGTAAGCTGTACAAACAATCAAATAGGAAGTATAACAAATAACACTCTAACAGTAAGTAATGTAACAAATGATACGGTGTGTACAGTTGAGTTTAAAGAACTAAATGCAGCAGACACAATAATATCAAAATACACAGAAGATAACACAGAAGGATTAATCAAACTAGAGCAACTTGCAACAGAACAAACCCCAGCTTTAGTTGAATATAGATATAGTGGAAAAGATGAAAAAGTAAAAAATTATGTAGAGTTTAATAATGAGGTATGGAGAATCATAGGAGTTTTTAATAATAAGTTAAAATTAATTAAAAACGACCCTATTCCAGTTGTTTTAGAAGATAATGGATTAACGCTTGGTGGTTATGCAACATATATGACAACTACAGAAGAATTCTTTTATTGGAATTATGGTGGAACCAATAATTGGGAAGAAGCAAATTTAAAAAAATATTTAAATGGAACATATTATGAAAATATTAGGGATGATGCTAAAAAATTAATTGATGAAGAAAAATGGTTTTTAGGTGGTATTGGTATTACTAGTCCGCAAACTGCGCGTGAATATTATGAGGTTGAAAGAAGCAATAATGTTTATTCAACTAATCCTAAAAATACAGTGGCTCACATAGGTTTAATTTATCCTTCAGATATATATTACGCATGTAATCCATTACCGACAAGATTTCCTGACATGCTAGTACCAGGTTATCGTAGTTGGATTCCTGGGTCAATGTGGACAATAATGCCTTCTTCTAAAAGTAGCAATAAAGCATATAATATTTTATATGAATTAGAAGCTAATCTTGTGAATAAAACAAATTCTTATTATGTAAAATATGCCAATCCAGATATTTATCCTACAATATACTTAAAAGAAGAAGTTAAAATAACTGGTGGTGACGGGACTAGTTCTAATGTATATCAATTATCACTGTAAATAAAAATAATTTAAAGAAAAGGGTAAATGTTTTTATCTTTTTCTTTTTTATTAACAAATTGCTTAATATTTTATTTTGTTTGTGTTACAATTATTTGGGAGGGGCATATGCATATTAGTGATGTTGATGTAGATAAGTTAAGCCCTATGATGAGGGAATATGTAAAAACTAAGGAAAAATATAAAGATGTTATTTTATTTTATCGTTTAGGGGATTTTTATGAAATGTTTTTTGAAGATGCTCTTACTGTTTCACATGAATTAGAACTTACTTTAACTGGTAAGAATGCTGGGCTTAAAGAAAGAGTTCCTATGTGTGGAATACCTTATCATGCTAGGGAAGGTTATTTAGAGAAATTAATTGATAAGGGATATAAAGTAGCAATCTGCGAGCAGGTAGAAGATCCTAGTACTGCAAGGGGACTTGTTAAACGTGAGGTAGTTCAAATAGTTAGTAAAGGTACTCTTACTAGTACTGAGGCGATGAACGAGAAAGATTTTAACTATATTGCTAGTGTAAGTGATTATAAACACGCATATGCTTTAAGTTATGCTGATTTATTAAGTGGAATATTATGTACTACATATTTAAGTCATGATAAAGATAAGTTAATAAGTTATCTTGTTAATTTAAATATTAAAGAATTAGTAGTTAATAGTGATTTTGATAAAAGTATAATAAATGTTTTAAAAAATAATTATAATGTATTTATTAGTTTTGAAGATGAAAGTGATATAGAATTAAAAAGAAATTTATTTAAGAATATTGATGATATAAAACTTATTAATAACACTAAGATTTTAATTAAATATTTAGAAAATTCTCAAAAGAAAAGCCTAGAGCATATTAGAGAAGCTGTTTATATTAATAATAAACTATCTTTAGAATTAGACAAAGAATGTATAAGAAATTTAGAGCTAGTTAGTACTCTTAGAAATAATGATAGGATGTATAGTTTATTATGGTTTTTAGATAAAACTAAGACAGCTATGGGAGGAAGACTTTTAAAAAGTTATGTTATATCTCCAACTATTGTTAAAGAAGAAATAGAAAAAAGACATGATTTAATTGAACTTTTAAATAGTGAGTTTTTACTTAAAAGTGAATTAAAAGAATTTTTATATGGGATATATGATTTAGAACGATTAACTGGTAAACTTGTTTGTGGTAATGTTAATGCGAGAGACTTATTACAACTTAAAATTAGTATAGGTATTTTACCAGAAATAAATAATATTTTAGATTCGCTTAATCTAGAAAAATTAGAGACTTTTGAAGATTTATATAGCTTACTTGATCAAACAATTGTAGAGGATGCACCAATCACATTAAAAGAGGGAAATATTATTAAAGAAGGCTTTAATGAAGAGCTAGATAATTTAAGAGAAATTAAAAGAAGTGGAAAAGATTTCCTTCTTAAATTTGAAATGGAAGAAAGAGAAAGAACTGGTATTAAGAATTTAAAAATAGGATATAATAAAGTATTTGGTTATTATATTGAAATTAGTAAAGGTCAAGTTAAAATGATACCTCCAGAATTTGGTTATGAAAGAAAGCAAACTATTTCTAATTCAGAGAGGTTTATTACGCCACTTTTAAAAGAAAAAGAGAATTTAATATTAAATGCGGAAGATAAAATTAATGCATTAGAATATAATATATTTTTATATTTAAAAGAAGAAATAAAAAAATATATTCCAAAATTACAAAGTGTTTCTGCTTTAATTGCTTATTATGATGTTATGCAAAGTCTAAGTACAGTTGCTGAAGAAAATAATTTTGTAAGACCAACACTAACTGAAGAAAATGAAATAAAGATAATTGATGGTAGACATCCTGTTGTTGAAAAAGTAATAAAAGATGAATATGTAAAAAATGATATTATAATGGATAAAGATACAAATATACTTCTTATTACTGGACCTAATATGAGTGGTAAGTCAACTTATATGAGACAACTTGCGATTATAATTATATTAAATCAAATTGGTTCATTTGTACCAGCAAGCGAGGCAACACTTCCTATTTTTGATAAAATATTTACAAGAATAGGAGCAAGTGATGATTTAGTTGGTGGAGAAAGTACATTTATGGTTGAAATGAAAGAAAGTGCACGAGCACTTACTAACGCAACAAAAAACAGTTTAATATTATTTGATGAATTAGGGCGTGGTACAAGTACATATGATGGTATGGCTCTTGCTGAGGCTATAATCATTTATATTAATAAACATATTAGATGTAAAACACTTTTTTCAACTCATTATCACGAATTGACATTAATCGCAAATGATACCGAAGGAGTAAAAAATGTTCATGTATCAGCTAAGGAAGAAAATGATAATATTACATTTTTACATAAAGTAAAAGATGGTGCGGTTGATAAGAGTTATGGTATTGGAGTTGCAAAACTAGCTAACTTACCAGATGAAGTAATAGACAATGCCAAAAAAATTCTAAAAGAATACGAAAAGAAAGATAAAGTAACTGAAGTTGCAACTCAAATAGAAATGGACTTTGATTACAAAGAAGAAGACGAATTAAGAGAATTTATAAAAGGAATAAATCCTTTAGAAGTAACCCCAATGGAAGCAATGATGCTTTTAGATGAAATAAAGAAAAAAAGCGAAAAAGAATAAACATTTGTATTTTGATTAATAGTTTTTAAAAAAACATAACTAGTATGAATAATAAAGGAGAATATAACAGTGCTGAAACTGAAATTAATAAGAAAGATACTGCAAAAAATAATTTCTCCAAAAAAATATTATATAATGGACGAAGAAAGTGGAAATGTTTTATACGAAACTTCAACTCCATATAAGAAGAACTAGAAAAAATAAAAAGACGACTCAAAATGGCAAACTAGATAATTCTAGCGTCATTTTAAATAAGTCGTCTTTTTCTGATAACACTATATCAAACCCAGACAATAATGTCAAATTGTATAACGTGCAGATATAATAATATTTAGCTTCAGAACTGTGAAATCAAATAAAAAATAATAATTTTAAAAAATGTATAAAAAAGTAATTGACACCAAAGTACCTGATACTAATAATAGTATGTCATTTATAAATAAAAAGTCAGTTCCTTTTTCTAGAAACACTATATCATAATCAGTATAAAACGTTATTTTGATATATCTACTAAATATTCTATGCAAGAAATTGCATTTGGATAAAGATGATTAACAAAAACTACAAAACAAATTGTAGATAAAAAGAATAAAAGGACAATTTTAGTAGGAGGAACTTAACCTTGAAAAAAGTAATGAAAAGAATAAAGAAAATTTGGCAAATGATAGAAGGATTGTGGATACATATAGACATAGAGATTCCAGAGGAGAAAAATAAAAAATAATAATTTTAAAAAAAATACACAAAAAAAAGGGAATTACTTTAAATGAAGGGGTACAATACCCAAACATTGCTGATTCCACTGATAATAATATAACAAAATGTAACAATAATGTCAAAACATAGGAAAAATATGTAAATGGCGAAGTATAAAGATAAAAGTAAAAAAATTATTAAATTAATAATACAAAAAAACCAGCGGTATATCGGATGTTTCACCGAATCGACCTACTGGTTTTCTGAAGACATTATACCATAATCATCACAAAACGTCAATTTTGATACATCTGATAAATATTCCTTGCAAGAAATTGAATTCACACAAATATGGAAAAAATTATAAAACGAAAAATATAAAGTAAATTGCAGATAAAAAGAATAAGTGGTAAACTTTTGCTAGGGAGGTACTTTATCTTGAAAAAAATACTGACAATGATAAAAGAAGCTATTCTAAGAAGAACAATGATTTTAAGAGATCCATTAGAGTGGCTAGAAATGCCGGAGGAGGAGAAACCGAAGGACTAGAAAATAGTTCTTTTTCTATGAAAACAAGAATCAACAAAAAACATAAAATAACAAAAAAAGAGTTACTCGCTCGACACTCCAATTGTGCTAAGGGGAACTCATCTAATGGCACTATATCAAAATTCAAAAATAATGTCAAGTGAAATATACAAAGTAGTGTGCAATGTGTTTTTGTGTTGTATAAAATATTAGAAAAATAAGTAAGTTTACTTAAGCTCTTGACAATGTTATTTAAGCAAAATATACTACAATTAATGGAGGAGTTTTAAATGCTTTTAAGAGTAAGAAAAGTATTAAAAAAAATATGGTTTAAAATAATAATAAATATTAGAGGTCCAATGAAAGATCCATTAGTAATAAATGAGCAAATTCAATATGTATCTGAGTTAAATCTAGATAAGAAAGATAGTTAATATTTATTTTTGTTTTTATATAAAGTAAAAGTTGGTGATGAATTAAATGAAATCAGTAAAGAATTTTAAAAAAAGGTTTCAAAAGAAAATATTAAAATTGATAGTAGCAGTAGTAGGAACGGATTAGATGGACTAGAAAATAGTTCTTTTTCTATGAAAAAGAATAAAAAAGAAACATGTAAATACTAATTAAACTAGTTTCTTTTTTTTCTAATTTTTTATATAATGGAATAGGTGATATTTATGGGACTTTTTAAGAGTATAAAGGAAAAATTTAAGAAACAAAAAAATAAAGAAGTAGAAGAAATAAATAATGTTTTAGATAACGAAGAAAAAGAAGAATTAAAAAAAGAAGAACAAATTACTAAAAAATATGAAAAGGGTCTAGAAAAAACTAGAGATGATTTTGTAGAGAAAATAAATATACTTGGATTTACTCATACAAAAATAAATGAAGAGTTTTTTGAAGAATTAGAAGACATTCTTATAATGGCAGATATTGGTGTTAATACTGTTATGGATTTTATAGATAGACTTAAAGAGCGTGTTAAAAAAGAAAAAATTACTGATTTTGATTATTTAAAAGAAGTTATAGTTGATGAATTATTTTTAATATATGTAAATGAGGGAGTACTTAGTAGTAAACTAAAATTTAATGAAAATGGAATAAGTGTATTTTTATTTGTAGGAGTAAATGGAGTAGGTAAAACAACATCTATTGCTAAAATTGCAAGTAAATTAAAAGATGAAGGTAAAAAAGTAATGTTAATCGCAGCCGATACTTTTAGAGCAGGAGCAGTTAATCAGTTAAAAGAATGGGCTGTTAAAACAGATAGTTTGTTTTTTGGTAGTGATAGTAAAGACCCAGCTAGTGTAGTTTATGATGGGTTAATTAAAGCTAAGAAAGAAAACGTAGATGTAGTTTTAATAGATACTGCAGGCAGACTACAAAATAAAGTAAACTTAATGAAAGAACTAGAAAAAATAAACAGAACAATTGACAAAATAATCCCAGGAGAACCATCTGAAGCTCTTCTAGTGATAGATGCAACTACTGGACAAAACGGAATATCTCAGGCTTTATCTTTTAAAGAAGTAACAGATATTACTGGTATAATTTTAACTAAGTTAGATGGGACTGCTAAAGGTGGCATAGTTTTAGCTATTAAAGAAAAAGTTAATATTCCTGTTAAGTTTGTTGGGTTTGGTGAGACTGCTTCTGACTTAATGGAATTTGATATAGAAAAATATATATATGGACTTTTTAAAGATATGATGTAGGTGTGTTATGAAAGAAAGAGATTATATTATTAGTTTATATGAAATATACTGTAATTTACTTACTTTAAATCAAAGAAAGTATTTTGAAGATTATTATTTTGAGGATTTATCATTAAGTGAAATAGGAGAAAATAATAAAGTGAGTAGGTCATATGTAAGTAAGACAGTTAATACTGTTGCTGAAAAGTTAAAGTTTTTTGAAAGTAATTTAAAAATTTATGATACAAGAGAGAAAATAAGAAATATTTCTAAAAAAGTTAAAGAAAAAGAAGTAAAACAAGAGTTAGAGAATTTATTTTAACTTGAAGAAAAGAAAAACTTAAGATAAAATAATTATGCTTAAAGGAGGAAAATATGTTTGAAACACTATCTGAAAGATTACAAAATGTAGTAAGCAAAATAAAAGGTTATGGTGTAATAAATGAAGAAAACATCGGACCTATGATGAGAGAGATTAGACTTGCGTTACTTGAGGCGGACGTTAACTATAAAATTGTAAAAGAATTTACAGAAAAGGTAAAAACTAAAGCTTTAGGAGAAGAAGTTAAGAAAAGCCTTAAACCAGGTGAAGTATTTGTAAAAATAGTTAAAGATGAATTAGTAGATTTACTTGGTGGAGAAGCCGAAGATTTAGAAGTAAGTAAAAACCCTACAATAACAATGTTAGTAGGTCTTCAAGGAAGCGGTAAGACAACTACTATTGGTAAACTTGCGAATATGCTTAGAAAAAAACATAATAAAAAACCTCTTTTAGTAGCATGTGATATTTATAGGCCAGCTGCGATTGATCAGTTAAAAGATATTGGTAAAGAACTTAATATAGAAGTTTATGAAGAGGGAAAGAAAAATCCAGTAGAAATTGTTAAAAATGCACTTAATTATGCTAAGGAAAATGGATTTAATTATATTTTAATAGATACCGCAGGTAGACTTCATATAAGCGAAGAATTAATGGATGAAATTAAAAATATAGAAGATGAAATACACCCTCATGAAATACTTTTAGTAATAGATGCGATGATGGGACAAGATGCAATAAATGTTATAAATGGCTTTAATGAAAAAGTACATCTAACAGGTTGTATTTTAACTAAAATGGATGGTGATACTAGAGGCGGAGTAGCTTTGTCTGTTAGACATTTAACTAATATTCCAATTAAATTAATAGGGGATAGTGAAAAGTTAGATGGAATAAGTGAGTTTGTGCCTACTCGTGCGGCAGATAGAATACTAGGTAATGGGGACTTACTTTCAATAATTGAGAAAGCAGAAAGTGTAATTGATGAAGAAGAAGCTTTAAGTACAGCTAAGAAAATGAAAAAAGGAAAGTTTGATTTAGAAGATTTTTTACTTCAATTAAAACAAATAAAAAAACTTGGGCCACTTGAAAATATATTAAAATTATTACCTGGAGCTAAAAAAATGGGGCTTAATAACGTAAGTATTGACCCTAAAATGTTTGCTAGGATAGAAGCAATTATTCTTTCTATGACTAAAAAAGAAAGAAAACATCCAGAAATTATAAAGGCTAGTAGAAAAGAGAGGATTGCAAAGGGTAGTGGTACAAGCGTTCAAGAAGTTAATAAGCTTTTAAAACAATTTGAAGATATGAAAAAAATGATGAAGCAAATATCTAATGGAAATATGAAGTTTCCATTTTAAAGGAGAAATGTATGAAATTTAAATTTATAAAAATTATAAATATACTTTTAGTTTTAGTAATAGTTGTATTACTTTCTTTTACGTTTAAAGAAAATATAAATTCTAAAGAAAATATAGAAGTAACTAATTTAGAATTCACAAACGATAAAATTAGAGTAAAAAAAGGAGAAAATGTAGTATTAGGTGTTAATATATCTTCTAAAGATATAGAAGATATAAATGATGTTGATTTAGTTTTTTCTTCAAAGAATGAAAATATCGCAACAGTAAATGAACGTGGTATACTTTCTCCTAAAAAAACTGGTAAAACAACTATTACTGTAAAAACAAAGAATGGAAAATTAAAAGACGTTTGTGAAGTAATTGTTTTAAAAGAATATTTGTTTTTCTTAGGAGACTCTAACTGGGAGTTAATTGAAGGAAAAAGAAATGGTGGAGACACTAAAAAACCATATGAAATAAATTATAGAAAATATACAAAAGATAAAAATTTGTTTTTCAAAGCTAAAAGTGGTGCTGGCTTAAAATGGATGAGTGGAGAAATTCCAGAATACATGGAAGAACACGGCTATGCAATGATTGGTAGTGGAGATAATGCTACTAATGAGATGAAAGATGTTATAAATAAACATGAAGAAGCATATTTTAAAATAATTGCTTCAATGGGAACAAATGATATTAAAAAAGCTGGGAGCAAAGAAGAAATAATTAGTTATGCTAAAAGTTATGCTGAGTATTATAATAATCTTGCAAATGAGTTAGAAGATGATAAATTATATGTTTATTCTGTAATTCCTATTGGAAAAAAAGATAAATGTGAAGTTTATACAGAAGATGATTTTAAAGATAATGAACACAGAAATACAAAAGTTGAACTTTTTAATGAAACAATAAAAAAAGAACTAAATGGTAATGTTACATATGTAGATATCTATTCATATTTTAACTTTTTAGCTAAAAAGAAAAAAATATGTTTTACTAAAGATGGACATTGGAACAAAGAACTAACACAAAGAGTATATGATAAAATATTAGAAACATTAGAATAATTATATTGTCTATACACACTTTACTCATTATTCATAAAATATAAATGAAAAGGAGTGAAGAAAGTGTTTAAAGATTTTAGATGTGTAGACTATGGTATGAATAATTTTAATATGAATTCTATGAAATTTTCTGAAGAAAGTACAAATAATAAATCTTTTTCTACAGAAAATGTAACAGTAGATACTCCTGCGGTAGAAGCAAATATGACAAACTATAATTCAGCTTGTTCTATGCCTGGAATTGTTTGTCCACCAGTTTATGAATGCCCTGTAGAAAGATGTGTTCATAGAAATTTTGTTCATGAAGTACCACATGTATGCCCAATAAATACTAGAATTATAAATCATCATATTTACAAGCATACTTATAGTCCTTGTTATACATGTTGTGAAGAAAACGAAGTAAGTAATATAGAAGAAGGCAACTGTTGTTGTTATTATTAAGAGCTTAGGCTCTTTTTTTTGTCATAAAATGTGTGTTAGATTTCAGTTAAAAAAGAATGTGCAAAAAATATTAAATTAAATATTGGCAAAATTGAATATAATAATATTAAAATATAATTGACAGATGTATAAACTTTGTATATACTTAAAATAGTTGGAGATGATATCATGGAAGTAAAAATTCAAAAGTGGGGGAATTCTGATGGAATTAGAATTCCAAGTAGCATTTTAAAATCACTTAATTTAAAGACAAATGATATATTAAATATTGAACAGAGAGAAAATAAAATAATTATTAGTATTCCAAAGAAAAAAAAGATTTCTTTAGAAGAAAGATTTAAAAATTATCATGGGGAAAATTTGGCTAAAGATTTTGCTTGGGATGATCCAGTTGGGAAAGAAATATGGTAAAAACATATATTCCTAAGCAAGGAGATATTGTCTTTTTAGATTTTAATCCTACAAAAGGTCGTGAGCAATCTGGAGTAAGACCAGCTGTTGTTGTAAGCACAAATATTTTTAATCAACATACTAAAATGGTTATAGTATGTCCTATTTCGTCAAATAATAAAGAATTTCCAACACATTATCAATTAGAAGATACAAAAAAAGTATTTGGTTCTGTTTTATGTGAACATGTTAGAAGTATAGATTATGAAGTTAGAAACTTAAAATTTGTTGAAAAAACAAGTGATAATGATTTTATAAGTATAATCACACTATTAAATGCATGTTTTGAAGAATAATCTATCAAGATGGCTAACATTAAGAGTTTAGTCTCTTTTTTTGTTGAAAAAAATCTGTATACATTAATACTTTTTTCATTTGAATGAAAAAAATATAATTACTAATTTTTCTATAAAAAATATTTAAAGTGTAGGTGGGAAAATGATATTTAGAAAAAACTGTAAAGATAATTTTTTAGATACTAATATTAAAAAGTTTGTTAAGCAAGTTAGAAAAAAATATTCTTTAATTTTTAAAGCGATTTTTTCATTTAACAATTTATCCAAAGACATTGAAAAACATTTTGTGAAAGAAAATGTAAAAGATGTTGATATTTATGTGTTTACCATATTTAATAAAATTCATAATATATTTCAGTCTGCAGTTTTACTTACAGAACGTGGTTTATGTAATGATGCTCTTATTTTACTTAGAACAATGTATGAAAGTATTTTTAAAATGAAATATGCTATTAAGGAAGAAAAAAATCTTGATATAATTATAAATGATGAATTATTAAAGCAAAAAGGAATATTAAAAAAAATAAAAAAATATAAGTTATTTGAATACATGGAAGAGGAAGATATTGTTATTAAATTAAAAGAAATAGAAGAAAAGATAACAAATAAAAAACAACTTAACACAGAAACTCTATCTGAAGATGTAGGAATGAATGAACAATACATAATTTATAAATATTTGTGTAATTATGTTCATAATAACTTTTCTGCTATTATAGAAAAAGTTAAAGAAACAGAAGAGGGGATAGTAATAGAATCAGGTTTTGACTGCAAAAATATTTGTTCTACTTTACTTTTTTTATTAGAAGGCTTTAAAGATGCTATAGAATGTATTTCAAATTATTTAGATATGTCAGAATATTTTTCAATCGCAGAAAAAATAATAAAAAATCTTGAAGTAACAACTAATTAAAAAAATGTCATAAAACTATTTAAAAGCTTTATGACATTTTTCAAGTTTATCTTGGTTTTTGTATATTTGTTTTTCAAAAATCAAAGTATTAAAAGTAATCCAATTATCAAATGCTTCATTATTTGGATTTATTGCAATTTCTTTTATTAATTCTCTGTATTCATCTCTTTTATTAAAAAGTGATTCTGAGGTAAAAAGCGCAGGAGTGGGTAACTCAAGTGAGTAAAATTTACTAGATAAATCCCAAAATTCTATATGTTGTAATATTCTTGCAAGTCTAGTATTAGCATCTTTAAACATTTGTAATGCTGCGACTAAAGCATGAATTATCATTGGTTTAATTAATATTTCCTCTTCTTTTTTAATGTTTTCGTTATATATATTTAAAATAGCCTTTGCGGTTAGTTCAATTTGTTTATAATCTATTGGAATATATGAAATATTTTTTGTTTTTCCTATTTTTGTTCCAACAAAACTATTATTTGATTTTCTAAAACCATGAATTTTATCTCCTTTATTTAATCCATTGATTAAAATACCATTCATTTTACATAGAGTTTCTTTAGTAAGTTTTATGTTTTTATGTTTTTTATCAATTGCTATCATAGTCGCAGAGTGTGGATAAGTTTTCATTAGTATTGAGATTACAAATGGATCAATGTCTTCTAACATTTGATTTTTTTTAGTTTCTTCTTTTCTTAATGCTTCTAAAAAATTTTCTTTATATTCTTCAAGTAAACTTAAAGAACTTATATAATTTCTATATAAAATTAATATTTCTTTTATTAATTCTATATTTTCTATACTAGGTTTATATTCTAAAGCTTTATCTATTACAAAAGGACCAGTTTGTTTAACATCTCCGTTTTTTATTAAATCCTCTAATTTTACTTCATTGTTTGTTAATTCCATAGCTACCTCATTTCGAGTTAATAGTATAACAATTAAACTTTACAAATACAAGAATAAATAGTAAATTTAAATAGGTGAGGTAAAATGAAAGCATTAACAATAAAAGAACCTTGGGCAAGCTTAATAATAAATGGATACAAAGAATATGAGTTTAGAAGTTGGAAAACAAATTATAGAGGAAAAATTTTAATACACGCAGGTAAAGGAAAAGAACCACATAATTTAAAGCGTTTTAATGATTATAACTTAGACTGTAAGTTTGGTTATATTATTGGGGAAGCTACAATTACTGATTGTATAGAAGTAACTAAAGAATTAGAAGAAGAGTTATTAAAAAAAGACAGTAAGGTTTATGCAGTAAGTGAACATAAAAGAGTTTATGCATGGAAACTAGAAAATATTGTGAAATATGAAAAGATAATTCCTTGTAAAGGTAAACTTGGACTTTGGAATTATTAGTAAAACAAAAGTAAAGAAAACAAAACTTAGTTTAGTTTTTTCTTTTTATCATGTATACTTAAATAGAGGAGTAGTATATGATTAAGAAGTATAGAGATTTTGTATTTAGAAAGTATAACAATAGTTTTAAAGAACTTATATTGATATATGCTTTAATTTTTATTGTTGGGTGTTTAATTGGATATATTTATGAGGTGATTTTTGCTTATTTTGATGAGGGAGAGTTTGTTAATAGGGGATTTTTATATGGACCATATTTACCAATTTATGGAATAGGTGCGATTATACTAACATTACTTTTAAAGAAATTTAAAAGATATCCACTTTGTATATTTTTTGCTTCCCTTTTTATTACTGCGATAATTGAGTATGCAGGTGGAGCTCTTTTAATGGAACTTTTTAATAAAAGATGGTGGGATTATACAGGACTTTTCTTAAATATAAATGGTTATGTGTGCTTAAGAAGTGTAATTACCTTTGCGATAGGAGCTTTACTTTTAATGTATATATTTGAACCATTTATAAGAAGTATTGTTAGTAAAGATAAATATAAAACAGGTATAAGCATTTACATTTGTATATTTTTATTTGTTATGTTTATAGATTTAATTTTAACATTAAGTTTTAGGTATTAATTATAATACTTTTTTTTTATTTCTTTTTTTGTTAATATAATTTTAGGTGGTAATTATGGCAATAACTAAAACTAATTTTATTAATTATACAAGATGTAGAAGATATAGTGCTTTTGAAGATATAAAAAAAGAAAAAATGGATAGTAATTTATCTATAGAAGAATATAAAAAAGAGGAATTAAACGAAGAAATAAAAGAAATTGTAGGTAATATGTTTTCTTTAGAAGATGGTGAAGAAGTAGATTTAACTAAAAAAGAAGATATACAACTTTCTGCGATGATGGAATACTATAATGAAGTAGAGTTACTCGCAGGAGCACTATCAGAAAAAATTTTTAAAGGAAAAAGTATTTATAGTAAAGAAACGTATAATCAAGAGAGTTTTGATTTTGTAGAAAACGGAATAAGATATTTATGTTATGTTGATATTTATAACGAAAATGATGATGAAATAAATATTATAGAAGTAAAAGCAACAACAAGTAATAAATATGTTAGTTTAGTTTATGGAAAAGATAAAAACCCAATGTTTGTTAAAAAAGGAAATATTTATTATTTAGAAAAACCAAATTTGTTAGATGAAAAAGATATAAAAAGCTATAATTTAAAAATGAAGAATTTAAAAAATAGATATACAGATGTTGGTAAATACATATATGATTTATCTGTTCAAAGATTTATTATAGAACGTGATTTAAAGAAAAGTAACATAAATAAAAAAGTTAATTATTACTTAGCTGTGTTAAACGCAGACTATGTCTATGATGGAAAAATAGTTAATAATAAACGTATATATGATACAGATAAAAACGGTAATGAAATAATAGTGTTTTTTGATATGAATGATATTACTAAAGATATGCAAAGTATTGTTTTAAGTGATAAAGAAAAATTAGAAAATTATTTGTATTTAAGTGATTCTAGTAAATGTAATGTTGGAGTTTATTGTGCTTATAAAAAAAATACAGAATGTATTTATAGTGATATATGTTTTAAAGACGTTCCTAAAAAGAATGCAAGTTTTAATTACATAAATTTTAGACAATTTAAAGATGAAAATGGAGTTGTTTATAATAAATATGACCTTATTAATAATGGATATTTAAAACTTGATGACATTCCTTATTCATGGCTTAGTAATCCTAATCATATAATTGAAAGGGACTGTTATGATAATGATAGTATTTATGCAGATAAAGAAAAAATAGAGGAAGCTATTAACAACATAGAATATCCTATATATCATCTTGACTTTGAAACATTTCCTTGTCCACTACCGCGTTTTTATGGAGAAAAACCTTATACACAATCATGTTTTGAGTTTTCACTACATATAGAACGAGAACCAGGAGTTTGTGATAAAGAAAAAGATAATATTGTCTATATTAATAGAACAACAGGGGATGAAAGAGAAGCACTTGTTAAGTTACTAGTAGATTCTATTGATACAACTAAAGGAACAATGCTTGCTCAAAATGTTGCATTTGAAAAAGCAAGAATTAAAGAACTTGCTGGTATTTTTCCAGAGTATAAGAAAAAACTAATGAAGATTTACGATATGGGATATGATTTACTTTATATAATAAGAAATAATAAAGAAATGTTTTTAGAACTTGGTTTTGATAAGGAAAGAAGTTCTAAAGTAAATTATTATAATAAAGATTTAAGTGGAAGCTATTCTATTAAAAAAACACTACCTGTTTTTACTGATTTAAAATATACTGACTTAGAAATACAAAATGGAACTCAAGCATTAGTTGAATACTCTAAATATAAATATATGAATGACTCACAACTTACAAGAACAGTAAATGCTTTAATTGAATATTGTAAACAAGATACTTGGGCAATGGTAGAAATACTAAGAGGACTTAGAAAACTTCTAAGCGATGTTGACAACAAAGTGTCTTTATAATTGAATTTTTAATATTATGGGTGTATTATTAATATAGAGAAAGAGGTGAAGCAACATGTTATTTCCATCTATTGATAAACTTTTAAATGTAGTGGATTCAAAATATAAGTTAGTGCATGTAGTCGCACAAAGAAGTAAACAAATGATTTTAAACAAACATTTTCAAATGAAAGAAAATGAGTATGTTTCAAAAAAAGAAATTGGAAGAAGTTTAGAAGAATTAGAAAAAGGACTTATTCATGTTAAAGAATAAGTTTTTTAAAAAGGAGGAATAAATGAAGATAGAAAAATTTAAAAAAATAAGCAAAGGAAAATACATGGTATTTTTTGATAGAGATGATGAGTATGTACTTTATGAGGATGTTATATTAAAACATAATTTATTATTACAAACAAATATTACTTTAAAAGAATTAGATGAAATATTAAAAGATAATGAATATGCAAAAGCTTATAATTTAGCTTTATCTTTAATTTCATTTAAATTAAGAACAGAAGAAGAAGTAAAAAAATATTTAGAAAAAAAAGAAATAGATGAAAATGTAATAGAAGAAATAATTAAAAGACTTAAGAAAGAAAAATATTTAAATGAAGAAGTTTATATACATGCTTTTGTTACAGATAAAGTAAATTTATCTAATCATGGTCCTATAAAAATAAAAAATGAACTAATAAAAAAAGGACTTGATGAAAATAATGTTAATAAAGAAATAGAGAAAATAGAAGAAGATATTTGGAAAGAAAAGATAGAAAAAATAATATTTAGAAAAGTAAAAAATAATAAAAAATTATCAACTGAAGCATTAAAACAAAAAATAAAAACGGATTTAATTACTTTAGGTTATCCATATAATATGATAGAAGAATTACTTATTATAGAACAACCTGATGATATTGAAATAGCTAAAAAAGAATATCAAAAATTATATAATAAATATAGTAAAAAATATAGTGGGCATAACTTAAATTCTAGAATTAGAAATGAAATGTATAAAAAAGGTTTTTATAATATAAATTATGCAGAATTAATTGATGAATAAAAAAATCATAGAGCTAAATCTATGATTTTAATTTTGTGTATTTGAAGTAGTAGAGTTATTATACATTTCATCTACCATGTTTTTATATGCTTTATTTAAAGCACTGTCATTTATTTTCATTTCATACTTTTCTCTTAATGCTTCAAGTGCTTTTAAAGATAAAGTAGAATCACTATTTAGTTTTTCCTCAGCAATACTTGTTTTTATTTCAGTTTTTTCTTCTTCAGTAAGTTCAGGTTTTTTCTTTTGGTCAGTTTTTAAAATTATATGATAACCATAAGCAGATTTAACAGGTTTTTTTGTATATTCATTTTTCTTAAGTGGAATAGCTCCTTCAATAAAGTTTTCGTCATACCCCTCACGATTAATAAATCCTAAGCTACCACCATTATTTTTATTTGACTCATCATCACTATATTCTTTAGCAAGAACTTTAAAATCTTCTCCATTATTTAGTTTTTTAATTACTTCTTCTGCTTCCTTTAATGCTTTTTCTTCAGCTTTATCTTTTTCTTCGTCAGTTGCATCACTACTTACATCAGGTGTAATTAGAATGTGACTAAGCTTCATATCACCAACAACTTTATCATTATAATATGTTTCTATTTCTTCATCTGTTATATTGCTTTCTGTATAATCATTTATCCATAAATTTCTTTTATAACTAAGTCTTAATAAATCTTTAAAACTTTCTTCATCTTCTACGTTATAATATTGTTTTAGATATAAATCAAAATCTTCTCCCGCTTGTTCCTTAGCAGATTCTAAATTTTCATTTACATAAACATCTTCTTCTGTTGTTTTTTCATATTCTTTATTAAGTAAGTATTCATCAATTATATCTACGATTTCATCCTCAGCATACTTTTCTTTTAAAATATCATATAAATCATTAGCACTAATTGCTCCATTATTAAATGATACTGCGGCTTCCTCACCATTTTTTAATTCTGCACCGCAACCTCCTAAAAACAGACAAACAACTAATAAACTTGAAACAATTAATATTTTTTTACTCATTATTTTCCTCCTACTACACAATAATAACAAAAAAAGTACTAAAACACAATAATACGCACTCACATTATTTTGCTTTTGCCATAAAATAAAAGTGTAAAGATTAAAAAGGAGGAATGAATTTATGAATAATTGTGGATGCGGCATATCTGGAGCTGCTTTTGCTTTAGTATTATTTATCTTATTAGTAATCATACTAGGTGCATGTATTTAGTTTCGTAAAAGGAGGTGCATAAAGTGGCATGTTGTAATAATAAGCCTAATACTGAAGTATGTAACACAGGAAGTGGAAATACTTGGTTTTTAATAATACTTGTGTTATTTATTCTACTAGCAGTAATGTTTGGCTCTGTAGGATGGTAAAAAAGGGGTAAAGCCTCTTTTTTTAAATTGACAAAATATTTTATTAATTATAAAATGTAGATATAAGAATAGGTGGATAAAATGAAAGAAAAAGATTTGGATAAAAATATAAGTAAAAAGAAGTTAATAGTTGGAATAGGTGCATTAATTACAATACTTTTAATCGCAGGTATAGCTTTTGCATATTATGTAGCAACAGTAACAGGAACTGGAAAAAGTATACAAGGTAAAATTGCAAACTTAGATATAGATTTTACTGATACTGCCGATGTTAATCCAACCTTACAAGCACCAATAAATGATGCAAATAAAGCAACTGATGCATATAAAAATACTTTTAGTGTTGCAAATAAAACAGCATCTGGTTCAAATATAGATGCAGAATATGATGTAAGCTTAGTAATAAGTTCAATTTCAAATGAACTTAAAAGTGAATTTATGAAATGGGAACTTTTAAAAGATGGAAGTGTTATCTCTTCAGGCAATCTAACAAATGCAACCGCTGGAGGAGAACTTAAACTAACTACATCAAAACAACAAATAACACTTGATAGTACTGCACAAAACTTAGAATTTAGACTTTGGATGAGTTACTCTCAAACAGTAGACCAATCAGCAATGCTTGGAAAAAGCCTTAAGGCAAAATTAAAAGTAACTGCGAATGAAAAAGTAAATTAAGTCAAGAAAAAATAAACCACCTGTCAATTGCGGGGGGGGTAGACTTATATAAAATAAACTACAGGAAACTGTAGTTTTTTTTAGTGTATTATATAATTTTATAACACACA
>JABLTK010074337.1_pt1 | contig 18779 bp, 11 predicted proteins | sample 7160131 | NCBI WGS metagenome assembly JABLTK01 (sample SAMN14651221, study PRJNA627086) | human gut metagenome | isolation source: feces | host: Homo sapiens
AAGGAATTCCAGCCCATGGCGTTGAAGCAGTTTAGCTTGAGAGCGAAAATCAAAATGAGAATCGGCCCCAATACAAACGACGGCAGGCAAATTCCCAAGAGGGAAAATCCGGATAGAATCCCGCCGAGTTTTGTGCGCGACATCGCCGCGGCTCCGAAACCGAGCAGGAGTCCCAGCGCAAGCGCGATTGCGAGCGCGCAGGCGCCCAATTCGAGCGATACCGAGGCTTTCTCGGCGAGAATTTCGTTGACGCTCCAACCGCCGTATTTATACGACGGGCCAAGCTCGCCGCGCGCAAGGTTTTTCAGAAAGACGAAATATTGTTCGTAAAGCGGCTTGTCGAGCCCGTAATATTTGTCGAGTGCGGCGAGCGTTTCCGCCGAAACCGGACGCTCTCTGTCGAAAGGCCCGCCCGGCACAAAGCGCACCATAAAAAATACGGCGGTCACGATAATCAGGAAAACGGGAACCGCTTCGAGCAGGCGTTTTGCGAAGTATTTCGTCATTTTGCGCCTCCGTTTTCGGGAGCGGCGAGACGCACTCCGAGAAAGTTGTGGTAGTCCAGCAAATTCGCGTTCCAGCCTTTGACAAGCGGCGATATTCTGTAAACTTTGGAATAGAAATAAATCGGGATAACCGGCATATCGCGAAGCATTGCGCTTTCGGCTTCGGCGAGAATCGCCAGACGTTCCCCGTTTGTTTCCGCCTTTGCCGCGCGCACGACAAGCTCGTCGAACTTTTTGTTGTTGTAGCGGCTGTGATTGAGTCCGCTGTCGGAAATGAAGATTTCCAAAAAGCTTTCGGGCGCGGCGTAGTCTCCCACCCAGCTTGCCCTTGCAACTTCAAAATCGCCGTTCTTTCTCGCCGACAAATACGCCGGCCACGACAGATTGTAAAGTTCGACGTCTATTCCCAGATTTTTTTTCCACATTTGCTGCACAGCCTCGGCAATCGGTTTGTGCTGCTCGGAAGTGTTGTATGTTATTCTTATCGTCGGAAAGTTTCTGCCGTCGGGATAACCCGCCAAAGCCAGCAGTTTTCGGGCATCGGCGACGTTTTCGGCAATCTTGTTCCTGTCGTCGAGAATGTATCCGTCGCAATTTTGCGGCACGAAGCTCAAGGCGTGCTCCTGTTTTGCCTTCAAAAAGGAGTCTATGATTGCGCGTCTGTCCAAGGCTTTTGCGAGCGCCTTTCTCACAAGCGGATTGTCGAGCGGCGGCTTGGAGGTGTTCAGCAGATAATAGTAGACGCCAAGCCATTTGTCGCGGCGCAAAGTGTGCGGCGCGTCGGCGATTGTCGAGGCGAGGCGCGACGGCGCGACGGAATCGGTTATATGGAGTTGTCCCGCCCGAAACGCGCGGTCTTCGGTGTTTATGTTGGATATTGGCAGAAACTCTACTCGGTTTAAGAAGAGTTCGTCTTTTGCCCGATAAAAAGGATTTCTTTTGAGCGCGACCCTGTCGTTAATGCTCCATTTTTCGATAACAAACGGGCCGTTGCAGACGATGTTTTGCGGGCGCGTCCAAAGGGTGTCGCGCGCGGCTTGCGCGCCGAATTTTTCAAGCGTCCTGCGCGGAAGCGGAAAGAACACGTTGTGGTAGAGCATCGAAAGAAAATAGGGCGCGGGGCGTTCGAGCTCCACTTCCAGCGTGTTGCTGCCGATTGCCCTGACGCCTATCTCGTCGGGATTTTTTATTTTTCCCGCATTGTAGGCGGCGGCGTTTTTTATCACAAAAAGCATCGAGGCGTATTCCGCGCCGATAATCGGATTAAGCGTCCTGCGCCAAGCGAAAACGAAATCTTCGGCCTCGACTTGCGAACCGTCGGACCACTTTGCCTTTTCGTCGAGATAAAAGGTGTATTTTGTCTTGTCGGGGGATATTTTCCAGCTTTTGGCCACTGCGGGACGGATTTTTAGCGACTTTGTATCCGCGCAGACAAGCCCCTCAAAAAGCCCGCTGAGGATTTTAAATTCGGCGCTGCCCGTCGTTAGCGAGGGATCGAGCGAGGCGGGGTCGGCGGCGTTGCCAATCAAAAGAGTTCCGTTTTTAGCCGCGGTCTCTGCGGGTCTTTCGCGTTCCGAGCACCCCGAAAGCGTTGCCGCAAAAATGCAAACGGCAACAGCTGAGCGGCCTACAACCGCAAAAAATTTTCTCGGCAATAACGGCATCTTAAAACTTTGGAACGGCCGCAATGAGCTTTTGCGTGTACGGATTTTTCGGGTGTGTGCAGACTTCTTCGGTCGGGCCCTGCTCGACGATTTTGCCTTGCGTCATCACCATTATTCTGTCGCTCAGATATTCTACGACCGCTATGTCGTGCGCCACAAAAAGAAGCGTCAGGTTCAATTCTTTTCTGAGCTTTTCGAGAAGGTTTATGATTTGCGCCTGAACCGATACGTCGAGCGCGCTAACGGGTTCGTCGCATATTATGAATTCGGGCTCAACCGCCAAAGCGCGGGCTATGCCTATGCGCTGTCGCTGTCCTCCCGAAAATTCGTGCGGATAGCGGAACATATGCGATTTTTCAAGCCCGACAATTCCCAAAAGCTCCTCGACGCGTTTTATTTTTTGCGCTTTTGTCATCGACTTAAAGTGTATGTCGAGCGGTTCGGAAACGATTTTAAAAATATCCATTCGCGGATTTAGCGAATTGAAGGGGTCTTGAAAAATCATCTGAATTTTTTTGCGGTAGGGCATAAACGAACGCTCGTCGAGCGACGAGATTTCCGCGCCTTCGTAAAAAATTTTGCCTTCCGATACGGGGGCGAGACGAATTATTGCGCGTCCCGTTGTTGTCTTTCCCGAGCCGCTTTCGCCTACAAGACCGAGAATTTCGCCTTTTGAAATTTCAAAACTTACGCCGTCTACGGCGTTAAAGGTTTCTTTTGACGAGGCAAAAAGTCCCGCGCCGAGAGAATATGCGACTTTCAAATTCTCGACTTTCAAAAGGGGCTTTTGACTGTTGTTAGAGTTTGTCATAGTCGATTGGTTCCAGCTTTTTTCCGCGATTTCCCAGTCGCGGAACGCAGTTTATCAGGGCGCGGGTGTAGGGGTGCTGCGGATTGTAAAGCACGTCTTTGCAAGCGCCTTCCTCGACGATGTTTCCGCGGAACATAACGATTACCCTTTCGCACAATTCGGATATAATTCCGAAATTGTGCGTGATAAGCAGCAACGCCATTTTCCGTTTTTCGCGCACCGATTTAAGCAGGTCGATAATCTGTTTTTGGATTGTCACGTCGAGAGCCGTAGTCGGTTCGTCCGCCACGAGCATGCGCGGTTTGCAGGCAAGAGCCATGGCAATCATGGCGCGTTGCTGCATTCCTCCCGACAACTCGTAAGGATAGGCGTCGTAGCGTTTTTCGGGGTTTCTGATGCCCACTTCCGCCAAGGCCTCCACTACGCGCTTGCGGACGTCTTTTTCCGCGGGAAAGTGCAGCCTTATGGCTTCCGCAATCTGCGAGCCGATTGTGAAAACGGGATTGAGAGAAGTGGACGGCTCCTGAAAAATGTATGAAATTTGGCGGCCGCGGATTTTTCTCAGCTCCTCTTCGCCCATATTGGCGACGTTTCTGCCGTCGAATATGATGTCTCCCGAAACTTGGCAAAGGGGCGCGGGCGGCAGAAGCCTTGTGAGGCTCATGGCGGTGACGGTTTTCCCCGAGCCGCTTTCGCCGACTATTGCGACGGATTCGTTTTCCCGAAGGAAAAAATCAACGCCCTTAACGGCTTCGGTTTCAGTCCCGCGGGATTGAAATTTTATTTTAAGATTTTTTACTTCGAGAAGATTCATATTTTTACTTCGCGAGCTTTTTCACCATCACGAGTTCGTTTACGCCGTCGCGGCTTGAATACGTTAGGGAATCCATATTTTTTGAGAGGAAGAAAATTCCGAGCCCGCCGATGTCCCGCTCGTCTATGTCCGCCGAGATGTTTGGCGATTCCGCTTCCGTAAGCGGATTGAACTCCGGCGCGTAATCGCGGATTTTTGCGACAACCTCGGCGTCTTTTTTTACCAATTCTATTTCCACTTCCTTTGTATCGTCGTTTTTATACCCGTAGGTTACGATATTTGTGAAAATTTCGTCGATACAAAGGTTTAACGAATATGTCGCGGCCGAATCGACGTTGTTGTCTTTGCAGAATTTTTCGATATCCGCATAAATGCCGTCGAGATTGTCCAAATTTGCGCCGTAGGTTTTTTTCATGATTATTTCAGTATGATTTCGCACAGGGAGAAATCGTCTTCAAACTGTTCGTTTTTTTGTGCGTTTTGCGAGAACTTTACCATGGATTCGACTTTGCTCGTATGCGCCATAGGCGGTGCAAGAAGTTCGTTTGCGAAATCGTCCACGTTCATCATTGACGGTTTTTCGGCGTATTTTACTTCGTAAACCCCGTCGCTGAAAACATATAGTTTTGAATTTTCGGGGACTTCAACCGACGCGCTCGTAAATTTGGCTTCGGGCATTCCGCCGATTACGATGCCGCCGGTCATCAATTTTTTATATTTGCCGCCCGATATTAAAATGGCGGGCGGGTGTCCTCCCGATGCGTATTCGAGCCTTCTTTGGGCGACATCGTAGACGCCGTACCAGAGGGTGAAATACATTCTGTTTTGTTTTTCCATGTCGAATGCGGAGTTGAGGCCGGCGAGAACCTGATCGGGCTTGGAAAAATCCACTCCCGCCAGACTTTGCGAGCGAAGGACGTTCATTGCCGAAACCGAAAGCAACGCCGCGCCGACGCCGTGCCCGCATACGTCCAGCAGATAAACGGCAAATTTTTCGCCGTCGAGCCAACCATAGCCGAAACAGTCTCCGCCGAGGGAAGTTGAACTTTTAAAGACCCAGTCCGTAGAAATTTTGCCGTCGGAAAATTTTGCGGGCAGGAGGCTTTTTACATAATGTTCGGCTTCGTCGAGTTCGTTTTTTAAGGCGTTTTGGCTTTCCTGCAATTTTTGCATGGCTTCATTTCTTTCGAGCAATGCCGTATACGCCCCCGAGTGGTAGCGAATTCTCGCCATAACTTCGAGTTTATCCGGAAACTTGACCATGTAGTCGTTCGCGCCGTTTTCAAAAGCGCGGTATTTAATGTCGGGCTCTTCTTTTGAGGACAAAACGACAAGCGGAATTTCTTTTGTTTTAGGATTTGCCCTAAAAAATTTTACGAGAGTAAGCCCGTCGACGTCGGGCATTACGAGATCTTGTAGAATGACGGTAGGCGACACTTCCTCAGCGATTTTAAGGGCGTCGGTCGGGTTTGAACAGAAGTGGAATTCGATATCTATTTGCTCCGCCAACATTCTGCGCACGGCTTCTCCGATAATTGGTTGGTCGTCGACAAGCAGGACGACAATCGGTTTATGCGGTGACATATTAAACATTGCTTGAATATCTCAAATATTGCGCGAAAACGCAATATAATTTTCGACTAAACAACAATAGTTTTGCGGTGAAAATTGAGGCCTTTACGGGAACGGCGGTCGCAAGGATTCTTTGCGTCGCAGGGGAGCTATTTTCTTTGTCGAAGAATGATTGCGTTATTTTTGCGTATTTATGTAAGGATACGTTTCTTAGGTTTGTAAATATAGAAGAGCGAGAAATAAACCCAAAGAGTTCGGATATTTTTGACGCATTGAAATCGGATAAAAAAAAGGCGATGCCAAGGAGGGAGCGGGTCGCGGCGTATCGGGATTAGGATTGAGGAATGGGACGAAAAAAGAGCGAGAAAGAAACTCAAAGAGTTCGGATATTTTTGACGCATTGAAATCGGATAAAAAAAAGGCGATGCAAGGAGAGGAGCGTGTCGCGGCGTATTTACATACGTAAGAGTCGCTCCCGACTGCCGCAGCGTCTTTTTTTGCCAATTTCAATCGTCAAAAAAAGAAGACCGGTAGCGTACCCCCACGCTACCGGTCATTTTTGTTTTCTACTTTATTTATTTACCCCATCTCCCGTAGGAGAAAATGTAATTTCTTTATCTTGCCCCTTATCATCGAAAAAAAATGGAGTATGTCAAGCGATTTTTTTGAAAAAAAATAAAAAAAATAAAATCGACTTTACTTTACAACGGCAAAGTCCGTGTTATCAAATGATGTATATGTACAAAAAAGGTCTATTTTACGGAATATTTTTTGCGTTATTGACGATATCGTCAAATTTAAGTTCCGCAGATTTATATGCGTATCCAATACCTTTGAGCGATTATCCCGAAGCGGGGGGATTATGGAAAACATTGTGCGTAAGGGCGTCGGAAATTCCGTTTAACTTATATGCCACGGCCATTTTCTTTTTGGCGATAGTCCATACGTTTTATTATAGAAAATTTTTGGAGATATCCGAGCGGTTGAAGTTGAATCAACGCATGGAAATAGGCAAAAACGAGCATAACGGCGCGTTTACGGACGAAGGACAAAAGCGTCCCGTCGCATTTCTGGCGGAAGTATTCCATTTGATGGGAGAGGTCGAGGCTATTTTTGCGTTATGGCTGATTCCTTTGTTTGCGGGTTTCTGGTTCGTGTACGGCTGGGGCGATTTTACGGCGTATTTGGACAAGCTGACATTTGTCGACGAAAAGTTTGTAGAACCCGTATTTGTGGTGGTTGTTATGTGCATAGCGGCAACGCGTCCGATAATCCAGCTGTCGGGAGACATAATAAATCTTTTTGCCAAGATGGGCGGAGGGCGAATAGCGGCCTGGTGGATTTCCATATTGACCGTGGGACCCTTGTTGGGATCTTTTATAACGGAACCCGCGGCGATAACAATTTGCGCCACTCTTTTGGCGGAGAAATTTTTTGCATACGAGCCGTCGAACAAGTTCAAGTATGCTACCGTAGGCATATTGCTTGTGGCGATATCGGCGGGCGGAACTCTGACGCATTTTAGCGCGCCTCCCGTCTTGATGGTTGCCGGCCAATGGGGTTGGGATATGCCGTTTATGTTTTTCAATTTCGGTTGGAAGGCCATTGCCGGCATATCGTTGAGCGTGTTTTTTTATTTTCTGATTTTCCGCCGCGAGTTTTCGACGCTTCAAGTAAAATTTAACAGGCATTCGTCAATAGGCCGCGCGCATCCCCGCGTCCCTTGGAAAATCGTGGCCGTGCATGTCGGATTTTTGACTTTCACGGTGCACAGTTTGCACCACCCCGCGCTTTTTCTTTTTGCGTTTTTATTGTTTTTGTCGTTTGTCGAAGCAACGCGCCAGTACCAGTTCGAGATGAGGTTAAAGACGCCGCTGCTTGTGGGGCTGTTTCTCGCCGCGCTTGTCACGCACGGCAGTTTGCAGGGCTGGTGGATTGAACCAGTTTTGACAAGTTTGGGACAGGGCGAACTTTTCTTCGGCACGGTAGTTCTGACCGCCTTTAACGACAATGCGGCGATAACCTATCTGGCGTCGCTTGTGCCCGACTTCTCGCATGCAATGAAATATATGGTGGTTGCGGGTGCTGTCGCCGGCGGCGGACTCACGATTATCGCCAACGCGCCCAATCCCGCCGGAATGTCGATTTTGAAGAAGTTTTTTAGCGGCGGGTTTTCGCCCAAATACTTGTTTTACGGGGCGTTTGCGCCTACGGCAATCGTATCGCTGATGTTTTATTTATTTTAGGAGAAAAACAGGATGGAAAAATACGATGTTGTCGTAATAGGGGCGGGGCCCGCGGGATATTCCGCGGCGGTTAAACTTTCCAAAAACGGAATGCGCGTCGCTTGCGTGTTCGACGGCGATGTCGGCGGGACTTGTTTGAACGAAGGCTGCATTCCCACAAAGACGCTGCTGAAAGCCGCGAGGGATTTTTCCGCCGCGGGCTCTTTCGGCCGCGCGGCCGACGCCGGCGCGTATTATAAAAAAACGCTGGAAAATATCGAGAATGTGAAGTCGAGACTGCGCAAAGGGATAGAATTTTTATTTAAAACTTCGGATGTAGTTTCGTTGCGCGGTTTCGCAAAGATTATATCGCGAAACGAAATCGATGTCGCCCTCAAAGAGGGGACAACCGAAAAAATCCGCGCCGATAAAATTCTGATAACCGCGGGCTGCAAGATGAGGAAATTTCCGAATATAGACTACAACCCGACACGCATATTGACTTCGTCGGAAGCCTTGCGCCTGCCGAATTTGCCCCGCAGCGCGCTGATTGTGGGGGCGGGGGCGATAGGCTGCGAATTTGCGCAAATATGGAGCTCGTTCGGAACCGGGGTTACGCTGATTGAAATGGCAAAAAATATACTTCCGACCGAAGACCCCGAATGCGCCGACGTTTTGCGCAGGGTGTTTCGGCGTTCGGGCATTTGCGTAAAAACCTCCGCGAAGATGCTGTCGGTGAAAACGAGCGGTGAAAGTGTCGCGACAACCGTGGAGTCGGAGGGAAAAATGGAGGAGATTGAAAGCGACTGCGTGCTTGTTTGCGGCGGTTTGTCTCCCGACGTAAAACCGCTTTTTGTCGAAAATCTTCTTCCCGAAACCGATTCCCGCGGTTTTATAAAAGTCGACGAAAATTACAGGACAAGCGCGGACAATGTCTATGCCGCAGGCGATATTATCGGCGCGCCCACTTTGGCGCACGCGGCCGAACACGAAGGGGAGCTTGCCGCCGACGCGATTATGAAAGGGAAATGCGACGCCTTCGGCGAGTGCTGCTCATGCGTCTATACTTCGCCCGAGATAGCGTCAATCGGAATGTCCGAGTCGGCCGCAAGGGAGAAATTCGGTTCGGTCGCGAAGGTTTCCAAAGTCCCGTTTATGGTTTTGGGCAGGGCGGTTGCCGACGGCAATACCGACGGCTTTTTGAAAGTCGTTTACAACGCGGAAGACGGAAAAATTTTAGGCGCGCAAATTGCCGGAGCCAACGCCGAAGACATCGTTTCCGTAGCGGCCGTTGCTTTGAAAAAAGGCGCAACCGTCGACGATTTGCGTTCGACGATATTTCCGCATCCAAGCTATTGCGAAATTCTGAAATTCGTCTAAAAAAAATCCCCAACCGCCAAAACGCGGTCGGGGATTTTTTTTGCTTTGCCCGAAATTTATTTCTTCTTTTTCTTGGAATTTTTCTTGGCAACGGCGGGCGCTTCGAGAACCTGTTTGTTTTTCAGCAGGTTTGCGCGAAGCTTGGGATAATCGACATCTTGGACGGCGACGCCGTCGTCGATGGCGATTGAAGCGGCGGTTGCCGCGCTTTGTCCGAGAATCATAAATACCGGTTCCATTCTAATCGAGCCGAAGGCTACGTGCGAAGCCGAGAGGGCGACGGGGACAAGAAGGTTTGTGCATTCTGATTTTTTGGGGACAATGCTCTTGTAGCTTACGGGATAGGACTTCCTGACGGGTTTTTCAAAACCGCCCTCCATTACGACTTTGCCGTCGCGTACAATGCGTTCGATATGGTGCGAGTCCATCTGGTAGCTTCCGAGTCCGACGGAGTCTTTTACGACAGTCTTGCCCTGGCAATGAGCCTGTGTCATAACATAGTCGGAAAGGAGTCGGCGGCCTTCGCGGACATAAAGTTCGTGCGGCCAGTTCCCCGTTTCGGGAAATTCAAAGGCGTCGAGTCCGAAAGCCGAGACCCTGTCGCGGAGCTGTTGGGGAATCGACGGGTCGTTGGCGAGGAAATACATAAAACCCTGCTGGTAGTTTACGTGGTCCTGAAAGATTTTTTCGCGCTCCGCGTATGAGCCTTCAACCCAGCCGAAATTCGCGCCGACGTGGTCGAGGGAAACGGGGCCGCCGTTGTTGCAGTCGCCTTCGTTAAGCTTTAAGGGGCCGTGCTTGTAGCGCAAGTCCCAAAATTCGGGAGTTGCCGCGCCGTTGACATAACGCTTGAGAAGTTCGTATCTTTCGGCTCTGTAATTTTCGGGTTTCGGCCATGCGACGTGTTTGCCGTCTTTCATCGCCCAAGTTCTGAAACAGTATGCCTGAAGCTTTTTGTCGCCCTTGCCGAGTTCGGTGACTTTCGTGTCGGTTACCCCTTCGATAAGTCCGCTCGACGGGTCGCCGGGGATTTTATAGGGGTCGATATCGTGGCGCGGCAGATGGCTGTGTTTTGAGAAATAAGTGCCGTTGTATGTTTCGCCGAAACGGTCGTTGTCTTCGCGTCCGAGCATATACGATACGCCCGCCGCCGCGAGAAGGTCGCCTTCGTATGTGGCGTCGACAAACATTTTTCCCTTCGCGGAATTGCCGTTTTCAAATGTGATTTTTACGATTTTTCCGTCTTTCTTTTCCACTTTGTCGAGGCGGTGTTCAAAGAAAACCGGAACGCCGGCTTCCTGCAACAGTTCAAGAAAAGCTTTTTCCGCTTCGCTGGGACGGAAATGTTTCCATTTGCCGATTTTGTCGTAGAGTTCGACAGCCATGCCGCCGATGGCGTTCTTTTTGCCGATATCCGTTTCCGTGAGACCGCCCGATGTCATGCCGCCGACATGGCGTCTGAATACGTATAGGGCTGCGGATTTGCCCATTCTTTTGGCTTGTACGGCCGCCCCGACGCCGGCGGGAGTTCCCCCGTACACCACGACATCATAGTTGCCTTCGACGGGATTTTCGGCTTTCGGCACGGGATAGTAATATTTGAGCCCCGGATTCGGAGTCGTGGGCGCCGGCAATGCGGCGGACGCTTCCGCAGACGCGAACGCGATAAACGAAGTCAGCGCGAAAGCGATTATTTTGGTTGTTTTTTCTCTCATAAGTAGATTTCGATAATAATATAGTTTTAGTTTATTTTCGCAAACCGCGAATAATCGCATAAACAAATGCCCAATTCGGCGCGAAAAAGCAAGCCGTAATTTTTATGGACACCCGCGGTTTTGTCGATAGGATTTTTCGCATGAAGGCGAAAACAATTATTTATGCCGTTTCCATGCTCTTTGCGGTTTCGTTGCTGGCCGATATTAAGCCGCAGCTTTCGTTCGACATAAAATCGTCCGACGGATACAAGTTTCAGGATTTTCCCCCGACAAATAAGCCGCTGATTGTTTCAAAAAGCGGAATTTGGACAGTCAAGCTTGAAGAGAAAGACGAACAGACTCCGCCGAAAGTCGCGCTTTTCAGGGTTTCCCCCGACATGAATAAGTCGGAAAAATTTTATCCCGCCGCGGCGGCCTACAAGCATTCGTCAGCCGACAATCTTTGCGAATTGTCCGACGGCAATATCGCCTTTACCGTGACGACCGAAAATTCGACGCATATACATATCTTCAATCCGCTCGACAAATCGGTAAAATCGATAGACATAAAAGAGTCGAACAGGGTGTGTAAACTCCGGTCTCTTTCCGGCGGACGATTTATGCTTTCGGTCGGCGGCTCTAAAACCTACGTAAAGATTTTTGCGGAAAACGGAACGCTTTTGCGCACACAAACTTTCAACCTGACCGATGCTGAAGCAAAAAAATTTACAAACGGATATTACATTTCGGATATTGCGGAACTCGAAAACGGAAACATCGCGGTTTCGTTGAACGCGGTTTACTTGCCGCCGAGAATTCGCGACAAGGAGGGGGCTTGGACGGCAAAAATATTGTCGTCTTTGATTTCCTGCAAGATATGCGAGCTCGACGCGGATTTAAACCTTGTGAAAGAAAGCGGGTGGTTCGACAATTCAAATGTCGGAATCGTTTCCTTCAAATCGTCTATTGTTTCCGCAATGTCCGCGCGCGAGATGCTTTCAAGAAATTTGAAAATATCGGCGGTTAAACTTTCCGAAGGATTTTCAAAAAGCGAAATTTTTGAAAGCGCGGAAATCGGCAAGGGAAGTTTTCTCAATGCGGCATTCGCTAAATTAGGGGACGCCTATTACCTATATCTGCCGACGCTTTTGGATAAATCGGCCGTATATTCTTGGAATGCGGAGGGAAAGCTTGCCGCATTGAAAATCGAAAAGCCGCAGGAGCTGATTCCGTACGGTTGCGGCTTTTTCGGCAATTCGTTATACCTTGCGGTTTTCGATTGCAATTCGCGGGACAAGAACGAAATAAAAATTCTCAAATTCCGTTTGCGCGATTAGCCTAAATGTCCAAGCCCGATAATTTCGGCGGCTTGCAAGGCGGGGTTAGTTCGTGCCGTCGTAAATATATAAAATAATAGTGACCATGCCGTCGGCCCAAGCGTATTTTTTGATTGTTCCGCTTAACGGCAGCGGCTTCTTGCTGTCCTTGTATTTGGCGTAAAATTTGGCGGCTCTCCATTGGGGTAGCAGCACGCGGATTTTTCCGCCGTCAACCCCGTTGTCTTCCGTCTCGCATTCAAAGCATACGTAATTGTTGTCGCAAGCTATCGCAAGCGGTTGGGCCGATGTTATGTTAAGGGTCGCCTGCGCGTTTATGGCGGCGTAGCCTTCGATATAATAATAATTGGCGGTCGCCTTGCTGAGATTGTTTTGCCCGAAAAGCGCGGTCGCCGCAAATAATGCCAAACTTAGGAAAAATATTTTTTTCATATTTCCTAAATCGGTATTTGCGGACTATTTTAAAACGATAATTTTTAGGAAACTTTACAGCGACAACACTTGCACGTTAAAACGCGGAGTCTTTTTGTTTGTCGGGTCGTAAAGCAGAACTATGCAACGCGCATTTTCGGGAGTCGAAATTTTGTTCTGATAGACGGGTTTCCATTTGCGGTCTATCATTCTGGCGATTTGCATATCCACGGAAGTAGCCTTTTTTTGCTTCGGCTTGAATATGGCGTGTCCGCCGGAGGGCAGAAGTTTTGGTTCTCCGCCCACAAGCAGGGCAATCCTTTGCGAGGTCATATTCACAACCGCGATTCTTTCCTTGGGCAGCGTCTTCGGCGACACGTTTATGGGATAGAATTTCACGGTTTGACCCGTTTCAAACATCATCACAAAAAGCTCCTCTATGCCCAGCGGAATCGTCATTTTTGCCATCTCGCGGTATACCGTAGTAGTGCCTTCGTCGGAAACCCGCGCCTCTTCTTTGTAGAATTGCATGGTTTGCGGCCCCTTATACGATATTGACGACGATATCGAGCCGCCCGAAACGCTCAGTCTTTTGTATTTGTCGCCGACTTTGTAAAACACTTCGGGGGTTTTGTTTTTGGACGCCCTCACCGTGGAAACCCCTCCGCCTATATTCGGAATGGTCATCGCGTTTGAATACGCCCATTTAAAGAATTTAAGCGTTACTGTTACGGTTTCTTCGGCAGGCTGGTTGTCTCCTGTTTGTTCCTGTGTTTGGGCGCATAAAACCGATGCGCCCAGAATAAACGATATAAAAAACTTCTTAAACATAGATGGAGTTCTTGGGTGTGTATAAATTATATTTCCTTTTCGTTCAGCCAACGGAATGAAACGATTTTGAATCTTCTGCCGAGTTCCTTGTTAACTTCGTTCAACTCGTCGACATGGATATTGAAGTTTCGTTGGTCGTCGACTTTTTCCTGAAAGCCGATTTCGTATTCCCTGCCGCTGATTCTCCAAGCTTCCTGGTTCTGCGATTCGGAATCGAAATATTCGGGAGTGCGCTGTATGACCATTTCGCACCAGGCTTTTCCTTCCACCGCGCCGGAAATCGGGTTTCTGACTTCGCCGTATGCGCGGATTTTAAATGTGTCCGAGCGCACCGTCAGGAACGAACCGAGCCTTGAAAGGAGATCCTGCTGCATAAGGTATGTTGGCGCGCCCGTGGCTTGCGGGCCAATTGAGCCGCGCCAGTTTTCCCATATTTTCTTTACGTCGCGGTAATCTTTGCAATTTTCGTCGCCTTTGAGCGCTTCCGACATATTGCGTTCGTTATCCACCGAGATGATATAGTCTTCTTCCTGATGGTACGGAGCGTTGATGGAGGTTGCGTCGATTGCCGCCTGCAACACGCCTTTTTGTCCGTGCGATATGCGGTATGTCAAGATGTCGTTATATTCCCTGTCGAGATTTTTGCGGTCATCCTCTTCTGCCGGTAGCGGAACGAGGGCTTTGCCGAGGAAGTTTTCGGTATATCTCTGTTCGGCGGAGAGGTCGGCAACCACTCTGTTGACGAAGTGCGACATCGAGTAGAACGGGCCTCTGTCTTTGATGTGTTCCACGATAGAGGCCGCCAATTCTTCGATTTCCTGACTGTTTAACCCTCTAAATCCCTGGAAGGCCGTGTCTTCTTCGGTTATCGAGCTGTTGCCGGTGAACTCCTTGGCCAGATACGGAGCCGCCCAGCGGACAATCGGAGTCAATTCAAGCTGTTCGGTATTTATCGATTTTCCCTGATAGTCGCGGATTTCCTGTCCGTAGTATGTCGAAAGAACGGCTTTCCATGCGTCGACGCTTGTCGAGTTTACGTTGAATGCGCCGTTTACCCAGAGTTTTGAGGCGTTTTCTTCAAACTGTTCTTTGTTTGATTCGGAAGTGAGGTCCTTCAAGGAAAGGTAGTCCTCGCGGCTTACGCAGTATTGTATGCGCGGATTTTGCGGATACGCAACTTCGCTGCTGACCGTGTCTTTTGCCTCGTCGCGGCGGTAGGGAAGGGTCGAGAAGTAGTATTCGTCCCAGAGGGCGTCGTTAAGCTGCCAGGACATATCGTAGAGGACGCTTCTGTCTTCGTAATAGTTGCTTTCTCTCGTGCCGTCGAATTTACCGGAACGCGCCGCGCTATTGCTGTCGTTGTTTCTGTCCCAAACGGCGCTTGCGCCGTCAATCCAGGTTACATGGTACGCCCTTTCGGGGGAGACTCTCGACGGGCAAAGCGAATTGCCAATCGGGATTGTCGGGGTTTGCGATTCGGGAATCTGCAAACCGTACGAACGCTGGAAGCTCGCGGCGTTTACCAGATTGGCATAACCGCCCGAAGAGTCTTCGCCCAGCCAGCCTGTGCCCTGGTTCTTGCCGACGCCGAACGAGAGTCCGCCGCCAGCGAGGTTGGCAACATTTGAAATTACTTCCGATTTTCTCAGAATATGGACAATCGGAGCCTGATATGTGCCGAGCGTTTCTTTCAGGCCGACGCGGATATGTCCGTCGGCTTCGCCGTTAACCGTGTAGCCGACGTTTGTCATACCGTCTTTTGTGCCGTAGGCCTGGTTCATCGCCTGCGCGGTTTTTGTTATGCGCGATATTGTGTTGTAAAGCGTTTTCTTTTGTCCGCTGATGGGAATCGAGCGTCCCGCGCCGTCGCAAATGTAGCCGGTGGCCGTTATGTTTGAATTTACAAACGGGCGAACGTTGAAGAACGATTCGTGGCCGTCTACATTGTTCGCGTAGGGCAGGGCGAATACGAGCCCGTAGGGAACGTATTTATAGGAGTTGTTTATCGACGAGTGCAATTGCGCCATATAGCCGTAATTGCCGTCGGAAACGTTCAAGTCTTTATTGTGTTCGATAGCCTGCGGAAGCGTGTCGCCGAGGCCTTCCGTATCGTAGCAGAATCCCGTGGATTCGACATTCGGTATGTATTGGGAGTTCGACTTGTACATTCTGCATTCGTCGTGTCTTGCCCAGTAGTTGGCCGAGTGTCTGCGCGGGTTGAGCGTGAGCCAGTTCAAATAGAAGCGCGCCCTGTGAATCGGCTGCATCTGATTTCTCTTTTCTTCGATTTGCGTTTGCGTTTCGCTTGCCGCCGCGTCGAACGGATATTTGAAGCCGAAGAGGGTTTTCAGCGCTCCGTCCACTTTCTGGACATTTCCGTCGTTATATCCGTCGGAATAATATTGGGGGTTTGAGCCGAAGTCGGTATTGCGGTAGGCGTTCAAAGCGAACGTCCTGCCGCTTTGCGTCATGGCCGTGCCGGGGCAGTGGTAATTTGTGTAAACCGAATAGTTTTCGGCTTCGCCGGAAGCCGTGGCCTTCCCGTATGCGCCGATGGCGGGATCGGGGAAGCTGGGCTGCTTGAAGCAGAAAAATCTGAATCCGCGCATGTGCAGAAGCGACGGCCCCATAATTTGCGTTGTGTACATATGGTCAGTGCCGTAGTTTTTCGCCGCCGATGTGGCGAATTTGGAGAATTCAAAGCCTTCGCGCTTCCAAATCCAGATGTCGAGATTTAAGCGGATATATTCAAGCTGGTGTCTGTGGATAGGATTCCAATATAGCGGGCTTGAACTCGGAGGATTTGCCGAAACGTCCGACGGGCGGGAATAGTCGAGGTTGTATGAGGAAATGGCGTAGCCGAGCGGCGTCATGTTGAATTGTCCGCCGAGAATTTTTTGGTTGTATTCCTGCCCCATTTCCTTTCGCGGATAGATGCCTTCGATATCCTGCATGTCGATTCTCAAATCGGTTATGCTGGGAGACATCTTGTTGCCCATTACGTCGTAGGCGTCGACATTGGCAAGTTCGGAAAGGTCGAAAAGAATGTATTTGCCCTTTTTGGTATTGTAGCGCCAGTCGATGTCGTTGACGTATTTCGCGGCGTGTTCAGATTCGGGGTGGGGAATGTCGACATAGAAGCAGCCGCCGAGCACGCCGCCGTTGTCGAGTCCGTGCATCATGGCGTCGCGTTCTTCGTACAGGCTCTTGTTTCTGCTTTCTTCAAGAACTCCGTTGGGGCCGTCCTTGTCGTCGGGCGAGGAACTTCCCTTGTTTTTCGGATTGCCGACGTAGCTGATGATTTTCTTCATCGAAAATATTTTGGCCTTGCCGGGGTCTATGCCCTTCGAGTCGTAGGCCATAAAGCGCAAGTTGGCGTCGTCGTCGTTGCCGGGGTTGCCGAATACGACGGAGGCGTTTTGCGGATCTTTGGCGTCGATTGCGCGTTGGGCGTAGAACAGAAGGTAGTTGTCCGAATTGCTGTCCTTGTTAATCGCCTCAAAATATGAGCCGTGCGTTACGGCGTATACTATGCTGTTTAAATAGAGCGGGATACGGGCGACTCTCGCCGCGTAGCGGCTTTTGCCCGTCGTGGCTACCGTTACGGCGGTGTCGTTGCCGGGGACTATATTGCTTTCGGCGACAATGCTTTTCCATTGCTCCGTTGTTCTTCTGTAGTCTACGACAAGATTGTTCGGCGCAATCTGGTCTTTTATTTGTTGCGTCGAGGTTATTCTGAGTCTTGTGCCGTAACCGAGAGGATACGCGGGAACTTTGTTGTTTTCGTTGCCGTCGTAATTAAAGCCCTGATAGAATGCGGTGTAGCGCGACATCAGCCACTTTACGGGATATGTGTCGTTCGGCGAGCTCGAATTGTTGTCGATGTGTTTCGGCGAAGACCCCGTGGACTGTTTTGTCTGGCTCCAGATTGCGCCGAATCTGTACGGAACCATAAACTGTTGGAGGCGCAGTTTGTCGGGAACATAGCTTGTTACAAGCGAGTTCATCGAGGGCATCATTTCCGTGCGAAGGTCGCGAATGCATTGGAAATATTTGCCGGTTTCGTATCCGATTGCAAATCTGAAAGCGCCGGTGGGGTGTCTGAATTGACCCCATACGCGAATGGCGTAATAGGTGTCGCCCTTGATTTTTACGTCGTACGGATTATAGAGAATCAGCAGCGGCATAATGTGCAGACGCAAGCCGTATTTCTGGCCTCCGTAATTGACGAAAGGCGGCACATAGAAAACCTGAAAACGCTTTACCACGGGTTTGAGGCCGAAACGGTCGTCTGTTTGCACGCGGGCGTCGTGGGTGTCGCGTTCGGCGAGGTCTTCGCCGCGCGTATTATAATAGGAACGGAGCTGGTCCCAAAGCGGGCCGCCCGGATCTTTCCAAATATATTTGTCCGAGAACATATCGCCCATGAGCTTGATTGTCGAAAGGCTTTCGGCGTCGGCTATGTTTTCGTGGCCGTACATTTGCGGGCCGAAGATGTGCCCCGCGCCGTTTAGCTTTCTGTTGGGCTCGTTCGATTTGTTCGGATTGATATGGTATTGGTAAACGTTCGATTTAAGAAGAGGATAGGCCGTCGTTTTGAAGTCGTAGCCCGCGACGCCGTAGGGACGCTCAAAATATTCGGGGCCCCTGTCGTTGTCGGTGTCTTTCAGCTCTTCGTCTTCGTTGCCGAAGTCTTTTCTTGTCAAGCCGAGCGACAGGTCTTTTTTGAGGCCGCCGTCCCTGACGTTTACGAGAATTCCCTTTGTGTTGAAAGACGCGCTATGATAGAAAAGCTTTGAAAGCTGCATATTCGAGGGAATGTTGCCCGAACGGAAAATATCCAGCTGCTTGACGTCCATAAGATTGCGTATTCTCGAAATGGAGGACGAATCGTCGCCGTCCTGAAAGTCGAGGTCGAAAACTCTGGTGCCCGAACCGCCGGCTCCCGGAAGGGTAAGCCCGTGTATGCCCGAATAGAAGGGAAGGCTTTGCTTGCGGTAGTCGATTTTTTCGGCGTGCTCAATCATTTCGCGCGAGGCGACGGCGTTGAGGGAGGCCTTTTGGTTTTCGTCGGCGACATACCATGCTATGCGGGTTTCCTTGCCGTCGGAAATAACTTCGCCGGAAATCGGGTTGGGGTCGACATCGAGAGTGACGAGCGGGGCGAGCACGTCCCTTTCGGCGCGGGGCGCGCCGTATTCGTCGGTATACGAGCCGGAGCTTACCGCGCGCACGTATTTGCCGTCGTCAATGCGGCTTGTCGGGCGGAATTTGACGGAGGAATAATCCGTGCTTTCGGGGTGTCTGACCGGATTGCCCGATACGAGCCATGTGAGTGCGCGTTCCACCGTGTTTGTTATGTATTCGGAACGCACCTGCTCTCTTTTGATTTTGTCGGGGGCATATCCGCGTCTTGAATCCCACACGCCTACCCAGTAGCGGTTTTGCGATATAGAGGCGTCGTCAATTTGTTCCACCTGGTCGCGGTCGATATTCATGGGGGAAGACCACCAGTTGAATTGCGCATATGTTTC
>JABLTK010046357.1_pt1 | contig 18756 bp, 19 predicted proteins | sample 7160131 | NCBI WGS metagenome assembly JABLTK01 (sample SAMN14651221, study PRJNA627086) | human gut metagenome | isolation source: feces | host: Homo sapiens
TAATTTTGACGCTTTAGTATTTCCCACCGACGGAACCTGAACAGGAACGGCTTCCTACTTTTTATGCAGGTCCGGGTAGTCATGCCTTCCTGAATTAAATCCCAATTTTATGCACCTTCTCATCATCCGTAATAAATATCGCCTCCACTCCATCCATACTCTGGATCAGTTCCATTCCTTTCTCGTATCCCAGTAGAAAGCAGGTTGTGCTGAGTGCATCTGCTTTTGTAGAAGAGTCAGTGATGATCGATACGCTGTAAAGATTGTTCTCGCACGGATATCCGGTTCGTGGATCCAGGATGTGATGATATAGTTTTCCGTTTTTCTTAAAATACCGTTCATAGATTCCGGAAGTTACAACTGTCTGGTCTTTTAACTGTACAGAGGTGATAGCTTCACCGGATTCATCGAAAGGTTTCTGGATTCCGATGTTGTATTTGCTTCCGTCGGGTTTGGTGCCGATGACATCAACGTTTCCTCCAAGATTGATGATCGCATGTTTTATCCCTTGCTTTTTGAGATATGTTTTCACCTGGTCGGCAATGTATCCTTTGGCGATGGCTCCCAGATCGATGCCGGCTTCGGGATCTTCCAGTGTAACGGTGTTATCCTGAATGTCGACCTTTGTGTAATCAACGTGGCTTACGGCCTGGGCAATGGCATCGGAAGATGGAACCGTTGGTTTATCTGCCTTGAAATCCCAGAGAGCCGATACCGGTTCAATGGTGAGATCAAAGGCACCGCCGGAAAGTTCGCTGTAATGGATACCCTCCTGAATAAGATTGGCCGTTTCGGAAGAGACAGTGAAGGGCTGACCGTTTGCGTGGTTTAATTTATAAAGTTCACTGTCTGTATTGGTGGTGGAGAACATTGTGTCATATTTTTCGCAAAGTTTCTTCAGACCATCCAGAATACTTTCATCTGCAGGATCAAGGATCTGGATCTTGATGACAGTGTCAAAGAGCATGTCGGTATAAGTAAGATCCTGATCGGTCTGTGTACTGCTTTTTGCGCCGGAGCATCCGGTCAAGAGAAGAGCAGAGGCAGTGAGAACCGCACTGAGTTTTTTTATGATATTATTTTTTTTACATTTCATAATACTAATAACCTCGTAGTTGATGATTTTCTATCATGTATTTACATAACTTGTAGTATAACATGAAAAAAAACAGATGCAAACCAAACATATTTTCTTTTTTGTTGAATGGGACAATTTCTTGTGATAGAATAGTACCGTTAGTAGACAAGGAGAGAACGTATGAATTGGAAGAAAAAAGATGCGGTTCTTATATTGACAGTTCTTTTGATTGCCGGTGCAGCTTTCGGTGTACATGAATTTGCCGGCGGGGATGGAGCTGATACCGTGACTGTGAAGGTGGATGGTAAGGTGACAGGAACCTATCCGCTCGCAAAGGATCAAAAGATTAGGATCAATGGCGGTACGAATATACTTACGATAAAGAACGGAAAAGCGAAGATGACAGATGCAGACTGTCCGGATCAGTTGTGTGTACATCAGAAAGCAGCTTCAAAGAATCATGAGAGCATTATCTGTCTGCCGAATAAAGTAGTGGTTGAGGTAGACGGAAGTGAAGAAAGTGAATTCGATGCAGTGGCAAATTAGGAGGGACATTGTGAAGAATAGAGTGGCATATTTTGGAGTGTTTACGGCACTGGCGCTGATATTCAGCTATGTAGAGACGCTGATCCCTATCAATTTCGGAATCCCGGGAGTGAAGCTTGGGCTTGCGAATCTGGTGATCGTGATCGCGTTATATAAGATGAAGCTGACGGAGGTATATCTGTTGTCTGTGGTCAGAGTACTACTGTCAGGATTCATATTTGGAAATTATTTCAGTATCATTTACAGCCTGGCCGGTGGATTGTTAAGTCTGACGGTAATGGCACTCTTGAAGAAGAGCAAAGGATTCAGTGTGATGGGAATCAGTGTGGCGGGCGGAGTGTTCCACAATGTGGGACAGCTGATCGTTGCAATGCTTGTGTTGGAGACATTCAGTGTCGGTTATTATTTCCCGGTGCTTCTGGTCGCAGGACTGATTACCGGACTGGTGATCGGGATCGTGTCGGCGGAAATGTTGAAGAGAATTAAGAATATACAGTTTTGATGGAGGAACTATGATTACATATATACGTGGAATTCTGGAAGGAATGGAAGAAGACAAAGTCATTGTAGATGTCGGCGGTGTCGGATATGGAATCTACATGGCAGGGACCGCAATGGGCAGGCTTCCGGCTCTTGGAAAAGAAGTAAAGATCCACACACATCTGCATGTTAAGGAAGATCTGATGCAGTTGTATGGCTTCCTTACCAGGGATGAACTCCGTGTGTTCCGGCTTCTGATCGGTGTCAGCGGGATCGGACCGAAAGGCGGTCTTGGGATTCTTTCGGCACTCGGACCCGATGATCTGAGATTTGCGGTTGCGTCGAATGATGTAAAGGCAATACAGGCGGCACCGGGAATCGGTAAAAAGACGGCGGAGAAGCTGATTCTGGAATTAAAAGACAAGTTGAAGCTGGAGGACGCGCTTGAGAATGCCGCGAATGCAGTGCAGAACACGGCAGATACATCTGCAGGCATGGCAAATGAGATGACAGGAGAAGCGGTACAGGCACTGGTTGCACTCGGGTATGGCAATACCGAGGCATTAAAAGCAGTCAGACAGGTAGAGATTACGGAAGAAATGAGTGTGGAAGATGTTCTCCGTCAGTCTCTGAAATATATGTTGTAGAAGGTAAGGCAGACAGATGAGCAGAAGAATTATGACGACTGAGAATCTGGAAGAAGATGTCAGGATCGAGAATCATTTAAGACCTCAGCTTCTGGAAGATTACATTGGTCAGGCAAAAGCAAAAGAAATGCTGAAGATTTATATTGAAGCGGCAAAGGCGAGGGGCGAGGCACTGGATCATCTTTTGTTCTATGGACCTCCGGGACTTGGAAAGACGACACTTGCGGGAATCATTGCCAATGAGATGAATGTAAATATGAAGATCACATCAGGACCGGCGATCGAAAAGCCGGGAGAGATGGCGGCAATCCTGAATAACCTGCAGGAAGGGGATGTCCTTTTTGTAGATGAGATCCACCGCCTGAACCGTCAGGTGGAGGAAGTGCTGTATCCGGCAATGGAAGACTATGCGATCGATATTATGATCGGAAAGGGCGCTTCGGCAAGATCGATCCGTCTGGATCTCCCAAAATTCACCCTGGTAGGGGCAACGACAAGGGCAGGTATGCTGACAGCGCCTTTGCGGGACCGCTTCGGTGTGGTGACCAGGATGGAATATTATACGGTCGAAGAACTGAAGATGATCATTTTACGTTCGGCAAAGGTTCTGGAAGTCGGGATTGATGAAAATGGTGCATATGCGATGGCGAGACGTTCGCGGGGGACTCCGAGACTTGCCAATCGTCTGTTAAAGCGTGTCCGGGATTTTGCCCAGGTGAAATATGACGGCTACATCACAGAAGAAGTGGCGGATTATGCACTGGATCTTCTGGATGTGGATAAGGAAGGTTTGGATCAGACGGACAGAGGGATCCTTCTGGCTATGATCGGGAAATTCGGCGGCGGCCCGGTCGGATTGGAGACGCTTGCGGCATCGATCGGAGAAGATCCGGGTACGATTGAGGATGTATATGAGCCATATCTGTTGAAGAATGGGTTTATTCAGAGAACTCCAAGAGGAAGAGTCGTGACGGATGCGGCATATGCCCATCTGGGAATTTGTAAGGAAAATGAATAAAATAGTTGGTTTTTCTTACAGATTAGTTTATAATAGTTATCAGAAATTATGAAAGTTCGAGGAGGCTTCTTATGGCATCATCAAAAAACTATACAGAAGTATTAATAGGAGGAAAGGTTTTTACTTTAAGTGGATTTGAAAGTGAAGACTATTTACAGAAAGTTTCTACATATCTGAACCATAAGCTGGACGAATGCAGCAATAGTGAGGGATATCGCAAGCAGAGCGCAGAGACCAGAAGTATTCTGTTGGCGCTGAACATTGCGGATGATTACTTTAAGGCGAAGAAGCAGGGCGGTACACTGGAAAGTGATATCGAGGCAAAAGATAAAGAGATGTATGACTTAAAGCATGAACTGATATCCGTTCAGATCAAGCTGGAGAATGCAGAGAAAGCGATGGACAAGCTGAAGGAAGAGAATAAGGAACTTCAGATGAAGATCGTACAGCTGGAAACAGAGATTAAGAATAATAAGTAAGAATTAGGCTGTCGTATGACAGCCTTTTTTACAAGTTTGGAATAAAAAGAAAGAGTTGAAAAAGACAGGATAGGATACTATGAACAGAGATGTAGAGATATTAGCTCCGGCAGGGTCGATGGAGTGTTTGCGGGCAGCGGTGGCCGCAGGTGCGGATGCAATATACCTTGGCGGTACAAAATTTGGGGCGAGAGCATATGCACAGAATCTTTCGGAAGAAGATCTGGTGCAGGCAATTGAATATGTGCATATTCATGGAAGAAAGATTTATATGACGGTGAATACACTCCTGAAAGACAGGGAACTGAATGAACTGTATGCGTACCTGCTTCCTTATTACAAGGCAGGACTGGATGGAGTGATTGTACAGGATATCGGTGCGGTTAAGTTTATAGGAGAATATTTCCCTGAAATGCCGGTGCATGCCAGTACACAGATGACGATCACCAATACACTTGGAGCAGACTTCTTAAAAAGATACGGAATTACGAGAGTTGTACCGGCAAGAGAACTTTCTTTAAAGGAAATCCGTGATATGAAGAAACAGACAGGACTGGAGATGGAATGTTTTGTACACGGAGCCCTTTGCTATTGTTATTCCGGACAGTGTCTGCTAAGCAGCATGATTGGTGGACGAAGTGGCAACAGGGGACAGTGTGCGCAGCCATGTCGTCTGCCTTATCAGACAGAAGGAAAGAAACCGGCGGATCTTATGAGTCTGAAAGACTTGTGCACAATTGACATTTTACCGGAACTGATCGATGCCGGGATTGATTCGTTTAAAATAGAAGGAAGAATGAAGCAGCCGGAATATGTATATACGGTTGTAAAAATGTATCGTAAATATGCAGATCAGTATCTGAAACTTCAGAAAGAAGGCAAAGGGAAATCCTCGTATCATGTATCAGAGGCAGACAAAAGAGAGTTACTTGCAACTTATCAGAGACGTGGTTATTGTGAAGGCTACTATTATCAGCATAACGGCAAGGACATGGTATCTTTGAAGCGTCCAAAGAATGGAAGAGATGGAAGTGCAGAGGAAAAGCCATGGCAGGATATAAAAGTACAAGAAAAAATTAATGGTATTTTAACACTTTCTGTCGGAAACCGTGCTAAACTAACAGTATCATGCGGTGATGTTACTGCAGAATGTATCGGACAGGAAGTGCAGGCGGCACAGAAGCAACCGTTAGATCCGGCAAGAATCGAAAAGCAGATGCGCAAAACCGGTAATACAGAGTTTACATTTGATAATCTGGAGATTCTGGTTGAAGGAAATGTATTCCTCCCGATGCAGGCATTGAATGAACTGCGAAGAGAAGGTATTGAAGAACTGACGGAGCAGATACAGATGCAGTACAGACGGGAAGAAGCCGGTTGTGGAATGAAAACAGCAACAGCGGGATTCGATAGCGATGCGGATGGTGTAACAGAAACAGCAGGCAAAAAAGAATGCTGTATATCTGCAAGTGTACAGAACAAAGCTCAGCTTGATACAGTGGTAAACAGCAAAATCCGGTACATCTATCTGGAGGAGGATGTAGAATTTGAACGGGAAGACGGTGTACAGTATTTCCTTGCCATGCCATATATTTTCAGAGAGAATACGATCAAAAGATATGAAAAAATGTATACAGAGATCGAGAAAAAATATGATGGTATTCTGATCCGGAACTGGGAAAGCTATGCGTGGCTGAAACGGCATGAATATCAGAAAGAAATCCGCAGTGATTATAACCTTTATATATTTAATCGGAAGACAAAAGAGGAATTGAGACGATTGGGAATTGCCCGGGGAACGGCATCAGTGGAATTGAATGACCGTGAACTGGCAAGAATTGGAATAGAGGAGCAGGTGTTTATCGCATATGGTTATCAGCCGGTGATGATCAGTGCAGGATGTATCCAGAAGACCAGTGCTTCCTGTGATGGAAAAGGCGGTGTACTTTCGATTTCGGATCGTTATCAGAAGAAGTTTGCAGTCAGACGATATTGCAGAGACTGCTATAATGTGATGTATAATTCGGCTCCGCTGTTCCTAGCCGATAAGGCAGAAGAGGTACATGCATTGGCACCCGCAGAATTACGTCTGGACTTTACGACAGAAAGCAGCGGACAGGTGAAAGAGATCTGTCATGCATATACGCTCGCATTCGAAAAAGGGTGTAAGACAGAACCTCCGATGCAGGACTATACAAGAGGACATTTTAAAAGAGGAGTAAAGTAGGTGAAGAGTTGGTAAATATAATTGTACAGTTATCAAAATATCTGATGATTCTGATGATCACAGTGTATACATATCTGTGCTTCAGCATTTTCGGGTATTATGATCCGGATAAAAAGAAACGGTGTCTCAGAAAGCAGAATGTGTTGATGTTCGTGATGCATCTGACAGCATTTCTCGTGATGTATCTGGAAAAAAAGGACACAAAGATTCTGGCGTTATATCTGATGCAGGTAACGCTTCTTGGAGGAACCATCCTGTTATATAGTTTTATTTATCCAAAAGTATCGCGTCTGGTTGTAAATAATATGTGCATGCTTTTGAGTATTGGATTTATCATGATCACCAGATTAAATTATGATAAAGCGGCGAAACAGTATCTGATCGCAGCAGCGGGAATTGTGCTTTGTCTTGTAATTCCGATCATCATCCGGAAGGTCCGCTTCTTATCAGAATGGAGAATCCTTTATGGAATTGTCGGAATTGTATCGCTGGCGGTGGTTGTGGTTGTCGGAAGAGTATCCTATGGTGCGATGCTTGGTTTTACGGTTGCGGGAATCAATATTCAGCCGTCGGAGCTGGTGAAGATCGTATTTGTGTTCTTTGTAGCATCCAGTTTTAAGCGTTCGACGGAATTTAAAGATCTCGTAGTGACGACGGTCGTAGCTGCTTTTCACGTGCTGATCCTGGTGGTATCGAAAGACCTTGGTGCGGCACTGATCATATTTGTGGTATATCTGGTTATGTTGTATGTGGCAACCCATCAACCACTGTATATTCTTGCCGGACTTGGCACAGGAAGCTTAGGAGCAGTTGCGGCATATCATTTGTTTACGCACGTTAAGACGCGTGTCAATGTGTGGAGAGATCCATTCGGAACTTATGATAATGGCGGCTATCAGGTGGCACAGTCATTATTTGCCATTGGAACCGGTGGATGGTTTGGTGCGGGACTCTATCAGGGACAGCCGGATACGATTCCGGTATCTGCAGAAGACTTTATCTTTTCTGCGATTTCGGAAGAGATGGGACTGATCTATGCAATGTGCCTGATTCTGATCTGTGTAAGCTGCTATGTAATGTTTTTAAATATTGCAATGCAGCTGCATAATCTGTTTTATAAGATGGTAGCACTGGGACTTGGTACCTGTTACATATTCCAGGTGTTCTTGACAATCGGAGGGGCAACGAAGTTCATTCCGTCAACAGGTGTAACACTTCCGCTTGTAAGTTATGGTGGAAGTTCGCTGATCAGTACACTGATCATGTTTGCAATTATCCAGGGACTGTATATTTTAAGAGAAGACGAGGAAGAGGATATTGAGAGAAGGAAGAAAGAAAGGTTACGAGCAAAGAGAAGCCGACAGGAGAATGCGGCAAGATATCGAGAGACAGAATATGACCCGCAAAGAGCGAAAAGAAGCCAAAAAGCGCGAAAAGAAGCGGCTCAAGGCAAAGCGCGCAAGAAACAAAGAATTCGCTAGAGTTACTTATGTGTTTGTGGGACTGTTTCTGGTGCTGCTTGGATATATCGGATATTTTCAGGTGAAAGAGAGTCAGGATATCATACGCAGTCCATATAATGCGAGACAGAATTCCAATGCAAAGCGCGTGACCAGAGGAACGATCGTAGACAAGAATGGAAATGTGCTTGCGAAGACAGATACGGCTGCAGATGGAAGTGAGACAAGAGAGTATCCATACGGAAACGCATTTGCACATGTAGTTGGTTACAATGTGCAGGGAAAATCAGGAATCGAATCGTTGGGAAATTATGATCTTCTGACATCGGATGAGAATTTTCTGATTAAGCTTAAGAATGAATTCCAGGATAAAAAGAATATGGGAAACACGGTTGTGACTACATTGGATGCGGATCTTCAGGAAGCAGCATATCAGGCACTGGGAGATAAAAAAGGTGCGGTCGTAGCTATGGAACCAAAGACAGGAAAGATCCTTGCCATGGTATCCAAGCCGGATTTCGATCCGAATACAGTGGAAGAGAACTGGAACAGCTTAAGCTCAGATACGAACAGTGTGCTGCTGAATCGTGCGACGCAGGGACAGTATGCACCGGGATCAACATTTAAAGTTGTAACACTTCTGGAATTTATGCGGGAGAATCCGGATTACAGCTCTTATTCTTATAACTGTACGGGTTCGATCGAGAACAGCGGAATTAAGATTCATTGTTATAATGGACATGTTCACGGACAGGTAAATCTGCAGGACAGTCTGGCATATTCGTGTAATACATCATTTTCTAATATTGGTCTTTCGTTAGACCCGTCGAAGTTTAAAAAGACGGCAGAGGAAGTTCTGTTTGATTCTAAACTGCCTTCGGATCTTCCATACAGTAAGAGCAGCTTCACACTGGATGGTTCAGCCGGGAATGGCACGAAGATGATGACGGCAATGGGACAGGGAGAGACGCAAGTGAGTCCGTATCATATGGCGTTGATTACATCTGCAATCGCAAATGGTGGAAAGCTGATGAAACCGTATCTGGTTGACAAGGTAACGAATGCATCGGGTGCAGTTATGAAAGAGACGGATCAGGAAGAGTATAAGCAGCTTATGACCGAAGAAGAAGCGTCTCAGATCAAAGAGTATATGAAGAGTGTAGTAGATTACGGTACGGCATCTGTATTAAGTGGACAGAGTTATACGGCGGCAGGAAAGACAGGTACCGCAGAATACAGTTCGGATAAAGAAAAAGATCACTCCTGGTTCATTGGAATGTCGAATGTAGAAGATCCGGAACTGGTTGTCAGCGTGATTATTGAATCTTCGGATGGAACTGCTAAAGCGGTAAATGTTGCAAAAGAGATTTTTGATTCGTATTATCGTTAGAGTTAGGATCTGGTATCGGTCAGATATCATGAGAGATATAGTTAAAAAGAAATGTATAGAAGGACGGAAAATATGCGATACTATAAGCATCTGTACCTGACAGAAGGGCTGGAAAAGAAAAAAGAAAAAATCATCCGTAAGCTGGAAGCCGGTAAACTGCAGCCAGGTGTGCATGTGATCACACTGGCAGTCAGCGAGAGAAACCAACTCGAGATCTATCCGACGATTCAGTTTAAGCAGCCTGCATTCCCGGAGCAGGAACTGTTCGTGGTGGGGATCACGAAAGGATATGATGAAGCGGTGGAACTGGTAGAACAGATTGTACAGGAAGTATATGACCAGACAGGTACATGCGATATACGGTCTTATATATTAGAAAAAGAGCAGGGAAAATAAGATGGTGTTACATATTCTTTTGATCATTTTAAAAATAATAGGGATCATAATTGCGGTGCTTCTCGGACTGATACTTTTACTTCTGGTGATTCTTTTGTGTGTTCCGGTCAGATACCGCATGGAGGCGTCGATGCCCGGCGAGATAAAAGAAAGTATCGTACGCGGGCGCGTGACGTGGCTTTTGCGCCTGATACGGATAGATGCATCCTTTGAAGAACAGGAACTAAAATGGCGTGTAAGAATTGCATGGAAATCTTTTGGAAGTGAACCTAAAAAGGAGGTAACTCATGGAGAAGAAAATACAGATCGGGAAGAGACTCGGAAAGAACAGAGAGTGGAAAGCAGTCGCGGACTACCGAAAGTGGAAAAAGAGTCTGCAGAAGAAAAAACAATTGTGGAAAGCGGCCAGGCAGCTTCGAAGGATATGGAAGAAAGGTCCGGAAAAAAGACTGAAAAAAGCCCAGAAAGCATTTTGCAAAAAACTCATGAGAGACCTGAAAAAGTTCAACCGGAAAAAAACAGTGAAAAACCGGAGAAGACGGATAAGATAGAAAAAAAGGAAGAAAAAACCGGAAGATTTGAGAAGATCAAATGTACAATTGTAAAGTTCTGTGATAAGATAAAGCATACAGTCGGACATGCGGAAGAAAAGCTGGAGAGTTTGTCGGAAAAGAAAGATAAGATCATAAAAGAACTGGAAGATCCGGTACATCAGAAAGCTTTTTCAAAGGCCAAAAAAGAAACAGGGAAACTGCTGAAACGCTGGAAACCAAAAGTGATAAAAGGTACCGTTCGTTTTGGATTCGAGGATCCATGCCATACAGGGCAGGCACTTGCAGCTTTCAGTATAATCTACCCATTTATCGGAGAATTTTTATCGATAGAACCGAATTTTGAAAGAAGGATCCTGAAAGGGGATATAAAGGTCCGCGGAGGATTCCGCATGGTGCCTCTGGTTTGTTTCCTGTGGAATCTGGTGTGGTGCAGGGAAATCCGAAAGACTTACCATGATATCCGGGAGTTTCAATTATAATCCGATGATAGATCAGACGAATATAAACAGAACAAGTATAGATTAGACAGTGCAAGTCGATAGTACGAGGAGGAAAAAAGATGGCTGAAAATAATTTTAAGGGAACCGTAGAGGCGCTGTTCCATGGGATGGACGCAGTTGTGTCATCCAAGACGGTAGTAGGAGATGCAATCCATATCGGAGATACGATCATCTTACCGCTGGTGGATGTGTCATTTGCGGTAGGTGCGGGCGCGTTCAATGCAGATAAGAAAGAAAAAGGTGCCGGAGGTATCGGTGGAAAGATGACACCAAGTGCAGTGCTGGTGATTCAGAATGGTCACACCAAGCTTGTGAATATCAAGAATCAGGATACGATCACTAAGCTTTTGGATATGGTTCCGGATGTGATGGATCGTTTCACATCCAGAAAAGAAGACAATGTTACAGAAGACGATGTGAATAAGATCCTGGACGAAGCAGAAAAATAACCGGAATTTTTTGAAGCAGCATACATATAATGTACAAAAAGCAGGTGTGTGTCTGTGAAGAGAATCGTAGGATTTGCGTTGTTTTGGGTGGCAGCAGGAATGGTTTTGGCTCTGGTCTTACCGGGCTTATTCTGCCAGATCCTGTGTATTATTCTGTGTATTGCGGTGGGATATTGCCTGTTTTGCTGCTAAAAATAAAATGTAAACAAAAAAATATTAAATAACTCTTGCAATTCTTGCAACAGTCTGCTAGAATAACTATTGTTGCGAGTTCGGACAAAGAACTTATTATGAGCGTTAGGAGGTGCAGTCATGGCAAAATGTGCTATTTGTGAAAAGGGTGCTCACTTTGGAAACAATGTCAGCCACTCTCATAGAAAATCACCAAAGATGTGGAAATCAAATGTAAAATCTGTTCGCGTGAAAACAGAAAACGGAGCTACAAAGAAGATGTATGTTTGTACTTCTTGTTTGAAATCAGGAAAAGTTGAGCGTGCATAAGATGTATTGAAACTCAGATTTCGCTGTGTGGAATCTGAGTTTTTTTGCGCAACAAGAACTATTGTAATTGAAGATAGAACAGGGTATAATAAAATATATTGTGTTTTGATTTTGATAGATAATGAAAGAAGTGGAGGTTTTGGCTATGAAAGGATGTATGAGTACAGATTTAGGAATTATTACGATCGATCCTGAAGTAATTGCAAAATATGCAGGAACAGTAGCTGTAGAATGCTTTGGTATAGTAGGAATGGCAGCTGTGAATATGAAAGATGGACTGGTTCATCTGTTAAAGAAGGAAAGCCTGACAAGAGGAATCCATGTAAATATAAGTGATGATAACCATATCAGTATTGACTTCCACATTATTGTGGCATACGGCGTAAGTATTTCCGCTGTAACAGACAATCTGATCAGTGATGTAAAATACAGAGTGGAAGAATTCTCCGGTATGCAGGTAGATAAGATCAACGTCTATATTGAAGGCGTCAGAGTCATTGATTAGTTTGTGGATTTAAGGAGGAACGTAAGAAGTGGCTACGAAAACGATTAATGTGGACGTACTTGCAAAGATGTTTCTTGCAGGTGCTCAGAACATTGAAGCGAAAAAAGATTATATTAACGAATTAAATGTATTCCCGGTGCCGGATGGTGATACGGGAACCAATATGTCTATGACGATTATGTCAGCGGCAAAAGAAGTAACAGCATTAAACAAACCGGCTATGAAAGATCTTGCAAAGGCGATTTCTTCAGGATCTCTGCGTGGTGCAAGAGGTAACTCCGGGGTTATCCTTTCACAGCTTTTAAGAGGATTTACAAAAGCAATCAAAGAAGAAAAAGAGATTGATGTACTTGCACTTGCAGCAGCATGCCAGAGAGCAAGAGATACAGCTTACAAGGCCGTTATGAAGCCGAAAGAGGGAACAATTCTTACTGTTGCCAGTGGAATTGCGACAAAGGCAGCAGAGATGGCAGAAGAAACAGATGATCTGGAAGTGTTTATCCCGGCTGTTATTGAGCATGCACAGGATGTATTGAACCAGACACCGGAGATGCTTCCGGTATTAAAAGAAGCAGGTGTAGTAGATTCCGGTGGACAGGGACTTCTGGAAGTGATCAAAGGAGCATATGATGCATTCCTTGGTAAAGAGATTGATTACAGTGTAATTGAACCAAGCACAGGTGTAACGGTAAATAAAGTAAATGCAGAAGATACCGCAGATATCAAATTCGGTTATTGTACAGAATTTATCATTCTGACAGAGAAAGAATTTACGGAAGACGATGAGCGTGAATTCAAGAAATTCTTAAGTTCTATCGGAGATTCTATCGTATGTGTTGCAGATGATGATGTGGTCAAGATTCATGTACACACGAATGATCCGGGACTTGCGATCCAGAAGGCACTTACTTATGGACAGCTTTCCAAGATGAAGATTGATAATATGCGTGAAGAACATCAGGAGAAACTGATCCGTGATGCAGAGAAACTTGCCGAACAGCAGGCAAATGAAGAAGCAGCACACGAAGAAAAGAAGCCTGCAGAGCCGAGAAAGGCGATGGGATTTATCGCAGTTTCTATCGGAGCAGGTATGAATGAGATATTCAAAGAACTGGGAGCAGATTATATCATCGAAGGTGGACAGACCATGAACCCTAGTACAGAGGACATGTTAAATGCCATTGATCGGGTAAATGCTGACACTGTATTTATTCTCCCGAATAATAAGAATATTGTACTGGCAGCGAACCAGGCAAAATCACTGGTAGAAGAAAAAGAGATTACTGTAATCCCTACAAAGACAGTTCCACAGGGAATTACAGCAATCATTAATTTCATGCCGGACGCAGATGCCAAGACAAATGAAGAGGCAATGCTGGAAGAGATCAAGAATGTAAAGACCGGACAGGTAACATACGCAGTCAGAGATACACACATTGATGATAAAGAGATCCATGAAGGAGATATCATGGGTATCGGTGACAGCGGAATTCTTGCAGTTGGAAAAGATCTGGAAGAGACTACAAAAGAATTGATCGCTAATCTGGTAGATGAAGATTCAGAACTGATCAGTATCTATTATGGTGAAGAAGTATCAGAAGAAGATGCTGAGAAATTTACAGAAGAGATCACAGAACTGTATCCGGATGTAGATGTGGATATTCAGTTTGGCGGACAGCCGATCTATTATTATGTTCTTGCTGTAGAGTAAGCAAGGTGCAGAATTATAAATGAACAAAATCTGTTCAGTTTTACAATTGGAACAGATATGTATAGAACCGAATTTATATACCGGAAGTGACAATGCTTTAGGTGTATGGGTTCGGTTCTCTGCATACATGAACCGGAAGTAATTTTGCAATGTGAGATTGTAGTTATAAGATAGGAGAAGTAAGAAGGGTATGATAGAAAAGACAGACATCGGAGATTTAAAAGGAATCGGAGAGAAGACGAAGAAGCTTTTTGAAAAGATTAATGTTCATACAGTAGGCGACCTGATCCGCTATTATCCGCATGGATACGATGTATATGAGGAAGCAGTACCCATCAGTGAGCTGGAGGAGGATAAGATTCAGACAGTTACCGGTGCGATCTATGGACGTGTACAGGTATCCGGAAGCAGCCGGATGCAGGTAACGACACTTCATGTAAAAGATCTTACCGGAACGTTAAAAGTAATCTGGTTCCGTATGCCCTTCCTTAGAAATACGTTATCCGGCGGAGGCGTGATCACACTGCGTGGAAGAGTCGTCCGTAAGAAAACAGGCGATCTGGTCATGGAACATCCGGAGATGTTCTATCCTTCTGCAAAATACGAAGAGAAGCTGCATACATTACAGCCTGTATATGGTCTGACGGCCGGATTATCCAACAACATGGTTATGAAGGCCATGAAGCAGGCACTGGATGGTCTGGATCTTACAAGAGAGATCCTGCCGGATTCACTGCGTTTGAAATATGGTCTGGCAGAACACAATTATGCGGTGAGAGGAATACATTTTCCTGAAGATAAGGAAGTCTTTTATCATGCAAGAGAGCGCCTGGTATTCGAAGAATTTCTGGAATTCATTTTGTCGATCCGAAGACTAAAGGAGAAAAATGAACGTCTGGACAATAATTATCCGATGCAGTCCCGGCCGGAGGTACAGAAATTTCTGGAAAATCTGCCTTTTGAACTGACCGGTGCACAGCAAAAAGTCTGGAAAGAGATTGAGAAAGATCTTGGTTCGGACAAGACAATGTCAAGACTGGTACAGGGGGATGTCGGTTCCGGTAAGACGATCATTGCGGTACTTGCGCTGATGAATGCGGCATTCAATGGTTATCAGGGGGCAATGATGGCACCGACAGAGGTGCTTGCAAGGCAGCATTATGAGAATATAACGAAGATGTTCGAAGATTATGATATCCCGATCAAGGTTGAACTGCTTACGGGTTCTATGACAGCGAAAGAAAAACGGCGTGCATATGACCGGATTGAATGCGGATTGGCGAAAATTATTATCGGAACGCATGCATTGATCCAGGGGGCTGTAAGCTATGATAACCTCGGGCTTGTCATAACTGATGAACAACACAGATTTGGAGTAAAACAGCGGGAAACATTTGCATTAAAGGGTGGAGAACCTCACGTATTGGTTATGAGTGCGACGCCGATTCCAAGAACGCTTGCGATTATTTTATATGGTGATCTGGATATATCAGTGATTGACGAACTTCCGGCGAACCGTCTTCCGATTAAAAACTGTGTGGTAGATACCGGATATCGCAATAAAGCCTATAATTTCATGAAAAAACAGATCGCAGAAGGACGCCAGTGCTATGTGATCTGTCCGATGGTAGAAGAAAGCGAGACAATGGAAGCTGAAAATGTAACGGATTATACAGTAGCACTTCAAGAAGAGATGGGTGATCAGATCCAGGTGGCCTGTCTGCATGGAAAGATGAAGCAGGCACAGAAAGACGATATTATGGACCGGTTCGGAAGAAATGAGATTCAGATTCTGGTGTCAACCACAGTTATCGAAGTTGGAATCGACGTGCCAAATGCAACCGTCATGATGATCGAAAATGCCGAACGATTCGGTCTGGCGCAGCTTCATCAGTTAAGGGGACGTGTGGGACGTGGAAAATATCAGTCTTACTGTATCTTCATGAGTGCCTCAAAATCAAAGGAAACGAAAGAACGGCTGGATATTCTAAATCACTCAAATGATGGATTCAAGATTGCAAGCGAGGATTTAAGACTACGTGGTCCCGGAGACCTTTTTGGTATCCGCCAGAGCGGACTTATGAATTTCAAGCTTGGAGATATCTATCAGGATGCGAAGATCCTTCAGATGGCAAATGAGGCCGCAGATCAGCTTACGGAAGAAGATGAAGAATGGATCAGAAAACTGCCGAATTATGAGAATGCGGCAGGAGTTGTGATATAACATAACGGAGGAAATCACTGCAGATGGATCCGGCGGATATAACAAAGAAGCCGCAATGTGCAGACTCTGTGAATATAACAAAAAATAATCAACACATGACAACTTTGTAATAATAGAAATCATGTGTTGATTTTTTTAATTTTCCAGTCTGCGTTTCTAGCTTTTGCAGGCGGTGTCAGACTATTTGCCTGCCATCTGTTTTTCCTGCTGTTCAATCATTTTCTTAACCATATAACCGCCGACAGATCCGTTCTGTCTTGATGTCAGGTCTCCGTTGTAGCCGTCTGATAACGGAACTCCAAGTTCGCTTGCCACCTCATACTTGAATTTGTCTAATGCACCCTTTGCCTCAGGTACGGCTGTTTTGTTTGATGAACGATTTGCCATTTTTATACTCCTCCTTCTGGTAACTTTGTAACTTTTTCCTTGTTGTTACATCCATAGTATGTGGAGAAATATAATTAATACACTAGAAGAGTTTTCATAATCTGGAAGAAATTTCAGATTCAAAAATTTTATACACAGGTTATTCGTCCCAGCCTTCGTAGAAACGGATGTTCATGGAGATATTGCGGACGATCTCACCGTCTTTTACTTCGATATCTTCAATATCAGATACGTATGGGATCATCGGTTCATCTTCGGAAAGTTCCAGTGTGATCCAGTCACGTGCCGCTTCATTGGCACTTTCAATGGCTTCATCCAGAGTCTCACCTTCTCCATAACAACATTCCAGATCCGGGAAATATCCTTTATAATGTCCTTCCTCGGTTTTGTGAAATACTGCAGGGTATATAAATTTCATAATTTGTCATCCTTTCAAAAAGTGTTCCTGTCTATTATATGATTTTTGGTGAGGGAAAACAATAGAGTTATGGAATAATATACAATTTCTCTGAGTAAGATAATAATAATCGAAAAAATGTCAGCGAGGAATCAAAAAAGATGCGGCATAGACGATGTATCAGCGCAATACTAATGTCTTTTGTACTCTTTTTACAACCTGCATATGCAGTTCCGTCGGAAGAGAATCAACCGGAAAATTCACAAGAAAATAATACAGAGAATGAGAAAAGACAACAAGAGCAGATCAGTGCACCGTCGGCAATCCTGATGGAAGCATCAACAGGACAGATCATATATGAAAAAAATCCGGATGAGAAATTACCGCCTGCAAGTGTAACAAAAGTTATGACATTGTTGTTAATATTCGATGCACTGGACAGTGGGCAGATCAAGCTGGGGGATGAAGTGACAACATCTGAATATGCAGCATCCATGGGTGGCTCACAGGTATTTCTGGAGTCGGGGGAGACACAGACGGTAGATACACTGATCAAATGCATCTCTGTGGCAAGTGCGAATGATGCATGTGTGACGATGGCCGAATACATCTGCGGAAACGAAGAAGAATTTGTTACAAAGATGAACAAACGGGCAAAGGATCTTGGCATGAAGAATACACATTTTGTAAATTGCAACGGTCTGGATGCAGACGGTCATCTGACAACGGCAAGAGATATTGCATTGATGTCAAAAGAACTGATCACTACATATCCTCAAATCTTTGATTACTGTAACATCTGGATGGAGAATATCATACATAAAACCCAAAAGGGCGAATCGGAATTCGGACTTACGAATACAAACAAACTGATCCGTCAGTATGAGTATGCAACCGGGTTAAAGACTGGCTCTACCAGTAAAGCCAAATTCTGTGTATCCGCAACCGGAAGAAAAGATGATATTGATCTGATCGCCGTGATCATGGCAGCAGATGACAGCAAAGCCAGAGTCAGAGACGCGATTACTTTATTGAATTATGGTTTCGGCAAATGTCAGAAATACACAGAAAAGAAACAAAAGAAGATATCACCGGTTGAAGTCAGGGGTGGCAGAGAAAAACAGGTAAAGGTACGCCAGCAAGGTGCATTCACCTATATAGACACCACAGGTGCAGATTTGACCAAGATAGAAAATAAAACCAGAAAAGATAAGAATGTAAAAGCACCATTAAAAAAAGGTGAAAAAGTGGGTGAAATAGTCTATTATCTGGATAGAAAAAAGATTGGAGCAAGAGATATTGTCACGACAGAAAAAGTTGAGAAACAAAATTACGGCAGTGCGTTGGAAAATGTGCTGGAAGAGTATTTTGGGATTTAATTCAGGAAGGCTGTGGATACCCGAACCGGAATAAAGCTTGGAAAGGCGTTCCTGCTCAGGTTCCATCGGCGGGTCAATTCTAAAGGGGCAAAATTCTGCTAAAAGCAGGCTTTCAAAATTTGAAACTCGGCATACGCCTCAGACAGTCAAATTTTGAAAACCCAACGCAGAATTTTACCCCTTAAGAATTACCAACGCCTCTTTCACATTCACTGGAACGCCTTTCCAAGCTTTATTCCGTGTGTATCAAATGCCTTACGAATGAAATGGCAAATGCGTAACCGTAGTGGCTTCCACCGGATTACACTTCCGGGCATTTTATTTATTAACATTCGCTGTCAGTCACGACTTGAAGGAAACAATAGATAAGGATTATTGTGAATGTGGAATGCCGTTAGAAACAGTTAGAGAGTCAGAAGCACCGTTAA
>JABLTK010021670.1_pt1 | contig 18717 bp, 25 predicted proteins | sample 7160131 | NCBI WGS metagenome assembly JABLTK01 (sample SAMN14651221, study PRJNA627086) | human gut metagenome | isolation source: feces | host: Homo sapiens
AATTTCATAATACACCTCAAAAAAACTACAGTTTTCTGTAGTTTATTTTAGTAAATCCTACCCCCCCCGCAATTGACGTTTGGTTGGCAATTTTTGTGTATATTGAAATAGAAAAATAATTCTATTATAATTTAATTATGAGAGCTCTACTTCGATGCTTCTCTAAAAAATCTTGTGACTAGTTTTACCTAGTCTTTTTTAGATTTGGCACCTAAAGTAATTATATAGAGACATAAGGTAAATATGATTAGTAATTTCATATAATCACTACCTTCCTCTAGTACCAAACCCCCAGTAAAAACTAGAGAAGCACCAAGGAAAGTGTAGAGCTCATTTTAAATTTAACATAGGTTTCTTTTTATGTCAAAGTACAGAAAAAGAATAATTGAATTACATTTCTTTCAATTATTCTTTTTTTCTTTAAACAAAAATTTTTATATATTACGTTTTTTCGTTTTCTAAAATTTAAAAGTTGTATATTTTTTTATTTTTTTAATCCAAGTACCAAAGTTTTTTACCACCCACTCTTACTTCGTCTATTATACCTCCAGCAATACATTCTTCATCTTTATATAAAACGCAAATTTGTCCTGGAGTTACTGATTTTGCTTCAGTATATTTTAGTTTTATTTTGTTATTTTCTAAATATTCTATGTCAACATTAATTAATGGTCCACGATATCTAAACTTTGCTTGTGCTTTTAGTGGTTTTTCTCCTGATATAAAGTTTATGTCAGTTATTACTGCTTCATTTGAGATTAGGTATTTATTGTCTTCTCCATATGCAACATATAATTCATTTTTTTCTACGTTTTTACCACAAACATAATGTCTTTTTTCATCTCCACTTAAACCTACATTTCTTCTTTGACCAATAGTATAATTCATTAAGCCTTTATGTGTTCCTATAATTTCTTTTGTTTCAACGTTAATTATATCTCCAGGATTAGGTTTTAAATAATTAGCTATAAATTTTTGATAGTTTCTTTCTCCAATAAAACATATACCTGTAGAATCTTTCTTTTTAGCTACTGGAATGTTTTGTTTTGTTGCAATTTCTCTTACTTCTTCTTTTGTATATTCTCCAACTGGAAATAAAACGTTTTCAAGTTGTTTTTTACTTAACATACTTAAAAAATAAGTTTGGTCTTTATTTTTATCTATTCCCATTAATAGTTTTCCGTTCTTTATTCTTGCATAGTGTCCAGTTGCAATTTTTTCTGCACCTAGTTTTTTTGCTTCTTTTATAAATAAATCAAACTTTATATATTTGTTGCACATTACATCTGGGTTAGGTGTTCTTCCTTTTTTCAGTTCATTTAAAAAATAAGTAAAAACATTATCCCAATATTCTTTGATAAAGTCCACTCTATATAAAGGAATACCTATAGTGTCACATACTTCCTTTGCATCTTTATAATCTTGTTCTTGCGGGCAAATATCATCAGTTATTCCCTCAATATCATTATTAATATTGCTATCCCAGTTTTTCATGAATAACCCTACGACTTCATATCCATCTTTTTGAAGTAAGTATGCACTAACTGCAGAATCTACTCCTCCACTCATTCCAACTACAACTTTCATTAAAATCACCTTCTTTAATTATATAATATTTAATTAAAAAAACCAATTTATAATTGGTTACTTTTTATTTACTTTTGAAAATCCATTTTTGTTCGTTTTACTTTGAACTCTTAGTTCTGTTCTTACCATTTTTTCTAAAGTCATTTTTTTGCTTCTTCCAAAAGTATGTAAAATATCTACATTACTAATATCATTTTCATTAACAATCTCTACATCAGTTTCATTTAAAGATAAAAATCTAAGTTCTTCTATAATACTTGGTCTATCATTTAATGCATCTAAATCTTTAAAATATACTGTTACATAAAAATCCTTATATAATCTATCATCAACTATCTTAGCTATTGTTGGATTCATTTTTTCCTCCTTTTTCTATGTAGTAATTATTATACTACATTTTATATGGTTGTAAAGTTAAATAAATGTTTTAATTAAAAAATAGTTTAAAAATATCTCTAATAAACTTAATATTATACATATTATAATTACACCTATTAAAAGTAAAAAATACTTTTTTATTAATTTTTTTAAGTCATATGAATTATCTTTATAAATAATAAGTAAGAATTTCTTTGAAAATTTTGAAATTATAAATACAAAGAATATTAAAAATAATATACTTAATATTTCAGTTGGAAAAACAAATATTAAAAAATAAAATATTCCTTTAATTTTAAAAATATATATTAAACTTGATAATAAAAAACCAGTAATAAAACCTTTATAAAATACAATAAAATATGAAATTGGTAATAATATAAAAATAAAACCACTACACCAAATTATAAAAAACATTATTATATTTTCACTAAATGCATTTAAAAAAGAAGAGGAAATAGATATTTCATTTTTATTTATTAAACTTATAAATTCATTTAACTCGTTTTTTATAATAAGCTTGTCCACTTCACTAATAATATTAATAAAAATAATACCAAAAAGTACTCCAAGTAATAACAATGAAATTAAAAACAAATATTTTTTTATTTTCTTCATATTTTCACCTAATTAAAGATATTCATGTTTTTTAAATTTATTACATAAATATTGATAAATTAATTGTTAAATGATAAAATAATTATGTAATTTTTTGAAGAATAAAATAATATTTTATGGGGTTAGAAAGGAAAAATAATGAAATCAAAAACTAAAAAAATTATTAAACAAGTTGCAGTTTGGGTAGTGATAATCGCACTACTTGCTAGTATGTTTTCTGGTATTATATTTTTATTTGTATAATATGTTATGTTTAAATATAAAGAAATTTTAAAAGAACTAAAATTAACAGAAAGTATTATAGAAAACGATATAAACATACTTATTGGTTCTAAGTATTTATGTACTTCATTTATACATTTACTTAAAGAATATTATTTGTATTTAAGTTTAAGTAAAAAAAATGAAGAAAAAGAAAAACTTCTAAATTTAGTAGACTATCTAATAAATTTAGAAGATAAAAAACTTGTTAAAAATGCAATTATTTTTGACTTAAAAGAAACATATCTTACTAATAAAGTTTGTTATTCTACTACTTATGCATTTTTAGATGAGGAAAATAGTCAAAAAGAAAATATTATTAGGAAAAGAAATAAAGAAAAATATATAGAAAACATAAGAATTAATTAAATCTATTAAATAATAAATAAGAATAGATATCTAAAGCTAAAGCTTCAACATTATGTATTAAAGTATCATTTTCAAGTTTTACATAATCGTTAAGCTTTATTTTTATATTTTCATTTTTTAAAAATTTGTTATCTAAAAAAACTGGGTCCTTTTGTTCTTTTACTAAATAATTTTTTCTTATTTTTTTACTGATTTTTCCATTATTAGCTAAAACTAATGAGATTTTTTTATTTCCTAGATATTCATTTAATATTTCAATATGTTTAGATGCATTAAAGTTTTCACTCTCACCAGGTTGAGTCATTAAATTTAGGATATATAAAACCTTTGCTTTAGATTCATCAATTGCCTTTTTTACCTCATCGCATAATAAATTAGGAATAACTGAGGTATAAATACTTCCCATACTTAAAATGATTAAATCAGCATGTTTAATATCGTTAATTACTTTTTCATTGATTTTAGGATTTTCTTTATAAAAAACTCTCTTTATTTTACTGTTTGATTTAGTAATATTTTCTTCTCCTTCAATTATCTTTCCATTTGTTGTTTCACACATTAATTCAACATTATCTTCTGTTAGTGGTAGAACTGTACCCTTAAGGCTTAAAACATCTGAAAGGTACTCTACTCCTTTTGATAAACTTCCGTTTACTTCAGTCGCAGCAGTTAAAAGTAAATTTCCTATTGTATGTCCATCTAAATCACTGTTTGTATTAAATCTATAGTTGAAAAGTTTGTCTACATATTTTTCATTTTCACTAAGAGAGACTATAACTCTTCTAATATCCCCTACTGCGGGCATATTAAATTCTTCTCTTAATCTTCCGGTGCTTTTTCCAGTATCAGATACTGTTACAACACTTGTTATTTTAATAGGAAATAATTTTAAGCCCTTTAGTAATGTAGACATCCCATTTCCTCCACCTAATACTACAACGTTTTTCATTTTTTTCTCTCCTTTTTATTATTATACTAAATATTTACGTAAAAAACATTTGTTTTGACAAACATTTACAAAAAAACACTAGGATTTTATAATTTTTCTTTTTCTAGTGTTTCCTTTTTTAATCTTTGATTTTATAAATATAGGAAGTTTATTTTTATCAATTTTAATATCTTCTGCAAGACTTCTTAATTCATAATTTTTATTTGTTTTATCTTTTTTAACTTCTTCTCTGCTTTTTGTTTTAATATTTTCTATATATATTTTATATTCATCACATTCATTACTTTTTTTAAAAACTAATATTTCATTGTCATTTAATTTAGTAACTATGTAACTGTTTTTTAAAAACAAATATAAATGATTATTGTCTCCGACATCAATCTTTGTTAGTTTATCACTATATTTTTTTAGTGATAAAAGTAAAAATTTTAATGCATCAATTTCATATAATGATAAATTATGTTTTTCATTTAAAATGATTAATTCTTCGTTTTTTAAAGTAACTGTATAAATATTATTTTTTTTTGAAAAAGTAAGTGTTATATTTTTAGGATTATATTCATGAAATTTAAATTCTTTATTTATAGATTTTAATTCATATTTTAAATTATTTAATCGAAATTGGTATTTTTCATATCTTTGCTTGCAAATATCTAATACATCTTTTAATGAAACATCATTTTCATTATATCTTTTAGTAGTTAGTTTTTTTAATTTCTTTTTTGCTTTATCTAAATAATTCATTCTACTCCCCCTCGCTTAAATTTTTATTCGCTTCTTAAACTTTCTACTGGATCTTTTCTACTTGCTATTTTGGATGGTATAAATCCACCTATTAATGTAAGAGCTACACTTACTCCAATTAATATTATAACGTGCAAGATACTCATTTGTGCGATATTTTCTAAATCTGTTAAATTATATAATAATGAATTAGTTGGGAAAATTAAGATTCTAGCAATTATTATACCAAGTATTCCTGAAAGTGAGCCTATTATAAATGTTTCTGCATTAAACACACGTGTTATATCTTTTTTTCTCGCACCTAAAGAACGCAATATTCCAATTTCTTTAGTTCTTTCTAAGACAGAAATATATGTAATTATACCTATCATTATTGATGAAACCACTAAAGAAATACTTGAGAACGCTACTAAAACAATTGTAATCGCATCCATTATATTAGCACTTAAATTAGAAAATGTCTCAGCTAGGTCAGTATAAAGTATTGCTTCCTCTTCACCTTTATCTTCATTATACTTATCTAAATAATTTATTATATCTTCTTTTTTGTTAAAGTCTTTAGGGTAAATTGAGATAGAAACCGGAGTACTTAATGCTCCTAAATATTTAAGAGTGTTATCTTTTGTATTTTCACCTTCATTGTTAAATTTTTCTCCTGTTAAAAGGTTGTATTCAGTTTCATTTTGTTTTTTTGCAATTTCACTGTTAGAATTTTTTTCTATTACTTTTTCCATTAAATTATTATCATATAAAATACTTCCAGTTTTAGCGCTTCCCATCATTGAAGACATCATAATTCCTATCATATTATCTTCTTTAGCTCTAACTACACCAACTATTTTTATTGTAATATTATTTTCATTATTATAAAGTGTTTCTAAATCTGTATTAATTGTAAAAAATTCTCCTAAATTTTTATACATTTCATCATTTAAAACTATTTTTAATTCTTTACCAATAAATTCTTTATAATCAAGTTCTTTTTTACTAGAGTCAATTCCTAAAGCATCTATTATACTTTTTTCTAATCTATTTTCGTTATCTACCGTAATTACTACTTCATTTTCATCTTTAGGATAATTTCCTTCTAATAAATCATAGCCACGTTCAAGATAAGATTTATTTTCTTCTTTTAATTCTTTTGGAAGTGAAACCATATTAAAATCATTATTATTAAGTAGTTTTACCTCGTCATTTTTAGATAAAATATTTAAATTAGTAATTCTTGTATATGAAATTCCATTTATGTTTTCACTATCTATTTTCTCAATATAGTTAACATAATCATCTGTTATTTCATTTTCATGAATCATTTCATTATCTAAAGTATTATATGGAATTATTTTATCTTTATCAGTTGTTTTACCATTCCACATATTCATTGATTCTTCACTTAAAGTTTGCATTTGTTCTTCATCTAAATTCATTGATTGTTCACTAACTATTATTGGAAAAGAAGCCATAGTATCACTTTCAAAATCATCTATATACATATCAAAACCGTTTGAAAGAGCAAGTATTAAAGAAATTCCAATAATACCTATACTAGAAGCAAATGCTGTAAGTATAGTTCTACCCTTTTTTGTAAAAATATTTGTTAATGATAGATTAAGTGCAGTTAAAAAGCTCATTGATGTTTTTTTGAAAAAGTATTTGTTTTCTTCATTTTTTACTTCTTTTTCTTGTTTTGAGTCACTTACTACTTCTCCATCTTTTAATTCAATTATTCTGTTACTGTATTGTTTTGCTAATTCTGGGTTATGTGTAACCATAATAACTAGTTTTTCTTTTGAGATTTCCTTAATTAAATCCATTACTTCTTTACTAGTTTTAGAATCAAGTGCTCCTGTAGGTTCATCAGCAAGTATAATATCAGGGTCATTTACAAGAGCTCTTGCGATTGCAACCCTTTGCATTTGCCCACCTGAGAGTTGATTTGGCTTTTTATTGATATGATTTTTTAACCCAACTTTTTCTAAGGCTTTAGTAGCTAGCTCCTTTCTTTCTTTTCGTCCTTTTCCACTTAAAGTAAGGCACATTTCTACATTTTTAAGTACACTAATATGTGTTATTAAATTATAACTTTGGAAAATAAAACCAATTGAGTTATTTCTATATGCATCATAATCACTATCTTTAAAGTTTTTAGTGCTTTTACCATTAATAATTAAATCTCCACTATCATATTTATCAAGCCCGCCAATAATATTAAGAAGTGTAGTTTTTCCACTTCCACTTGGGCCTAAAATTGAAACAAATTCATTTTTTTCAAAGAATAAATTAATATTTTTAAGTGCATTTTGGTTATAATTACCAGTCTTATAAGTTTTGGAAATTTTTTTAAGTTCTAACATATCATCACCCCTTTAATTTTAACACTTTTAAATGATTTTTAAAGTATTTCTTTTAAAAATATATGTAAAATTTACCCATTTATTTCCAAGTAAATTATTGGTAACATTTATTTATTTGTAATGGAAATACTATTATTGTAGAGGTGTTTTATATGAAAAAGGTTTTTGTAACATTAATACTTTCTTTATTTTTACCATTAAATATTTTTGCTTATTCTGAGAATGTAATCCCAGGTGGTGAAAATATTGGTATAAAAATAGAAAGTAAAGGTTTACTTGTAATTGGTTATTACAAAGTAAAAGATAAATACATCGCAGAGGATACAATAAAAATAAGTGATAGAATTATTAAAATTGAAGGGAAAACTATTAATAACGTTAATGAAATGACAGATATTATTAATAGTTTAAATAAAAAAGATGAAGTAAATATTACTGTAATTAGAAATAAAAAGGAAATTAATACAAAGCTAAAATTAATATTAGATGAGGGAGTTTTAAAAACTGGACTTTATGTAAAAGATGAAATAAATGGTATTGGTACTATTTCATATATTGACCCTAACACTAAAATATATGGTGCTTTAGGTCACGAGGTAATAGAAAGTAATACTAGAGAACTAGTAGAAGTTAAAACTGGAAATATTTTTAGTAGTAATGTAACAGGAATTGACAGAAGTATAAATGGAAGTCCTGGGAGTAAAAATGCAACAATAAATTATAATAATATATTAGGAAGTGTAGAAGATAATACAACTAAAGGAATATATGGGAAAATAGATGTTATACCTGATAAAAATACAATAAAAGTCGCAGATTTTGAAGACATTGAAAAAGGAGAAGGAACTATTTATACAACTTTAAACGGAGAAGATATAACTAAATATAAAATCAAAATTACTGATATTGATAAAAGTAACATTGATACATCTAAATCTATTAGCTTCGATGTTATAGATAAAAAACTCCTTGAACAAACAGGTGGAATTGTCCAAGGTATGAGTGGAAGTCCGATTATTCAAAACAAAAAAATAATTGGAGCTGTTACACATGTAGTAGTAGATGATGTAACTCGTGGATATGGTATATTTATTAGAACAATGTTAGAACAAGGGGAAAAAAGCAATAAATAAGAGTTTAGTAATCACTAAACTCTTTTACTTCTCCATTTTCATCCATTACTTCATTAATAGTTTTAGTAGCATTTTCTAATTTTTCATTACAAAATTTTACTAAATCCATTGCTTCTTTATATTTATTAATAGACTCATCTAAATTTACTTCTCCGCTTTCAAGCTCAATTATGATTTTTTCTAATTTTTCTAATGCACTTTCAAAAGTTTCTTCTTTCATTTTTTTACCTCTTTCATTTCTATTATTTTACTAGTTATTAAACCTTTTGATAAAGTAGTTTCTATTTTATCCCCTACTTTTACTTCTGTTATATTTTTTATTGCTTTATTATTTATTTTTGTTATTGAGTATCCTTTATTTAAAATAGAAATAGGATTTAATAATTCAAGTTTAGTACTTGCGTATTTAAATTCGTTTTTGTTTTTTTCTATTTTTTGATTTATTAAAATATTTATTTTTTCTATAAAAGTATCTAATTTTTGTTCTTTTATTTCATACATACTTACTGGATTATTTAAAATATAATTTGATTCAAATCTATTTAATTTTTCCTTATAGTTTGATAACATGTTTTTAACGTTATCACTAATTCTAACTTTTAAATTATTAAGCCCTTTTATAACGTCTGGCTTATTTGGAACAGCAAGTTCAGCCGCAGCCGTTGGTGTTGGAGCACGCAAGTCAGCTACAAAATCAGAAATAGTAAAATCTATCTCATGTCCTACAGCACTTATAATAGGCTTTTTAGCATCAAATATAGCTCTTGCGACTACTTCTTCATTAAAAGCCCATAAATCTTCAATTGAGCCTCCTCCACGTCCTAATATGATTGTATCAACATCACTCTTATCCGCTTGTTTAATACACCTTACAATATTTTCCTTTGCACCATCTCCTTGCACAAGAGTTGGAAACAAAACTGTTCTAGCAAGAGGATAACGCCTATTTATTGTAGTAATTATATCTCTTACAGCTGCTCCAGTTGGAGCAGTAATTATTCCTATTTTTTTAGGAAAAGTAGGAATTTTTTTCTTATGTAAATTAGAAAACAGACCTTCTTTAGCAAGTTGTTCTTTTAATTTTTCAAACTTTATGTATAAATCTCCAATTCCATCTAAACTCATTTCTTCTGCATAAACCTGATAATTTCCACTTGGTTCATACACACTTATTTTTCCTTTTATTAAAACACTATCTCCATCTTTTGGTTCAAAAAGTAATCTACTTGCATTAAAACTAAACATAACTGCACTAATTCTTGATGTTTCATCTTTTAATGTAAAATAACAGTGCCCTCTTGAATGTCTTTTAAAATTACTTATTTCTCCCTTAACATATATTCTATTTAATGTTACATCTTTATCAATTAACCCTTTTATATATTTATTTATCTCACTAATATTTAAATACTTTTCATTCATCTTTTTCCTCTTTCATAATGTTATCTAAAATAGCATTTAACATGTTTACTATCTTTTCATCACTATACTTTTTAGCAAGCTCAATTCCTTCATTAATCGCAACAATCTCTGGAGTATCATAAAAAAGAAGTTCATATGTACTCATTCTAAATATAGCTTGATCTGTTTTTCCAAGTCTATCAATCTTCCAATTTTCAATATATTTATTAATGATTTTATCAATTTCTTCTTCTTTTTCTAAAACACCATAAACAATATCTTTAACAAAATCATTATCTATTTCTAAATTTTCTTTAATAACATCTTCTACTTTATATTCGATATTTGCTTGTCTATAAAAATATATTTGATATAAAATAACCATTATTTTTTCTCTTAACTGACTTCTATTTAACATTTTCTTCACCACTAAAAATTATATCATATATTTAGTTTTTCTTAAACTATATAATTATTAAGAATTCTATTATTTTCATAAATTAATACTGTAAGTAGTACTCCTTACAAACATGTGCCATAATTTTCACTCCTTTACTTTAAAAAAAGCAACTTAAATGTTGCTTTTTTACATACTTAACTGATATGGGTTGTTTTGACTACCATCACCATCAGTAATTTTAACATTAGCTTTTAAATAAACAGATGGTCTTATATCTTCACCATTACATACTCCCATACTTGAATCAATATAACCCTCACTTGTTATATAATGGATAGTTCCCCCAGCCATTGTACATTGAGTCAAAGTATATCCAACATAATCTTTAAGCCAACTGCTGTCAATACAATCAACAAAGTAATCAATTGGTGTATCAGGGTCACTCGAACAACTTCCTGCAGCATATCCCCAATCACTTGGATAAATAAGTCCAACTTTTCCAATCGCACTTGTTGATCTTGCGATATCATCAAAAGTATTATCAGTAACTAAAGTTCCTCTTTCATTTGTATATGAATATCTTAGAGTAAATGGATCAAAAGTTAACATAGTATCAAACCCTGCGGTATACCATTTTGCATCTCCTACCATATTTCTTGCCTCAGCACTTAAACCTGTTGTTGTAAAGTCACATGTACTTGATGAAGTAACAGAGCAACCGCTATAACAAGTTCCGCTTCCACTATTGAAATAAATACCATTTAAAGTCTTCATTAAATCAGCGCCATCATATGTTCCGTTTGCTCCCCATTGGTTTATTCCCATACCATCATTAACGTCTTCACTGCTTGTATCCCAAGCATATTTACCTATACTTGTACTTTTTATAAGTTTAATTCTTTTTTCATAATTTCCGGTTCCGTCATCTACTTCAGAAACTCCTATAATTCTCCATTCTTCATCATTAAAATTAACATAGTTTTTAACATCAACTCCAGTATAACGATACTCAGTTAAAGCTTTTGTTTGACTAGTTTGTGGTTGTTCTATCTTTATTAAGCCGTCTGTGTTTCCACTAGTTGCTTTTTCTTCAATAACAGCAGTCGCTAGTTTTCCAGGTGTACTATTAACATCTACTACTTCTATTTTTCCTATTAAACTTTTTTCCCATGTCACTACTTTGGTCTGCATCTCTATTTTTGTATGATACTGTTAGTGTATATGTTTGTGTTACTTCTGGAGCAATTTTTATACTACTTAATATACTTACATGTTCCCCGCTGTCTGGTATTTGCCTCTCAGTTAGTGTTCCTCCAGAATTTGTGCTTGTTAGAGTGTATACTAAATCACTTTTATTTACAAATGTGTTTGTTAAGTTTTCCCAGTTTATGTTATACGTTGCTTCTACTGTTCCTGTATTTTCTACTGTAAAGGTTTTTGATAAGCTCCATCCTGGTAAAACATTTTCTCCTTTTAGTTCTTGTCCGTTTGTATAGACAATAGAAAGTGAACCTGTTTCTACTACGTCTCCTTTCGCAGTGTCATTACCTGTTACGGTTGCACTAAACCATGCAAATGCACTTGCAATACCTCCAATAAGTAATAAAAGTGCAATACTTGCTGCTACTATGAATTGTATTTTTTGTGGTTTTTCCATGTTACTAAATATTTCTTTTATTCTATTCATATTTATCCTCTTCCTCTACTATAATAATTTTAATATTTATTTTTTGATTTTACAAGAAAAAAATACATTTTACACTTTATTTAATCAAGTTTTTGTAAAATGTATTATTTCTAGCTTTTTTAAAATGATTAAAATGCAAAAAACTTATAGTTGCTTTATTAGGATTTAATAAATTATATTCTAAATAATATATTTTATTTTTTCTTGCATATTTTTCAAGTTTTTTTATTAATGTTGTACCAATACCAAGTTTTCTGTATTCCTTTTTTATTATTAAGTTACTTAAAATATAATAAAATCTATCGTTTTTTATATCATATTTTGTTTCAACTAAAATATGACCTACAACTTTTCTATCGTTAATAGCAAGCAAACTCTTTGAATTATTTGTTTTATATAATTTTTCTAATGTATTTCTATCAGTGTTTATTCCTAACTCTTTTTTAAGTAATTTAGATAAAGAATTAAAGTAATGAACATTTATAAACTTATATATTGGGTTAGGCATAAAACACTTCCTTTACATCATATTTAGTATCACTGGGGTAAGTATTAATAGTATTATTATTGGCACAAAAAACAATACAGAAGTAACACTAATTTTAATTGGCATTTTAGCTATTACGCTTTTAACTTCTAAGACTTTTTTATCCCTTAAAAAATCAACTTGTCTATATAAAGTATCAATTATGGAATTACCAAACATATTAGACTGTGTAATATTTAAAATTACATTATTTATAGTATCACTTGGCATTCTTTTTTTCATTGCATTTAATGCTTCATTTAAAGTTTTTCCGAACTCTGTTTCTCTTAAAGTTTCACTAAATTCATCACTTATTTCACTATCTATATTTTTACATGTAAGTTCAAGAGCACCTTTTAAGTCTCTCCCAGCTTCTAAAGATAAAGTTAAAACTTCAAAAAAGAATAATGCTTCATAATCAAGTTTACTTCCTCTCTTCTTAATTCTATAATCAAGTATGAAGTATTCAAAAAATATATAAAATAATACTGTTAAAATAGGGGCATAAATATATCCATAATTAGATAAATATAAAGTTAAAAAGAAAATAACAATACTTATAATTAATCTAATATTCATAAATTCAATAGGATTTATTTTATTATAAATACCCAGTAAATCAACTTTTCTTTTAATTCTATTTATGCTTTTTTTAGTATAAATTTTTTCTATTAAACTATTTCTCATTAAATATTCACCTTTAAAATCTTTCTAATTAAAAGTATATAACCTATATATAATAACAATATTATTAATAAAATGAAAAGTCCAATACTAGTTTTAAAAAGTGGTGCAAAGTATTCTGGATTAAGGAAGAATATTATTATGTATAAAGCAAAAGGTAAAACAAGTAATATTCTAAAAACAAAATTTGAAGAAGCAGTCATTGTTTTAAGTTCATTCATAAGTTTCTTTTTGTTAAAGAATTCTCTTTCAATTGTTCCAAAAACCTTTATTATATTCCCACCTGTTTTATTAAGTAATATTAAACTTGAAGTAATATATTTTACATCTTCAATTTTAACTCTATTATAAAATCTTTCAAATACTGTTTCTAAGCTAAGGCCATATGAAATATCTAAATATATTTTTTTGAATTCATCGCTTATTGGTCCAGTTAATTCTTCTTTTACTATTTCTATTGATTGAACCATACTTCTACCACTTTGAAACGCATTATTCATAATTATTACTGCTTTTAGGAGGTCTTCTTCAATTTGTTTTTTGTTTTTATAAAATTTATATTGAATAAATACATCTAATATAAAGAAACCAAATAAGAAGCTTAAAAGTATTGCTAGAAAACTTATACCATTATAATGAACAGCCTCAGCAATTAAATAAAGTAAAGTAAAAAATAATCCAACAAAAATCTTTTTAGATATAAAATCCATTGAAGAAGTGGTTTTTAGTTTATCATAACTAATATGTTTTTCATATCTAGCTGCATAAGAATCAAATAATTTTGTTTTAGAGAGTAATTTTGAAGTTTTTTTAACCATCAAATTAAATATTTTTTCAATTTTATCAAATAAAGAAATGTCATTATTGTTTAGTGGACTTATTGTATATTTTGAAAACTTTTTTTCAAGTTTAATATTGTTTCTAGTTTTAATAAGCACTAAAACAGAAGTTATAATAAAAATTATAACAATTATTTGTATTATTAAAAGTTCCAAAATTACCTCTGTATTCATATTATTCCTTTCTATTTAAAGATATAATCTAAGTCTTCTATCCCTCTAGATTTTAATTTTTTAAGTACTTTAGGTACAAAATCATATCTTAAAAATTCTCCATTTACTTCTCCACTTTCAGTTAAACCTTTTTGTTTAAATACAAAAATTTCTTTTAGTTTTAACTCTCCGTCTTTTATAGACTCAATTTCACAAATACTTACAACTTTTCTTTTACCATCACTTAATCTTTCAATATTAATAACTAAATCAATAGCGTTATAAATATATTCTCTAATAGCTTTAATTGGAATATCAAGTCCAGCCATTAAAACCATTGTTTCAAGCCTGTTTAGTGCATCAATTGGTCCATTCGCATGCATTGTAGTTAGTGAACCATCATGTCCAGTATTCATGGCTTGAAGCATATCAAATGCTTCTTTTCCACGAACTTCACCAACAATTATTCTATCAGGTCTCATACGTAGTGAATTTATTACAAGGTCTCTTATGGTTACTTCTCCTTCTTTATCATAATTCATTATTCTTGTTTCAAGAGAAATAACGTGCTGTTGCTTTAGTTTAAGTTCTGCGGCATCTTCTATAGTAATTATTCTTTCATGATTTTCAATAAAACTACTAACTATATTTAAGAGTGTTGTCTTACCACTTCCTGTACCACCACAAACTAAAATATTAAGTTTTCCGTGAACGCATCCCTCAATAAATCTTGCCATATATGGTGTTAGAGTTCCTAGTCTTATTAAATCATCTATTGTTGCGACTGTCTTTTTAAATTTTCTTATTGTAATTACTGGACCATTTAAACTAAGTGGTGGAATTATTGCATTAATTCTACTACCATCTTTAAGTCTAGAGTCCACCATTGGGTTTGATGCATCAATTGTTCTTCCAAGAGGTTGTATCATTCTTTGAATAGTTCTAATTATATGTTCATCATTAATAAATGAGACACTTTCATCTTTAATTATTTGCCCCTCAATTTCTATATATATTTCATCTGGTGCATTTACCATTATTTCAGTGATATTTTTATCAGTTAAAAGTTCTGTAAGTGGGCCATATCCATTTATTTCGTTTTCTATTAAGTTAAAGATGTGATTACGTTCAAGATTAGATAAATCATATCCCTCTAAAGCTAAATCTATTTCATTATTTATAAATTCTGTTAAGTTTTTGTTTTTAGGTATTTCATTATCTATTAAGTTTTCAATTATTTTTGTTCTTAAGTCATCAAGCAATTTTTTATCTTCAAATACTTCATAATCAGTTAAAGGCTTTTGAATTCTTCCACTTTTTTTAACATCAAATGCATCTAATAAACTACTTTTTTTCATTTGCATCCCCTTTTTCTATAAGTTCTTCATTTACAAGCAATTCAAGTTTATTAATTTCATTTTTATATTTTTTATAAACTGAATTGTCTAAAACAGGTATTTTATTATCATAAATTAGCTTACTTATATCTCTAATAAAAAATGCATTTGATAATGAGTAATCAATATTCGCACCAATTATTTTTTTCATTTCTGATAAACTAAAATAAGGATATTTAAAATCAAAAGAACCATTTAAAATTACTTTATAATTATCATTTTCTATATCTTTGAAAATACTTATAACATTCCTTAAGTTTTTTAAACTCATTAAATCATTTGTTGTGACAAAAAATATTGTAGAGGCAGTATCAAGTGTAACAAGATTAACCTCATCTAATACAGAAGAAGTATCTATTATTAGAAAATCATAATTAAGTGATGATTTTTCTAATATAATATCAATATATCTACTATCTACTTTACTACCTTGTCTTGGGTCTTTTGGAGCACATAAAATATCAATATATTCATTATATTTATGTACATAATCTTTAATATTTCTAAAACGATTATTTGAAAGGTCATCTGTTAGCTGGTATATTGTTTTAGTAATATTATCATTTATAAGCATGCTTAATCCACCATTAAACACATCAAAATCTATTAAAAGTACCTTTTTTTTCTTCATAGAAAGTAACCCAGCAACATTCATCGCAAGCACAGTTTTTCCAACTCCGCCTTTAGGCGAATAAAAACAAATTGATTTAGCTTTAGTCATAAGTTCCCCTCATTTCTACAATTCGTAGAAGTTATTTTATATTCTTCTATTCCTACTATACTACCAAATAAACTGTTTTTATAACAAGTTATTTGGTAACAACTTCCGTTTTCTTTCTTTTTATATTTTTTTATATCATTATCTATTAGTAATTTATCAATATTTTTGTCTTTTTCTTGGGAATAATTTATTAAATTATCTAATCTATTTTTTTCATATACAATTATTCCATAATCTATTACAAATGCAGTAATACCTAGTAATATTGGAAGCAATATAATAAACATAATTAATGTTTGACCATTTTTATTAAATACCATTATAAACCACTCTTTTTACTTCCACAGGGTATGGACTATCTAAAACAAGATTTAATCCAGGAGTCTGTATTGGAATTTTAGTAGATAAATAAAATGTAGTTTGCTCAGTTTCGTTCTTTACTTTTAGGTTTGCTTCCTCATTATTTTTTTTTAAAAACTTTTCTATTTCTTCTTTAGTTTTTCCATCATCATATAATGCTACAACATCGTTAGATAGATTTTCTAATTCTATACGCGAAAATAAGATTTTTCCAAAATCAATCACAATAAAAAGAAGCATTAAAAATATTGGTAATATAATAACAAATTCTACTAAAGCTTGCCCCTTTTTATTCATAATATCTCCTCTAACAAATAAGTTTTACACTATATTTTTCATTTTTAACAGTAATAGTTGCATTACAAGTTTTATCTTTGTTTTTTACTTCGTTTATATATCCATTACTTATTAAATCATTTAAATCAATTATTGTTTTTCCATCAGTAACTGTAAAATTACATGTTACATTCTTATTTTGTAAGTTATTGCAATCTTCTACATAAAGTCTTGCTGCGCTTATTATCATTTGTTTTTGTATATCTATAGTGCTTGCTTTACTTTTATTTAGAAGACTTAAAAAGTTTGGTACAACAAACACCATTAATAAAGAAAGAATTGTGATTACAGCTAAAATTTCAACCAAAGTAAAACCCTTATCATTTATTAAGCTCTTCTTCACTTGCACAATGACCCTCACCTGGTTTATCTCCTTCAACATATTCTTGTGATACGAGTTCACAGCTAGTTTTAGTAATAGCGTCCTTTAAGTATCCTCCAAATATATTTACAATTGCAATAGCTATTACACTAATAAGTGTAATAATTAAAATATATTCGGTTAATGCTTGTCCTTTTTTATTCATCATAAAACCACATCTTCCCTATTATTTATGATATAAAATTTTATATTATTTGTCAATAAATTATGGTATGATGTAGTTGGTGATGTAGATGCAGTTAATGGTTAATGATAAAATAATCAATTTAAAGGTATGCAATAATTTTTTTTCTAGATTAATCGGCAATATGTTTACAAAAAATATAAAACCATTAGTATTTAATCATTGTAATTCTATTCATACGTTTTTTATGAAAAAAAATATTGATGTATTAATGTTTGATAAAAATAAGAAACTTTTAAAAATTTATGAAAACTTAAAACCATGGAAAATAATATTTCCTAAAAAAAATATTTATTACATTGTAGAACTAGAAGCTAAAACAATAAAAGAAAAAGATTTAATTAAACTAAAATAATAAAAAATAAAATAATATGGAGGGTTTATGGTAATAATAGAAATAACAGGAATGATGGGAAGTGGAAAAAGTACATTAGCTGAATATCTTTTCTCGGATGAAGAAAAAGAAATAGTAAATTTAGACCATTTATTAGATGATATTAAAAAATATTTCAAAAAAATGTAGAAATTAAACTAAGAAACACTGGGGAGGCTATGCTTTCACTCGATAAAAAAAGTTCTTTATATAAAAATTTAAATAAAGAATTTATAAATAAGTTTTATAAAGCAGTTAGAAATACTTATGTTATGTATAAAATCAAATCAAAAATAATAGAAGCAAATGATAAAAGAAAAAAAATTCTTTTAATTGAAGGAGTTCAATTAGAAGAATATCAAATATTAGGTTTGCTTGACTATTCTATTTTTGTTTCTTGTTCAGATAAAGTTAGATATGAAAGATTAAATGTAAGAGAACAAACAGTAATGAAAAAAGAACGTATAAAAACGCCTGATTACTGTGATTACATACTAAATAATGACTTTCCTTTGGAAGAATTAAAAAATAATGTCAAAGTAATTGCAAAATCAATTAATGATAAAACTTTTCAAAGACAAAAAAAGAATAATAATTAAGAAACTCTTTTCCAGATATACACGGTAATGTATGGTTGTAAATTTGAAAAAGCACTTCCATTACCAACTTCGCCAGTTGTGGACTCATTAGTAGTTATAGTATGTGTGTGTTCGCCATCAGTAGTGGTTTGCGAATTATAAGTAGCCCAATACCAATTAGTAGTTGTCCCTTGCGCTTTTTCTATTCCATAACTGCTTCATTATCTTCAAACTTTATACTTATATCACTTGTAGAAAGTACTATTTCTTTTCCTTCTCCTTCTATAGTTGAAGTAAAGTATG
>JABLTK010122527.1_pt1 | contig 18712 bp, 18 predicted proteins | sample 7160131 | NCBI WGS metagenome assembly JABLTK01 (sample SAMN14651221, study PRJNA627086) | human gut metagenome | isolation source: feces | host: Homo sapiens
AGGAAGAACAGCGGCTTCGCCCCGCAGCAGATAATGTCGTTGACGCACATCGCCACGCAGTCGATGCCGACGGTGTTGTGACGATCCATGAGCTGCGCAATGCGCTGTTTGGTGCCCACGCCGTCCGTGCCGGAGACCAGCACAGGCTTTTCAAGCCCGTGCTGGTCCAGCGAGAAAAGCCCGCCGAAGCCGCCGAGATCGGAGATCACATCGGCTGTGAGCGTGCGCTGCACATAGCGGTTCATCATTTTTACGCCCTGATAGCCCGCCTCGATGTCAACGCCGGCGGCCGCGTATGCTTCCGAGTGAGAGATGCCCATAATGTCATTCCTTTCCGGTCCAGCAGTAGGTGCAGACCTTGTCCCTGTCAATACCGATCGCCTCCAGCAGCCCGTCAAGGGACTGATAGGAGAGTGAATCAAAGCCGAACTGTGCGCAGATCTCGTGCAGCAGGCATTTTCCGCGCTCGGTGCGGCTGTCGGCGTATTCCTCCAGATGCTTTTGGCCCTCGTTGCCCTCCAGCTCCTGCACCATGCGGCGCGCGAGCAGGTCCATGGCGCTGTTGCCGCGCGAAAAGTTCAGGTAGCGGCAGGGGTACATGATGGGCGGGCAGGCCGAGCGCATATGAACCTCCGCCGCGCCGGTGCTGTATAAAAAATCCACGGTCTCGCGCAGCTGCGTGCCGCGCACGATGGAGTCATCCACAAACAGCAGCTTCTTCCCCTCGATCAGCTCCGGCACGGGGATCTGCTTCATGCGCGCCACTCTGCTGCGCACCTGCTGATCCTCCGGCATGAAGGAGCGCGGCCAGGTCGGGGTGTATTTCACAAAGGGACGCGCAAGGGGCTTGCCGCTGTGGTTGGCATAGCCCATGGCGTGCGGCACGCCGGAATCTGGCACGCCGGCGACGAAATCCACCTCGGGCACGCCGCCGCGCTCCGCCTCATCCCGCGCCATGATCGCGCCGTTGCGGTAGCGCATCAGCTCCACATTCACACCCTCGTAGTTAGAGTTCGGGTAGCCGTAATAGGTCCACAAAAAGGCGCAGATCTTCATCTGCTTCCCTGCGGGAGAGAGTGTTTGGAAGCCCTTGGCGTTCAGCCGGACGATCTCCCGCGGCCCCAGCTCATAGGCGTCCTGATAGTCGAGCTTATGATAGGCGAAGGACTCGAACGATACGCAGTAGCCGTCCTCGCGCTGTCCGATCAGCACAGGGAGGCGTCCCATGCTGTCACGCGCGGCGATCAGCTCTCCTTCCTCGGTCAAAATCAGGATCGTCATGGAGCCGTCGATGACCTCCTGCGCGTGGAGGATGCCGGAGACAAGGTCGTTTTCCTGATTGATGAGCGCGGCGGTCAGCTCGGTGACATTCACGCGGCCGCTGCTCAGCGTCAGAAATTGCTGGCCCTTGTCGGAGAGATAAGTCTTCACCAGCTCGTCAGTGTTGTTGATGATGCCGACCGTCACGATGGCGTACAGGCCCAGATGGGAGCGCACGAGCAGCGGCTGAGGGTCGCTGTCGCTGATGCAGCCGAGCCCCGCGTGGCCGCGGAAGTCCGCGAGGTCCCGCTCAAACTTCGTCCGAAAGGGCGTATTTTCAATGTTGTGTATTTGGCGCTGGAAGCCCTCCTTCTTGTCAAAGAGCACCATTCCGCCGCGGCGCGTGCCGAGGTGAGAATGATAGTCCGTGCCGAAGAAGACATCCAGCGCGACATCGCGGTCCGAGACCGCGCCGAAAAAGCCCCCCATTACGCAAAGAACAGCTCGGAGAGCGTCATGGGGTCGATGTACTTTCCGTCCCGATAGACGCGCATATTGCCGGAGGAGATCTCGTCGATCAGCATCACGCTGCCATCCGGCGCGTAGCCGTACTCAAACTTGATGTCATAGAGGACAAGGCCCTTTTCGCGCAGGTCGTCCGCGACGACCTCGGTGATCTTCTGCGTCATGGCCTTGATGTCGTCATACTGCTGCTCGGTCATCACGCCCAGCGCCACAAGGCCGTCCTTCGTCACCAGCGGATCGCCCAGCGCGTCATTTTTGAAGGTCGTCTCCACATAGGCGGGCAGGTCGGCGCCCTCTTCAATGTACTCACCGTAGCGGCGGCGGAAGCTCCCCACCGCCTTGAGGCGGCAGATGACCTCCAGCCCGTGGCCGAAGACTTTCGCGGGCAGGACCTCCATCGTGGTCTCCTTCAGATCCGCGGAGACATAGTGCGTGCGGATGCCGGCGGCGTTGATCTTTTCAAAAAAGTGCTTGGTCATGCGCAGGTTGACATTGCCCACGCCCTCGATGGTCAGGCCCACGCTGTTCTCGCCGGGGTCAAACACGCCGTCCTTGCCCGTGCAGTCATCCTTGAACCTGAGCAGGTAGTTGCCGTTGTCCAGTGCGAATACATCCTTGGTCTTTCCGGTATATACGAGTTTCATTGCTTTCCGCTCTCCTTTTATTTCTTGAAGTGTATTCCTTATTTACTGATAAAGCGCCCGAACCTCTTCGTCCGCGCGCAGCACGGCGTCCCGTTCCCGCGTCCGCGCCTCGTCCAGCTTTTGGGCGAGCTCCGCGTCGGAGACCGCCATGATCTGCACCGCCAGCAGCGCGGCGTTCTTCCCGCCGTCCACCGCCACCGTCGCCACAGGGATGCCGCTCGGCATCTGCACGGTGGAGAGCAGTGCGTCCATGCCGTCAAGCTTCGTCCCGCTGCACGGCACGCCGATCACCGGCAGCGTGGTGTTTGCCGCCATCGCGCCGGCAAGATGCGCCGCCATGCCGGCGAACGCGAGGATAACAGAAAATCCGCCCTCCCGAGCCGACGCGGCAAATTCCCTTGCCTCATTCGGACAGCGGTGAGCGGATAATACGCGCACTTCCATCTGGACGCCGTAGTCTCGCAATACGCCTACGGCCTTCTCCGCGACGGGCAGATCACTCTTGCTGCCCATAACGATCGCAACCTTTCTCATTTGCGTTCCCTCCCTCAAACATAAAAATAGGCGCTCCGCTGCCCTTTGCAGTTGGAGTGCCCAGACGGTCGGCCTCTGAAACGCGCCGCCTCAGAGCGATGCTCCCTGCTCCCCCGTGGTAGCCCACATTCCGTCAGTTACAAAGAGCTCAACTTGCTTTCAGTGTACCATACGCCCCGCTTTTCGTCCATTCCGCAAAAGGGAGAAAGAAGATAGAAAATCTTAGCTATATTTGTATCGTTATGACAATTCATAAGATACGCTTATGTTGCGTCTTGAGAAAACTTATCGTCGAAAAACCATTTTTTTGTCTTGACAAGGCGATCCTCGCGTGGTATTCTATTAAAAATTTGAGGAAAGAGAGGCGATAGTCGTGACCGTGGTTTTGAAGGGTGCGCAGGTGTTCCACCGAGGTGCTTTCAGCGGCGGTGATGTTTCCGTTTCCTTTGGGGATCGTGTTTTTTGCAAGGATATTGTTTTTCCTTCGTCCCTGAATGTTTCTTCCTTTACCATATTACCCGGTTTCGTTGATGTGCATGTGCATCTTCGGGAGCCGGGTTTTTTTTATAAGGAGCCCATCCGCACCGGTACGCTGGCGGCGGCCCACGGCGGCTATACCGCCGTATGCGCCATGCCGAATCTGAATCCGGTGCCGGACAGCATGGAGACGCTGCAAATGGAGCTGGACGCCATTCAAAAAGACGCCGTGATCCGCGTTCTGCCCTACGGGGCCATCACGAAAGGCGAGCAGGGCAGGGAACTGGCGGACTTGGACGCCATGGCCCCCTATGTGGTGGCTTTCTCCGACGACGGAAAGGGCGTTCAGGATCGTGATATGATGCGCCGCGCCATGCTGGGGGCCAAGCGCCTCGGCAAGCTGATCGTGGCCCACTGCGAGGACAATTCCCTGCTGCGGGGCGGCTACATCCACGACGGCGCTTATGCCCGCGCCCACGGACATCGGGGTATCTGCTCCGAGAGCGAGTGGCGGCCCATCCAGCGGGATCTGGAACTGGTGCGGGAGACAGGCTGCGGCTATCACGTCTGCCACATCTCCACCAAGGAGAGCGTCGCACTCATCCGCAAGGCCAAGGCTGAGGGCCTGAATGTCACCTGCGAGACCGGCCCCCACTACCTGCTGCTGGACGATTCCTGCTTGCAGGAGGACGGCCGTTTCAAAATGAACCCGCCCCTCCGGGACAAGGCGGATCGGGAAGCCCTGTTGGAGGGTTTGGCGGACGGAACCATCGACATGATCGCCACGGATCACGCCCCCCACAGCGCCGAGGAAAAGGGCGGGGGACTGGAAAAAAGCGCCATGGGCATCGTGGGACTGGAAACGGCCTTCCCGCTGCTCTATACGTATTTGGTAAAGCCCGGCGTCATTTCCTTTGCCCGCTTGATGGAACTGCTCCATGACGCGCCCTGCCGCCGCTTCGGCATTGCGCCGGCCACCGGCTTTACCGTGTTTGATTTGAACCGTACCTATCCGATCGACCCCGCTGAATTTCTGTCCATGGGCCGGGCCACGCCCTTTGCGGGCTGGAGTGTACAGGGCCGCTGCCTGCTGACAGCCATGGAGGGGCGGGCGGTCTGGTATGATAAGACCTTGCTGGAGGGGGAGGACGCCGAATGAAGGAGACACTGCTGACTGTTTTGGAAAATACCCGGCTGGCAGACGGCATCTACCGTCTGCGGCTGGCGGGGGACACCTCTGCCATCACCGCACCGGGGCAGTTCGTGAATTTGAAGCTCTCAGGTTTTTTCCTCCGCCGCCCCATCTCCGTGTGCGATTGGGAGAACGGGGAAGTGACCCTGATTTATAAGGTTTTGGGCCATGGCACCGAGGCCATGACGGGCATGGCTGTCGGCACGGCGCTGGATGTGCTGACGGGCCTTGGCAACGGCTTTGACTTGTCCCGCAGTGGGGAACACCCCCTGCTGGTGGGCGGCGGCGTGGGTATCCCGCCGCTGTATGGCCTTGCCAAGCGGCTGACCGCACAAGGTAAGCGCGTCACCGCCGTGCTGGGCTTTAACCGAAAATCCGAGATTTTTTTAGCGGAGGAATTTCGGGCGCTGGGTGCGGAGGTCGTCATCGCCACCGCCGATGGCAGCGTCGGTCTCAAGGGCCTTGTGACCGACGGCATGGCCGCCGTGTCCGACTATACCTATCTCTACACCTGCGGCCCGGAGCCGATGCTCAAGGCGGTGTACGCTGATTGCAAGACCTCCGGCCAGTTCAGCTTTGAGGAGCGGATGGGCTGCGGCTTCGGCGCCTGCATGGGCTGCTCCTGCGAGACGAAATACGGCAATAAGCGCATCTGTAAGGATGGCCCCGTGCTGGAAAAGGAGGAGATCGTATGGTGAACACAAAAGTGACCCTCTGCGGCATTGAGATGGACAACCCCATCATCCCCGCCAGCGGCACCTTCGGCTTTGGCTATGAGTTCGCGGAGCTGTACGACATCAATGTGCTGGGCACCTTCTCTTTCAAGGGCACGACCCGGGAGCCCCGCTTTGGAAACCCCACCCCCCGCATCGCGGAGTACGCGGGCGGTCTTCTGAACGCGGTGGGGCTGCAAAACCCCGGCGTGGACGCGGTGATCGAAACGGAGCTGCCAAAGCTCAAGCAGGTATTTCACAAGCCGGTGATGGCGAATGTCAGCGGCTTTTCCGTGGCGGAATACGCCGAGGTCTGCGAGAAGTTAGACGCGCAGGAGCAGGTGGGCTGGTTGGAGGTCAACATCTCCTGTCCCAACGTCCACGGCGGCGGCGCGGCCTTCGGCGCGGGCCCCAAGTCCGCTGCCGAGGTGACGAAGGCGGTCCGGGCAGTGACGAAAAAGCCCATCATTTTAAAGCTGTCCCCCACGGCGGCTGATATTGCCGCCGTCGCCAGAGCCTGCGAGGACGCGGGGGCTGACGGCGTGAGCCTGATCAACACCCTGCCGGGAATGCGCATCGACCTGAAACGCCGCCGTCCGCTGCTGGCCAACACCACTGGCGGTATGTCCGGTCCAGGAATGCTCCCGCTGGCGGTGCGGATGGTGTATCAGGTCTACGAGGCCGTTTCCATCCCCATCGTGGGTATGGGCGGCGTCACCACGGCGGAGGACGTTATCGAGCTGATGCTGGCGGGCGCCACTGCCATCGGCGTGGGCGCGGCGAACCTTGTGGAGCCGTATGCCTGCAAGACCATTATCGAAGATCTGCCTGCCGTGATGGAACGGTACGGCATGGAAGATTTGACGAAGATCATAGGAGGAGCACATCATGGGTAAGGACGTTATCGTTGCGCTGGACTTTGACAGCAAGGAAAAGACACTGGCCTTTTTAGACCGCTTCACCGAGGAAAAGCCCTTTGTGAAGATCGGCATGGAGCTGTTTTACGCCGAAGGGCCCTCCATCGTGCGGGAAATTCGCGGTCGCGGACATAAAATCTTTTTGGATCTGAAGCTGCATGACATTCCCAACACCGTGAAAAAGGCCATGGCGGCATTGTCTGCGCTGGATGTGGACATCGTGAACCTCCACGCCGCCGGTACCGCCGCCATGATGACCGCCGCGCTGGAGGGCCTCATCCGGCCCGGCGGCACCCGTCCGCTGCTCATCGCCGTGACCCAGCTCACCTCTACCGATCAGGAGCGCATGGAGCGGGAGCTGTGGATCGAAAAGCCGCTTGCCGAGGTGGTGATGCACTATGCCGAAAACGCCGCGCAGGCGGGTCTGGACGGCGTGGTGTGCTCTCCGCTGGAGGCGGGCGTTGTCCATGAGCGCTGCGGCAAGGACTTCCTCACCGTGACCCCCGGTGTGCGCTTTGCCGACGGGGACGCGGGCGACCAGAAACGGGTCACCACGCCCGCGCGGGCGAAGGAGCTCGGCTCCGACTACATCGTGGTGGGCCGTCCCATCACCCAGGCGGAGGACCCCGCGGCCGCCTACCGCCGCTGCCGAGAGGAGTTCGTGGGCTGATGCGCTGGGATACTGTCCTTTTTGACCTCGACGGAACGCTGACCGACTCGCAGGAGGGCATCGTAAAATCGGTGAGCTATGCGCTCGAGCGCCTTGGCCGCGAGCTGCCGCCGCGAGATACGCTGACTGCCTTCATCGGTCCGCCGCTCCACGAGAGCTTTTCGGCGATTTGCGATATGGACGAGGCGGAGACGGAGCGGGCGGTCTGCGAATTTCGTGATTACTTCGCCCGCCGCGGCTGGGCGGAGAATGTGCCCTACGAGGGAATGGCGGAGTTCCTTGCCGCGCTCCACGCAGCGGGACTGCGGCTGGTGATTGCAACGTCGAAGCCGGCGTTTCAAAATTGTAGCTGTTATATGCGTTAAAATGCACATGAGGCGGTTTCTTCTTTGATGTAAAAAGCGAGTCATTGAATTCTTTCATCTTGGCATTCAAGGTGTCCTCGATTTCCTGGAGAATATCCTCGATGCTTCGCTTCAATATTGCATCCGCGTTCGCCTTGGCCGCTTGCAGCTCGTTTTGAGTAAGGAATGCTTGGTTTTGGTTCTTGAGAGCATCAATCTCACCCTTTAGGGCGGAATGTCTGTCCAGAAATTCTCTTGAAATATTACCCACAAAACCAAGCTGCTTTATTTGAGAGTTGATTCCATCCAGCTGTTGTTGAAGAACTGATATTTCTCCCTCAATAACTGTTTTCTCATCTGCAAACTGTGCGTCCAGTATTTTGGCAAGTTTTTGATGGTAGCGTTCGACCTCATATAGCTTCCGCAGATTAACTCCGGGAAAGAACTCCTGCAAAGCGGTCATGTCCGCTTCAGTAGGATACAAACCATATTCCAAGCTCATGCTCACCAGACGCAGTTTCATCTCCTTAGAATGGATGGCATTCTCGATTGTCAGCCTTTCATTCGTTAGAGCAGCCTTTTTCTTATTGAGTTCAATTTCTTCCTCGGAATGTCCTTTTTCAGCCTCCTCCATAAGCGTAGCAAGCTGCAACTCCAGGTCGCGGATGATAGCAAGGTTCTCCTCGTACTTTTTCTGTCCCCCGACAAGATCTGAAATAAACTGATACCTTCTGGCTTCCTTGTATGCATCCAGTTTCTGCTTGTGTTCTGTCACATTGGCTTTGAACTCTTCAATATCTTTGAAACGATCAAATAAGGCTACGATAGACGAGATAGACTTGTCCATGTTCTGACCGGGGATACCTTGGAGCGGATTAAGTTCATCGGTGTTTTTCTTTCCATATATTCTGAAAAAACTGCTCAAAGCAATACGGAAAGACAGCCCAACGAAATCAAGATGATATTTCTTCTTAAGCCAAGTCGTGTATTCTTCCTTTGTGTACTGCCCACCGGTCAATTCATAGTTTTTATCGCAGATAAAAATCGTATTGCTGTCACCGGTATTTCTGGCAAAAAAGAATTTTTCGCCATCAAACTCAAAGGTAAAGAAGATTGTATGATGACCTTCCTTCTTTACTCCATCACTCTTGATGTAGGTGTCGCCTCCAAAAACGAAATCAATAGCAAGCAATGATGAAGACTTGCCGATAGACATGGCTCCATCCTCTTTGCCGAGAACTACATTCAAGCCTTCCTTAAAGTGAATCGGAGGTCGCTCCTCACCCTGTTTTCTAAAGGCGGGAGATTTCATCTCTATAAGCATATGAACACCCCTCCTTCATCATTTAAGTCAGCAGCCCTCAACGCATACAGACAGTCCATTACAGAGATAAAGTCTGTAGAATCCTTCAGCGATGGCTTTATCCGTTCATACAGAACTTTCACTTCTACCGGACCATTCTTAATTTCATCCAGCACCAACGGTATAAGCGACAGGGTGCTGTTATTATAGGAATACAGTTTATTTGGCAATTGCATCGTACACCTCACACTTCGCTATGAAAAATGCCACGACAATCTGACAATAAATATCTTCTTGCAGGCTGACCTTATGAACCTTTTCGGATATCTCGTTGAAAATCTCAACATTCGTTTTCTTTGCTTTCTTCAACCGTTTATAGATAGCCCTCATCTGATCCTGTACTTCGTCGTAGTCTATTTCTCCACGCTTGTCAGCATTGGTGATGATTTCTTTCAGCGTGACATAGTAGGTATCAACATATCCTTTTACCGTGTTGAACAATGCGAGATTGTCATCCGGTACAAGTTTATCCCGAATATTTTTCGGATCAAGAGACGGATCAAGCAGGTCTTTTTCCTTCAGATTCTTAATTTTCGATATGACGCCGATTATTTCTTTTTCAAGAGGCATCCCATCCAAGAGGCGCATACTTTGTTTATGTGCGGTCAGTATTTTTTTGACACCCTGTAGCTCCTTGCACAGCCTCTTACTGTCATCAATTGAATATGTCGCATGACACATTGGACACAGAGCCAGAAGGTTATCAACTTTCGGCTCTTTATTCTTATCTATAAGCGCCACTTCGTATGAATACGCGACCCGGCCATTTCCTGCGACAGACAAGAGTTTGCCGCATCCGGGAAACGCACAGATATTATCAGCCTCATCTCGTAGATAATCGCCATACTTATATTTCAGTTCGTGAGCCTGCTGCATCAGTTTTTGTCTCTCAAGTTCCGTTTTAGGAACAAGCCCAGCTGCTCGGCGAATAATCTCTATAAAGCAGTCTGCCAGTTTCTCCGCAATATTACCTGCTGTTACAGTTGGATCATAACTTTTGTAATCGTCTGCAAGCAACGCTAAAACTGCGCTCGGTCTTGACTCAAGAGACTCTATAAACATCTCCGGTGATAGCTTATAGACAATGCTCTGAGCGAATTTTTTTGAAATATCACGCTTTGCATATGTGCGGAGCGTGTTTTCTTTTGTCATCTTTGACAATGGGTCTTTGGGCGTATCCCACTCATCCTCGGTAACATCAGTAATCATCGCAACCAAATCCCGAAAGAAGTAAGGTACATCCGAACCATTAGATATTCGATTTTTCATCATTGAAAAGAATTCCTTAAACTCCACGAATGTTTCTCATCCTTTCTCGGATTTTGTACCACGCTGAACCACGGTGTACCAAACCATCCCCAAACCCGAATACCCCATTTTTTATAATGACATCAGCGTTGGGAACGATGCGACACCGGGCGCAAAACACGCTATTTGAATTATAGTGCGAAAGTGTCCGTTTGTCAAATTATTCATTTGCGTTGTGGACATCTTGAGGCCATAAAGGACTTATTTACGGCGATAAGACCACTACGTGGACCTTTTCCAAGCTAACCCGCCATTGGTACATCCATTGGCCCGGATGATCCAGTGCTGATGACAGGAAAATTTCATAACAACAGCTGCCTACTGGATAAGGAAGCTGCAATCCGGAATGGAGAAGTCAACTCTTTCAGGAATGCGGTTTAGATTTTTACGGCCGTTTTCAGCTGTTCTTAGGCTCTGCCTCCATTCCGCAAATGAATGGAGGCATTTTTATGAGCAAGTACCGCTGGTACTACGCTCGTTACCCGTGACCTCCGAATTTTGGAAACTGACAACTTTTCAAAATTTCGGAGGTTACAAAATGAGTTTTAATAACGGACTTGAGCGCAAGAAATTTGAGGCAGCGTGGAAGAAACTGCGCGTAGAGTATGCCGCTGCGGGTATGGGCAAAGCGGCAATTGATGCGATGTATCAGTTTGATGTGGAGATGTTCAACAGTGAACGGAGGTATGCGGAGCATACGCAAGGGATGCCGTACCAGCAGTTTGGAGATGACGGAGACGTTGCGGGTGACGATAAATCTGCTCTGCTGGTGAAGTTCTTCGATTCCCTTGCGGTGATGCCCAAGGACACAGACGAGACACGGAGGTATGGCTGGATGGATGAGATCGGTTCAGAGGCACTGTCTGCGGCTCTCCAGAATCTGTCCACAGAGGACATTGAGCTACTGACTCTCTATGTCTTTGATGGCTACAGTGTCACGGAGATTGCGGCAAAACAGGGAGTGGCCCAGCCCACCATCAGTAAAAAGCTGGCGCGCATCAAAAAATTTTTGAAAAAATTTTGATTGATGGCTATGGATCGGCCCTTCTCACCGGCTACTCCCTGAGAGGACAAGTTCTCAGGAACCTGACATGGGTGACGAGGATGCAGTTTCCTCAGGCAATTTGAAAACTGAATACACAGTCATCAGGAAGTCTTGGAAACAAGACCACGTTACTGTCTGGAATAGCCTGTGCAGCGGAGCGCCACGATGCCCAAAGGGTGGAGCGATCAATCCGACTGGAAATGCTAAGTTGCTCTTGGTTTGGCGATGACAACAGGCAGCGATAATGATACTTCCGTAACTCGCGGCCCGGCCACAAAGAAGGCGGGGAGGTTAGACGCCTATGAGAGCAGCTTCGCAAGCTGACGAGCCTGATGATTCCCACGGTTCCGGGGTGTCGAGGACAAATAGGGACTAACAACACGCTTTATGATTTTTCAAGGCCGCTCCATACGCTTTTACGCTGTATGGCGGCTTTTACATACCAGAAGAAGGAGGTAATTTCCATATGGAAAACAAATTTCACGATTTTCACCGGGGCGAGATATACTTCGCCAGCCTAGACCCCGTGTATGGGCATGAGCAGGGCGGCGTCCGCCCGGTGCTGGTACTCCAGAACGATGTGGGCAACTACTACTCCCCCACGCTGATCGTCACGGCGGCGACCCGCAGGACTTTCAAGAAGCCCACCCAGCCGACCCATGTGGTGCTGGAGGATGCGGAGGGGCTTGACCCGTCCCTGTTCATGCTGGAGGTCATCCGCACCATCGACAAGCGGCGGGTGCGCGGCTATGTGGGCAGGCTCACTGAGGAGCAGATGGAGCGCATTGACGCCGCCCTGCGGGTCAGCCTCCGGCTTGACGAGGACGCTTTCCTCCCCGTGGAAATGGAGGCGCCGTGATGGACAAGCTCATCATCGACCCGGAGTTCCGGGACAAGATACCGCCGCTGATGGAGGAGGAGTTTACCCTGCTGGAGGAAAACATCCTTTCGGATGGGGCGGTCTTTTCACCCCTCATTGTCTGGGACAACACCATTCTGGACGGTCACAACCGCTATGAGATCATCCAGAAGCACCCGGAACTGACCTACGCCGTCCAAAAGCTGGCCTTTGACAATCGGTATGAGGCCATATCCTGGATTTGCAAACACCAGCTCGGGAGACGGAACCTGACGCCCCAGCAGAAGAAGTACCTGATAGGGCAGAGGTACGAGGCGGAGAAGCAGGTACATGGCGGAGACCGAAAGAGTGCCGGAAAATCAACGGACAAAATTTGTCCGTTGATTTCCTCACATCAGACCCGCGCCTCTATTGCACAGGAGTCGAAGGTAAGCGAAGGGTTCGTTCAAAATGCGGCAAATTACGCCAAAGGCGTGGATGCCGCTGAAGAAATCCTGCCCGGTATCAAGCAGGAAATCCTCACAGGCGCAATCAAACCTCCGGAAACGGCGGTGGCCGCTGTTGCAAAGGCAGGGCCGGAGGAACGGCCCAAACTTGCCGCCGCCCTGAAAACAACCAAAGACGGCAGGGCAAAAAAGTCCGAAAAGCCCCAGCCTGTCTACCACAAGACGCCGCCTCTTACCTCAAAGAGGGCGGAGATACAGAAAATTGCGGAAATATCCGCAGAGATGGAGCGCCCCAAGTCCCCCGTCACGGAGGACTCCATGCTCCATTCGCTGGAGGGGGAGGTCGTCTCGTTCATTGAGCTGTGCGACCATTTCTTCCGGGAGTACCCAAGGCTTTTGTCGGATGACCACTACAAGCAGGAGGTCATCCGCACCATGCAGACGCTGAAACAATACATCGTAACTATCGAGGGAGGAACCGCAGAATGAACACGAAAAATCTCTTTTGCAGGGAGATCACGCTGGACAGCAAGGAGCTGATCATCCCCCGCACTACTTACCAGCGCACCCTGAACGAGGACCGGGTCCGCAAGATCGCCGCCGAGTTTGATGAGCGCATCGCCAACGAGCCGAAGGTCAGCAGCCGGGGCGGGTGCTACTATGTGTTTGACGGCCAGCACACCATCGCCGCCCGGAAGTTCCTCAACGGCGGGCGGGACCTACCCATCCGCTGCAAGGTGTTCTACGGCCTGTCCGAGCGGGACGAGGCGCTGCTGTTCGCCCAGCAGACGGGCGCGTCCGCCAACCTGACCGCCGGGGCGCGGTTCCGGGCGCTGGTCTACGGCGGGGACAAGGAGGCGCTGGCGTTCCAGAAAGTGACGGAGGCTGTGGGCCTGTGCGTGGACTGCAAGCAGACCAGGGGCGTGAAGCGGCTGGCCTGCATCAGCACCGCCTTTGAGCTTTACAAGAAGGTGGGCAGCGGTATCTACCGGGAGGCCATGCAGACCATCGTGGACGCCTGGAAAGGTGACCCGGATTCCCTCCGGGCGGAGACGGTGCAGGGCATGGTGGAGTTTGTGGACCTCTACCACGGCGAGTACAGCCGCAAGCGGCTGGTGATGAGGCTGCGCCAGACCGACCCGGTGGTGATCTTCCGGGAGGGGCGGGCCATGACCAGCCTGCCGGGGTACAAGCGGTATCTCTACCAGGTGTACCGCATCTACAACGGCTCCAGCGCCAAGACCGCCCTGCCGATGAAGTTCTGAGAAATCAGATAGAAGTGTCTGCCCGACCGGGCGGGCGCTTCTCTCTTTCCTGTGAGAAGGTAGGATTTTGAAGATTGGCCTTATAGACGTGGACAGCCACCGGTGGCCGAACCTGTGCCTGATGAAGCTGTCCGCTTACCACAAAGCCCAGGGCGCTGCCGTGGAGTGGTGGCGGCCAGAGGGACGCTATGACCTGATTTATAAGAGCCGGGTGTTCACGGACACCTACTCCAAGGACACAATCACCGTCACCAATGCCGACCGGCTGATCTGCGGCGGCACCGGCTACGGGCCAAGGCCTGACCTGCCGGATGCCGTGGAGCATACCCGCCCAGACTGCGGTGCCTATGTGGACTTCTCCCAAGGGCTGGACATCCGGCTCATCACGTCGGACAATGTGGCGCTCCTGAATAAGGTACGGACAAAAACCGTTCATTTCGCGTGGGACAACCCCAACGCTGACCTGATCGGCTTTTTTCAGCGGTTTTCAGAGCTGTCCAAGATCAGGGACTTCCGGCGCAAGCGGGTCTATGTGCTGACGAATTGGAACAGCACCCACGAGCAGGACCTCTACCGGGTGGACACCCTGCGGCGGATGGGTTTTGACCCCTATGTGATGGTGTATGAGCGTCCCACCGCGCCGCTCATCACCCGCCACCTCCAAAGGTGGGTGAATAACAAGCAGATTTTCCGCACCGTGGAGAGCTTTGCGGACTATGAGCCAGTGAAAAAGCCGGGAGGGGAGGAAAAATAACCTTGTCCCATGCGGGGATAGCCTATTCATTGTCATTTTCAGGATTGTCCACCCCATAAGATGCTGAAAGCAGTCAAACTGCAATACCCGAAGGATGGCAGGCCCGTTCCGGCGGCGCGCCGTCCCACCGGGAGATTGGAGGTATCTCTATGACCGAAGCAATGAAAAATGTTGACCCCCGCAAGGTGGACCGGGCGACGCTCCGTGACCGCAGCACCGTCCGCATTGACCCGGACGCCCCCACCGAGGAGCGCATCCGTGCCTGGATCGAACAGCTGGGCAACCCGTATGTCTACCTGGACGGCGGTGTGGTGGTGAAATTTCAGCTTGCGGAAAGGTTCTATCTGCCGGTAAATGTCGCGCACCAAATCATAATTCTCCTCGATGGTGGTGTGGAAGACGGTGGCGAAGAAATTGAGATTCTCCTCCACCGTCAAGTCCGGATAGAGGGAGAAGCGTCCGGGCATATACCCCACCCGCCTGCGGATGGCTTTGTAGTCCTTCACCACATCCAGACCGCAGACCGAAGCCGAGCCTCCGTCGGCAAGCAGCAAAGTGGTGAGGATGCGGAAAAGCGATGTCTTGCCCGCACCGTCCGGCCCGATGATGCCGAAAAGCTCACCGGGAGCCACTGACAGAGAGACACCCCGCAGGGCTTCCACGCTGCCGTAACGCTTGGAGATATTAGTTAAAGTTACAGCCTCCATACATTCCTATTTTCAGCATCCCGTCATTCTTCACGGCAATCTTTACAGCATAGACCAGATTGGCACGCTCGTCTTTCGTCAGGATAGTTTTTGGAGTGAATTCGGACGTATCGGAAATCCAGGTAACGATGCCGGGGTATTCTTTCCGCACTTCCTTTCCATAATCCGCATAAACCTTCACTTGCTGTCCCAGCTTGATTTCGGCAAGCTGCTCGGAGGTGATGTAGGCACGGAGGTAAATCTGCTCCATATCCGCCACTTTGAAAAGAGGGGTGCCGGGAGCAGCCAGTTCTCCGGCTTCGGCATATTGGGCAAGGACGGTTCCCGTCAGCGGAGAGGTGATGTGGCATTTGCGCAGCTGGTCTTCTATCTGCGCCACCTGGATGCCGACAGAGGAGCTTTGCCACGTCAGGCTGCGGTCACTGTTGCGCAGGGTGGAGTTCTGTGCGTCGAGCTGCTTGCGGAGGACTTCGAGAAGGGACTCGGCATCATCGAGCTGCTTCTGGTTGGCGGCACCCACACGGAGCAGGTTGGACACGCGGTCGCGCTCGCGCCGTGCCTGCACAATCTGTTCCTGAGTGGCGGCTACTTGCTTCAGGATATCGGGCCGCTGGCCTTCCACGGACTTGACACTGGCCTCCAACTGGAGTTTCTTCAGATAGAGTTGGACGGTATCTATAATGCCTACTTCCTGCCCGTCTTTCAGTGTCGTGCCTTCCTCGATGTCGAAACTCAGCAGTTTTCCGGACGCCTCGGCAGAAACGATGACTTCGGTAGCCTCGAACGTTCCCGTCGCATCATATTTCGGAGTACCGCCGGTACAGGCGGCAAGGAGAAATAAAAAAGGAAATAATTTCAATGATTTCATACTATTTCAAGTTATAAATTACGGATTATAGTCATTAATTGTTCAGCGTATATTTCAGCTGCCAGATGTTCATCAGCAACTGCACCTCATGCAATGCCTTGGTCTGTCGTGCCATACTTTCGTTGGTAATCTCCCGCAGCATATCGGTCACGGTCATTGTCCCGTTCTGCACCTTGGCCTCGGCTGCACGGCGGATATTCCCACGCAGACGGATAATCTCGTCATCATCCGCCATCTGGCGGCGCATGGATACAATGCCCGCATCCTGCTGCGTAGCCTGCAGGCGAATGTTGAAAAGGAACACATCCCGGCCGGTCTCTATCTGTTGGCGGGTATTGTCTATCCTGCGGCGGTCGTTCTTCAACGTATACAGACTACCGAAATTCCAGGACATGCGCACCCCCGCCATGTAATAGGCGTTGAATTCATCTTTCAGCATATTCAATCCCGGATTGCCGTATGCCCCTTGTACAAAAAGGCCGAAACGCGGCATCAACCGGGTGTTCAAGGCTGCCTCCTGCTGGTGGAGTTGCTCTCCCTGCGCATCGTACCAACGAAGTTCGGGGCGGTTGTTCATCTGCCGGTCTATGTTTTCTTCGGCAGCCGGTTTCAATAAAACCGTTTCGGAAGAGAGATCCTTGCCCGTAAAGGCAGCAAGCATGCTGAGGTATGCACGGCGGGTGGTCTCCAATTCCACACGGTGCTGCCTGGTGTTCAGTTGCTCTACGCTGACTGCATCCAGGTCGCTCAGGGTGGCGATGCCATTGGCTATATAGTCGGCTACCTGCTTGTGGGTTCTTCCTAAATCTTCTTGCAAGAGGCTGTTCTGTTTCAGCTGTTCGTCCAACAGCAGGATGCCGAAAAAGAGCTGGTTCACCCGGTCAGTCAAGGCATACATGTCTACATGCTGTTTTTCCAGTTCCACTTCCGAGGCGGCACGCGTCAATCGTTTTCTGGAACGTATATCCCCACCATCCCAGAGGACCTGCTGCACTTCGAGCATCACCTGATATTGGTCTTTCGAAGCAGTCTTGATGTCGAGATTAGGGATTTCGACCGGTAGCCGGGTGATGTCACTCTGGTACGTGGCCTTGCCGGATAGGGAAAACTGGGGCAAGTAACCTTTTCCGGCATTGGAGAGGTCGTACCCGCGTGCCTTTTCTATCAGTCCGTATTGCCTGACCAACGGATAATTGTCTTGCGCCCGGCGCTGGCACTCTTCCAACGTGAGCTGGGCATGTGCCAGCATGGCGGCAAGAGAAAGGGTAAAAAAGAAAACGGTTCGTTTCATATCCATTCTGTTTCTTGTTTATTCTACATGGTTTTGTTCTATACACATGCAAAGATAAAGGCATAACCCTATAACCTTACAATCCATTTGTGCGCAAAGATGTTCTAATAGTACGACATTTCGTAGAAAAAGACAAATAATAGGAACACTTTATTATCTTTGCGGTGGAAATATACATTATTCATAAAGGGAAAGATATGGAAAAGAACAAACCGATAAGCGTCGCATTCGAGGACATCCGCAACAATCCGGATTTTATAGAACATTCCGAATACAGATTTATAAACGACGATTTGGGAATGGTCATCAGTTTTCAAGCAATGGGATTCAGGCTATTCCGCACCCAGCAACCTTATCGTGCCAAAGAAGGAAGGATTGTACGCATCATGCAAGGTAAGGGCCGAATCTCCATCAATCTTATCGAATATGAAGCTACAGCCCACGATATTATTATCATCCCTGACAATTCGCTGATAGAAATATCGGAAGTCAGTCCCGACTACGAATTCCAAGTCATCATGCCCACTGCCAATTTTCTGCCCGTACTACAGAATTCCATTCTTTCGGAAGCTTATACACGAAACGGAATCCGCCTTTCATGCAACAACGAGGAATGGGCACACATCAGCAGCTTCTTCTCTTTATTGTGGAATATACTACATTGTTTGCCCTACCGCCGCGGAGCTGTACAGCACTTGATTGTCTCACTTCTCTATAACCTTAAGTATATCCACGAGCACACATGCAAGTCAACTCCGGCACGCCTTTCACGCCAGGAAGAGCTATTCCGCCGCTTCATCGCTTTGGTGAACCAACACAGCAAGCACGAACGCAGCGTCAACTTCTATGCCGACAAACTATGCCTGACACCGCACTATCTGAGCTCGGTGATACGTGAAACAAGCGGACAAACCGTGATGCAATGGATTAATCAAGCAGTTATCCTCGAAGCCAAAGTATTGCTGAAACACAGTAATCTACTGGTGTTTCAAATATCAGACGAACTGAACTTTCCCAATCCGTCGTTCTTCTCGAAGTTCTTCAAACGTATGACGGGGATGACACCGGCGGAATACCAGAAACAAACCTGACCTCAAAACAGCTGTCCTATACGGGAGCCTGACGGTCCGTCGCAAGAGTCCGCTTCCAATGCCAGCATCCCTTGTTTGGCTGCCAGTCCACCGGCATAGCCTATCAGCGTATGGTTGCTGCCCACCACACGATGGCAGGGGATGAGTATGGAGAGGGCATTTGCCCCATTGGCAGCCGCCACCGCACGTACGGCTTTCGGATTGCCCAGCTTTCGTGAAAGCTCGCCGTAGGACACTGTTTTTCCGTAAGGGATGTTCTGCAACTCCTGCCACACCGTCCGCTGGAATTCTGTTCCGACTGCAAGCAGTGGAACATCGAATATGGTCCGCTTACAGGCAAAATACTCATCCAACTGAATGATTGCCCTTGCAATCACTTCCGAAGTGCCTTCCTCATAATCGGCATGCAGCGCCTGCCGTATACGCTTATCAACGGGTA